>Ga0326514_10001067_pt1 | contig 18009 bp, 29 predicted proteins | sample 3_2548_0518_D_FD_203653 | JGI IMG/M metagenome (GOLD analysis project Ga0326514, IMG submission 203653) | Bovine rumen microbial communities from UC Davis, California, United States - 3_2548_0518 | ecosystem: Host-associated > Mammals > Digestive system > Stomach > Rumen | place: USA... | reverse complement strand
CGAAGAACTATTTGAAGAAACAATTTTAAAAATAGTCGATAAAGATAGTAAGAAGTATAAAATTTGCTACGACTTTTATATTTTAAATCAAAGTGATTTATCACTATCATTTAAGTATAACTATTCAGTAGCAGGTATAAGAAAAATAAAAGATAGGATTAATGCAAAGATCAAAGAACTTTCATAAGTTCTTTTTTTGTATCGTTTTGTATCACTTATTTACTTTAAAATTTAATTTGCAAGGAGGCAAAAATATGATGAATCGTAATAAAACACATTTATTGTATTGTCTCCTTCTTTTTATTTAAAGGAGTGAATAAATATGTTTAATAACCCTTTTGGAATGCCAAACGCATTTAACCCACAGGAAAATATAGATAGAATAAATAATCAGATAAATCAATTAGAAAATATGAGAAAACAATTACAACAACCAATGCAACAACCTACAAATCTAACTCAAAATTTCCAATTAGCGCCTAATCGTGATGTTATTAGATATGCTAATTCGATAGATGAAGTAGGCAAAGATGTTGTAACAGGAGATACGCCGTTTTTTAGTAGAGATATGTCAGTCGTATGGATAAAAAATGCAAATGGAGAGATTAAAACATACGAATTAAATGAAGTAGTGCTAAAAGATGAAAAGGATATGAAGATAGACTTTTTAATGGCACAAATTCAAGAATTAAAGAAAGGAATAGAGAAATATGAACATAGCACAAATGTTAATGGGACAATTGAAAATGAGGAATCCACAAATGTTTCAGAAGTTCCAAAATCTACAAAAAAGTCAAAGTAATCCCCAAGATGTTTTAAATAATATGATAAAAGACTATTCTCCAAAGCAGATACAAGATTTTAGAAAATTTGCTAATGGTTTTGGAATTAGCAACGAACAATTAGATAATTTTGGTATCAAGACAAAATAAGTCTTTGATATAGATTTTAGAAAGGAGGATAGATTTATGAACAATGGTATACAACCAACAGTAGAATTAGCTACTAATAATGGTAATGGATTTTATCCATATCCAGTAATGTACGGAAACGGAGGTTTCGGTGGAAATAATGGTTTCTTAGGTGGCGATGGTTGGATAATCTTATTACTATTACTTGCATTTAGTGGAAACTGGGGCAATGGTAATGGTGGCTTCTTTAATGGAAACAATGCTTTCGATAATGGTTATGCTTGGCTTTCAAATGGGCAAAAAGAAATTATGCAAAATACAAACAATGGATTTGATACATTGCATTTAAGCAACCAAATTGAGGGTGTAAGAGATGGCGTTTATGGATTATCTAACCAATTATGCAATTCAACAAGTGATGTTGTATCTGCAATAAATGGAGGCTTCGCAAATGCAGAAATTTCTGCAAATAGTAGACAAATAGCTAATATGAACCAAGCATTCAATAATCAAATTGCTGATTTACAAGCATTTAATAATTTAGGTTCTCAATTAGCATCATGTTGTTGTGAAAATAGATTAGGAATTGCTAATCTAAACTCAACTATTTTAGCTGAAAATTGTGCTGATAGAGCAGCAATTGCAGATGGATTAAAAGATGTTTTAATCAACCAAACTGCAAATACTCAAAGAATTTTAGACCAATTATGCAATGACAAAATTGATGCTAAAAACGAAAAAATTGCTGATTTAGAAAGACAATTATCTATGAAAGATTTACAAGCAAGTCAAGTAGCACAAAACGCATTCATTGCTCAAGGTTTTGCTAATGAAGTTGACCAATTATACAATAGATTAGCAAACTGCCCAGTACCATCAACACCAGTTTATGGTAGAACACCTATATTCACTTGCCCAAACAATAACGGATGTGGATGTGGATACAACACAACAAGTCAATTTATTTAATAGCATATAGTCGATTACGACACGCTCGAATACGAGAACTTGCTAATCTCTGCAGAAAACTCTGCAGAACACAGAGAATAGGCATAGTTCTATTCTCATTTTTTTATTATGAAAGGAGAAAAGATAAAATGATAGAAACAATTATAAATGAACCATTAGCTTTGCCAAGTAATGCTAGTCCAGTAACTTTTGATGAAACTGATATTAGGACTAGATGTGCTACTTGCAATGGGTGGTTAGATTATTCAAATGGTAATCCAAATTTTAAAATATTTGGGAATGGTTATACAGGCTATTATGATGTAGAGTTTAGTGCTTCCGTAAGTACTGCTACACCAGGTGTAGTAGCAATAGGTTTATTTCAAGATGGAGTACTAATTCCTGATACTGTAAGAGCTGTTACTATTGCAACTGCTGATGATTATGAAACTATTTCTTTTGATAAGAAATTAAGAGTATGTCCACGTGGAACTACAAATATAAGTGTACAAAGTGTTAGTTCAATTCCTACACCAACTACACCTACAACACCAATATCAACTACACAAGCAATTATAACTAATGCTACATTCAGCATAAGTAGGCTTAATAGATAATGAGAAATAACTCAGTAGATATAACATCATTATTTTTGCAAATATATAATCTTGTTTTATTAATGCAAGATTTTAATAATACTGATTTAATGCAAGAATTACAAAAGCAAGATACACAATATTTTGAAAAGATTATTAAAAATCAAGAAGAAATATTAAACCTTTTACGAAAGGAGGATAATTAATGCACGAGAAGTTAGAAAAGAAAACTGAAGAAAGCATAAAGAAAATTTTAGATGAGGGAATAAATACCAACAATTTGGAACATCTTTATAAACTAACAAAGATAAATCACATAGCAAAGGAGGAAGAGAATATGAATAACTATGGCAATTACGGAAATTATGTAAATTATGGTGGAAGAAGAGCAGGATACGATAGTTATGGAAGAGATAACTATGGTAGATATGATAACTATGGTGCTAGAGGTAGAGATATGAGATATCGTGGTGATGATTACATGGACAGAATGTCTAACGAATATGGTAGATATATGGAATCAAGAGAAAGATACGGAGCAGGAGAAGAATCTGATAAAGCTTTTCATTTCATGGCAAAAGCATTAGGAGAATATTTAGATTTCTTACATGAGGAAGCAGATACACCACAAAAGAAACAAATGCTTAATGAAACATTACAAAGAAGTATGAGATAATATGAGATATTATTTTTATAATGCTAATAGTCATAACAATTTTATTGATGACTGCTTTCCGAGGGCATATTCAATAGTAATGGATATAACATGGAAAGAAGCATATAAAGAATTATGTAAAAGTGCAATGGAACAAGGTTATATGATGGATAGTGCTATTTTTGTAAGGGATTTTTTAGATAGAAAGTTTAAAAGAATACCTTACAATGAAATATACATAGGAGAATTTGCAGAAAATCATCCTGTTGGAAAATATTTAATAACTACTAATAATCATATAACACCGTGTGTTAATGGTTATGTAATAGACACGTGGGATTGTACTAATAAAAAAATTGAATATATTTGGAAAATATCATAAAATGTGATATAATTATATTGCTGATATGCGCTTTAGTTTTCATAGCTAAAGAAAAGGGCACAATTTTGTGCCTTTTTTATTTTTATGGTATAATTAGTTTGGGTGATAGATGTGAAAATTGCCATTGATAAAAATAGTATAAATGTTGTAAAAAAAGATGGGAATGAATACATATATTTATTTGACAATGAGAATTATAAAGATTTATTGGAAACAAATTTACATTGTGTTTATTATAAAAATTGTAAGTTTGTAGATATAAATTTGACTAATTATGATATAGATTGTATTAAAAAAGCTGATATTAATGAAAAAGATTTTGATAAATTGCCTGATAAAATTGATTATAAATTTGCTATTATAGTTCCAAATTGTAATAATGATCGTGGGGAGTATAATGGCAAAACATTTTTTAGAAATTGTATTGAAAGCATTTTAAATCAAACGTATAAAAACTTTGAATTAATAATAGTTGATGATTGTTCTACTGACACATCAGTTGAAACTGTAAAAGAATATCAGAAGAAAGATAAAAGAATCCATTTAATAGAAAACAAAAGAAAACGATATAATGGTGGAAGCAGAAATGTAGGCATTGATTATGCTTTAAATAATTTAGAATTTGATTATTTTGCATTTTTGGACTCTGATGACTGGTGGAAGAATGATAATGTATTAGAAACAATAAATAATCGTTTATATGGGCATGATATGGCTTTATTAGGCATGGAACTTATAGATAAAAATGGTGTGTTTATGACAAAATTCCATCAGTATGATAATTACAAAGATTTCTTTTTAAGTGATAATAAAGTATGGTGTACTGCATGGGCTAGAGTTATTAAGAAAAATAAAATAGCATATTTTTGTGAAGATACTCTTATGGAAGATAGGGTTTGGAGTTATAGACAAGCAGACCAAATAGGCGATTTAGATAAAGTAGTTAATATAAAAGAAGTGTGTTATGTATGGAATAGAACAAACACAACAAATAGTGTTTCAATGGTTAGAAATGATTATTGGAACGCAAGTGCATATTGTCATATAGGTCATCAGTTACAATTAATAAGTCAATTAAGACATAAAGAAATGATACCAATATTAGAAAAAAGAGTTAAAGAATGTATAAATAAAGTAAATAAAAACATTTATCAACAATATTAAAGGAGGAGATAATATGATAAAGTGCGAGGTTATTGAAAAATTTACACTAGAAGATTTTAACAAATTAAAAAATGTAAAAAAAGTAATGAATAGGAAAGAAAATGAATTTGGTGTAAAAGACACATTTGAATGTGATAAAGAAATGGTTGATTATTTAACAGGAAATAATCCTTTAAATAAAGTAGTTGTTAAAGTTATTGAAGTTATTCCTGAAGAAAATCAAGAAGGAAAGCCAAAAAAAGTAACTAAAAATAAAACTAGCAAGAAATAATCTTGCTTTTTTTATTTTAAAAGTGTAACTTTGACACTTGTAAATTTTAATGATATAATTTAGTTGAAGTTGAACACAACAACATTAAAAAAGTGGATAAGACCAACTTAAAGTCTTAAAAGTAAAGGAGAAAATGTTATGGAAGATAACAAAGACGTTCAAGTAACGGATGAAAAAGTAGAGCAAGAAACTACTCAAAAAACTTATACAGAACAAGATATTCAAAATAGTTTTAATGCAGGTGTAAAGAAAGCTAATAGTGAATGGCAAAAAGATGCAAAATATAAAGAATTTCTTGACTGGAAAAAAAGCAATCAAAATGATAGTGAAAAAATGGCTGAATTACAAGCAAGTAATGAAAATTTAAAAAAGGAAAATGAAATGCTTAAAGCGACTAATAAAGTGGCTAAAAGCGAAGTTAAACCTGAATTTTTAAAGTTTGTTACAAGCGAAGTAATGGGGCTTACAAATGACACTACCGATTTTGAAACTGCACTAAAAAACTACAAAAAAGAAAATCCACAATATTTTGGTGAGGTTGTAGTTAAAAAGGTGCAAAGTTCACCAAACTTAAATGGTGGTTCAAAAGAAACTACAACAAGTGACATTATGAATGATATCTTGCGTAGTGCAAAAAATTAAATAAAAGAAGGAGAGATTAATTATGGCAAAAATCGATAGAACAGATATCGACGCATTAGTTGAAACACAAGTTGCGAATGAAATATTCCAAGGTGTTGTAACTAATTCAAAAGCACTTTCATTATTTAAAAGATTACCAAATATGACAAGTGATAAAACAAAGTTAAGAATATTAGATAGTCTACCAATCGCTTACTTTGTTGATGAAACAACTGACAATGGTAGAAAAAACATTACTAAAATGGCATGGGATAAAAAATATATCAATGCTGCTGAAATTGCTGTTATCGTTCCAATTAAGGAAAATGATTTAGCAGACGCTGACGTTGATTTATGGGCTCAAATTAGACCACGTTTAGTAGAAGCATTTGGACGTAAAATTGATGATGCTATTATCAATGGTGTTGGTAAGCCAACAGATTGGAGAGCTGGTTTAATTCCATCAATTATCAGTGCTGGTGCAAATGTTACTGAAACCGGAAAACTTTATAGCGATATTAATGATGTTATGACTAAAGTTGAAGAAAGTGGATACAATGTAACAGGATTATTCGGTGGTGTTGGTCTTAAAGGAAAATTCCGTATGATGACAGATACTACTGGTCAACCATTAAATACAACTGAAATTGGTTCATTAAGAAGAGAATTTGTTGATAATGGAACTTGGGATAAATCATTAGCTACATTAGTTGCAGGTGATTTCAACCAAGCAGTTTATGCTATTAGAAATGATATTACTTACAAAGTATTAACTGAAGCAGTTATCCAAGATCCAACAGATGGTTCAATAATGTATAACCTAGCACAAGATGATATGGTTGCATTACGTGTAACAATGAGACTTGGTTGGGAAATTCCAAATCCAGTTAATGCATTAAATGAAACTGAAGCTAGATTCCCATTTGCTGCATTAGTACCAGAAGGAACAGTAAGTTTATAAAATTAAATAAAGGAGGGCGTTTATGGAATTTAATGGACAATACCTAACGTATGAAGAATACAAGGCTCTAGGTGGAACATTAGACCTAACGCCTTTTAATCTATTAGAATTTGAAGCAAGAAAACAAATTGATTCAAGAACCTTAAATCGATTAAAAAATGGTGAAAACATACCACAAGAAGTAAAACTATGTGAGTATGCTTTGATAAATAGTATAAATGAATTTGCAAAGTCAACAAGCAATATTGCTAGTAATGGTAATGTTGCTAGTGAAAATACTGATGGTTACTCTGTAAACTACGTAACAAGTGATAAAATAAGTGATATAGTAAGTTCTAAACAAGATGAAATAAATAATATTATAGAAACTTATTTGATGTTTGTTGTATATAATGGAGAACATCTAATGTATTGTGGAGTTTAGTATGATAACTAATTCAAGTTTAACTGTTTATCATATGAGTGGATTAGATGTTTCTACACATAATGAAATATGGACTAGACATAACTATGATAAAGTATGGTTCTTTGGTGGCAAAGGTGCTGGTATTAATAAAGGATATGACAATGCAAATGACGTACAGGTGCGAATACCTTATGATCAAAACAATGGTTTAAATATAAATGATTTTGCTATTGGTGATATTCTAATACAAGGCGCTCTTAACATTGATATAGAAACACAAGAAGATTTATCTAATTATGAAATATATAACATAACAAGCATTAATAATAATACCTTTGGTAATAATCAACACATACATTTAGGAGGCAAGTAATATGCCTGTTAAATTACAACCTACAAGTGTAATTAAAGCACGATTAGGTATTGAACCAAATGGGAGAGTGCAAAGTTTTTTTACAAGTGAATGTGCTAAAGCAATGGATAAATTTATTCCAAAAGATGAAGGCAATTTAAGACTTATCAAAGATATACAAAGTGATAAGATTGTTTATGAATCACCTTATGCTCGTTATCAATATTATGGTATGCGAGATGATGGAACACACGTTGTTAAAAAATACACTACACCAGGAACTGGTACTTATTGGGACAAGCGAATGTGGAGTGCTAAAGGGCAAGATATTGTAAAAAGAGTACAAGAAAAATTTGGAGGCAAATGATGGAAGTTAATGATTTAAGAATATCAAAGTTGAGAAATTACTTATTTGAAATTATAAATACTCTTACTACAAATAGTAATTATCAAATTAATGCTGATATGTTATCAAATAAAGTTGGAGATTATTCTTTAGATAAAATACCTACTGACACAGAAGTTGAACAATGGATTATAGGCATTGTAAAGCGTAGAGATGTTTATTCGTTTAGAAGTCGCAAATCTTATTCGCAAGATACTATTAATAATTTAAAAAATATAGGGTTCTTTGAAGAATTTGAAAGTATAATCAAATCTAATAATGACAAAGGCGTTTTGCCTGAAATAAATAATATAGAAAGTATCGAATGTTTAAATTGTGGAACTATGATTAGTAATGATGATGGTAAAACAGGAACATTTGATATACAAATTCAAATAACATATAGAGAGGAGTAAAACTATGAAAAAAATAATTGCCAAAGTAGATTTTACAAGTAACATTGGAAATTTTATTGTTGGCGACGAAATTCTTAATTTAACTTATGAACAAATAGTTAAATTAAATGAAAAAGGTTTTATAGAACCTCTTAATTATAAAGACTTAATTCTTATTGAAAGAGAATTAAAAAATCCTACAAAGGGATTAAAAATAAAAAAAGAGGAGGAATAAAAGATGGCATTAATACCAAGCGATATTGTTAAAAATAAAAGAAGTCAATACCAAAAATTTTTAGATATTGCTCCAACTTCAACTGAAAGTTGGAAAGTAATTGGTATTGGTATAACTGAGGCAAATGTTGCATATAATCCACAAGTTGATACTGAACAATGGATTATAGAAGATAGTGCTAGAAATGACCATACAGGTAATCAAAAGCAATTGCCTATAACTCAAAAATGTTATAAAGGTGATCCTGAGTTTGAATTTATTAATGCAGGGCGTGATAAATTAAATTACACTTCACATATACTTGAAGTTGATACTTGGAATGGAACAGAGGGAAGCTATCCAGCTAAAAAGAGTGATTGTTTAATTACAGTTACGTCTTATAGTGGTGCAGAAATTGAGTATACGATTTATTTCAATGGTGATCCTACTGATGGTACTGCTACAATTGCAAATGGAGTGCCTACATTTACTGCTAGCGCAAGTTTATAAAACCTTTAAGGGTTAGAGGGGATTAACCCTCGCCCTTATTTTTATTTTAGAAAGAGAGGAGATTATAACATGACAGAAATTTGGAAAGATATAAAAGACTTTGAAGGGCTATATCAAATATCTAATTTAGGAAAAGTAAAAAGTTTGCCAAGATACGTTAAAAATATACATGGGCAAAGAATAGTAAAAGAAAAAATACTTAAAAATCAAATAAATAAAAAAGGGTATTATAGTGTTGTATTAAGAAAAAACAACAAAAGTTATACAAAAGAAATTCATAGATTAATAGGAATAGCATTTATTGAAAATAAAAATAATTATTCTTGTATAAATCATATTGATGGCAATAAATTAAATAATAAATTAGATAATTTAGAATGGTGCAGTTATAAGTATAATATCAATGAGGCATATAGACTTGGTCTTAATAGATATACAAATTTAATAAATTTTAAAAATCTCCCTAAAAAAGTTTTACAATTTGATAAAAATAATAATTTTATAAATGAATTTGAAAGTATTAGAAAAGCAAGTAAAATAACAAATGTATGTTATAATTCAATATGGTTGAATTGCTGTGGAAAGCAAAGATATGCTGGAGGCTATACTTGGAAATTTAAGGAGGAAATATAATGGAAAATAATACTATAAAGTTAAATAATAGTGATGTGTTAACACTTAAAATACAAACACAAGACGGAAAGGATACAGGAGAATGTCTACAATTTCAATTGGACGACATAGAGTTACCTTTAAAATATCAAGAATTATTAGAAAAAGATAAAAAAAATAAAGAACATTTAAGAAATCAAATGCTAATAATTGAAAGAAGACAAGATGTTAAAGGAAAGAAATTGTTAAGCAAAAATGAAGAAGATAAAATTAAAGCTTTAAATGAATTTTTTAATAAAGAAGTTGAGGTCTATAATATGTTTTTAGGCGAAAATGGAGTGCAAAAGTTATTAAATGGTAGACGATTAGGCTGGACGACTTTAGAAGAAATTGACAAAATAATTGAAGAACAAATACAACCACATTTAGATTTAAGTATGAAGAATATCACTGATAAAATAAAAGAAAAATACGGGCAAGCAGTAAAGAGAAATAAAGAAAAAATTGAAGTGGTAGAATGAGTTGTATAAAAAAGATACAAATTGAAGATATTATATATGAAGCAAATGTTGATTTTAGAAATGTTATAAGGTGCAACGAGATAGCACAAGATGGTACAATAGGCGATTTTGAACGTGTTTTAGGCATCATTTGCACGATGTTTGGGGAGAAAGCATTGAATAATCCTAACCATTATGAAAAGTTGCTTAAATGGGCTTTAAATTACCTTTCATGCGGGAAAGAAATAGAAAGTACGAACGAAGAGCCTGACATGGATTATGTTGAAGATATGGAATATATCGAGGCAAGTTTTATGAGCGATTATAAAATTGATTTAGAAAATACCGAGATGGATTGGCAAAAATTTAATAAATTAATGAATGGCTTATCTAATAGTGATATGGGCAATTGTTGTATTTTGAATCGCATAAGGAATTTAAGAAACTTTGATGTAAGCAAAATTGAAGATGACAACGAAAGAGCCAAAATCATTAAAGCAAAACAACAGATTGTTTTGAAAAAAAATAAAAAGGAAATTGAGGTTGAATTAACTGAAGAACAACAAAAAAGTGTTGATGAATTTTATAAAGCACTTGGCTTTTAGAAAGGAAGTGATTTTGTGGATGGTAAAATTATAATTGGCACTGATATTGATACAAAATCTTTCGACGCACAAATTGATTATGTAAAAAGTCAATTAGATGAAATTGAAGATAAATTAAAAAAAGCTGATATGGGATTTGAGGTTGGAGATACCCAAAAATTAGAGGCCGAATACGAAAAATTAACCCAGAAATTAAATAATTTAGTAAAGAAAAAAGAAGAATTTAATAAACAAGACTTTTCTAATATAAAAGGATCTATTAAAAGTGTTGGTGATGGCATAGAAAATGCAACAAGAAAAATAGGCCGCTGGGCATTAGCAATATTTGGCATAAGAAGTGCTATAAATTTTATAAAAAGTTCTGTTAGCACACTTTCACAATATGATGACCAAATGGCAATTAATATTGAATATATAAGATATTTACTAGCAAGCACTTTAAAACCCGTCATTGAAACTCTGATACAATTGGCTTATAAATTATTAGCATACGTAAATTATATTGCTCAAGCATGGTTTGGAATTAATTTGTTTGCAAACGCTAGCACGAAAGCCTTTGAAAAGCAACACACCACTATGAAAAGCACTAATAAGCAAGCAAAAGAATTGCAGAAAACATTAGCAGGCTTTGACGAAATGAACGTTTTACAAAAAAGTGGTGATGTTACGAGTGGTGGTGGTGGTGGAGGTGTATCACTACCAAACTTTCCAAAAATGGAGGATATACAAATTCCAAAATGGGTACAATGGATTGCAAATAATAAAAGCACAATTTTATCAATAATAAGTGGAATAACATCTGGAATACTTGCATGGAAATTGGGACTAGGTGGTATAAAAGCTTTAGGAATAGGAACTGCGGTTTATGGAATAGTTAAAGCTGTTCAAAACTTAATTAAGTTCTTAAAAGATCCTACATTTGAAAATTTTATAGGCATTCTTGATGGAATAACAATTGCAATAATTGGAATAGCAGTTGCCATAGGCGCTTGGCCAGTAGCAATTGGAGCAGTAATAGCATATATAATACTTCAAATAGTAAAAAATTATGATAAAATAATTGAAATATTTAAAAATTTAATAAAATGGTTTGACACAAAATTTTTAGGAGCATTAAGAGATTTATTTGGCCCAATAGGTGATATTCTTTATTTGCCAATAAAATTTGTTATTAGCGCTATTTTAGGGCTATTTGAAGGACTTTTTGGTGGTATAAAGAAAGTTATTGATGGAATAGTAAAAATATTTCGAGGCGATTTTAAAACTGGAATTAAAACTATATTTGATGGATTAATAAAAATAATGACTGCCCCATTAAATGCTTTTATTGAGGGGGTTAAAGGTTTATGGAATCAAATAAAGAAACCATTTGAAAATTTAGTATCAAAAATAAATAATACTTTAAAAGGAATAAATCCAATTAAGATTTCAACAACAGGAGTAGTATCATCAACAGGAGTTGGAAGTATAGGCAATGCACTTAAAAGTATTTTTGGTAAATTTGGATTTGCTAAAGGTGGGATTGTAGTACCAAAACTCGCAAGTGGTGGAATAATAAATAACCCAGGCCGTGGAGTGCCTTTAGGAAGTGCCATTGGTGGTGAACGAGGTGTTGAGGGTGTTATTCCTTTGACCGATAGTCAACAAATGATGTTATTAGGAGAAGCAATTGGACGATATATTACAATAAATGCCAATATTACTAATACAATGAACGGAAGAATAATAAGCCGTGAATTACAAAAGGTGCAAAATGATAGCAATTTTGCTTTTAATAGATAGCGAGGTGTTATATGTTTTTAGACACAAATAGTATAATAATAAATGGTGTTTCAATGGGACAATACATTGTTGAAGCAAAGTATGGTTATAATAAGCTTTGGGCAAATGATAGTGGAAGAAATTTGGCTGGAGTAATGTCAGGTACGCTCATTGGTATATTTCCAAAAATAATATTGCAATTTAGAAAATTGACTAAAACAGAACTAGAGGTTATTGTTCCAATTTTAGATAGTGTAAGGCAAACGGTTACATATTATGATCCAAACAAAAAAGCAAATGTTACGATGACTACATATACTGGAGATTATGAAATAACAAATAAAGGTAGAATAAATAAAGGCAGAAAAAATGAAGGATTTAGTTGTTCTTTCATAAGCACAAGAAAGAGGGTGTAAAATGAAGACACACACAACTGGATTTAAAGAAAATATAAGTTTGTTTGGAAAAGAAATTGATAGTAAAATAACTTATGAATTAAATGGTGAAACAATAGAGTTAGGTGAAGAAGAACTTAACTCTATTACACCACATTATCAAGGGAATATTTTAAAATCAGTTATGAAACAACTTGACATTGATAGTAATACAGATATACCTTTAAAAACGATTTTAACGTACCAATTTGGCGTAAAAGTTGGAGATTTATACGAATATATTAATTTTGGCAGTTATGTTGTTTATAGCTCTGAAAAACAAAAAGATACAAATTCTTATAAAATAATTTGCTATGATAAAATGCTATATTCAATGGTTGACTATGAAAGTATGAATATAACATATCCAATAACAATAAAAGATTATATTATTGCAATTTGCAACAAACTAGGTTTAACATTTAAAAATGTAAATGATACCTTTGCAAATTATGACAAAATGATAACTAGTGAATTATATCTTGACGAAGATGGCAATACCCTAGGTTATACATATAGAGATGTGCTTGATGAATTGGCACAAGTCACAGCAAGTACAATTTGCATAAATGAAGATGATGACGAACTTGAAATTAGATATATAAATAACACAAATGATACAATTGACGAAGAATATTTAAAAGATGTTAATGTAAATTTTGGTGAAAAATTTGGGCCTGTAAATACAATTGTTTTATCAAGAAGCGCTGATACTGATAACATTTATTATCCTAGTGTTTTACCTCAAAATCCTTGTGAAATAAAAATAAGTGATAATCAAATAATGAATGGCAATGATCGTGATGAATTTATGCCCGACATTTATAACAAATTAAATGGTTTGGAATATTACATGAATGATTTTTCAAGTTTTGGAATTTGTTATTATAACTTGTGTGATAAATATAATGTAAGCATAGGAGAGGAAAATTATTCTTGCATAATGTTTAATGATGAAGTAAATATAACACAAGGACTTTCAGAGTATATATATACTGATATACCAGAAGAAACTCAAACAGATTATACAAAAGCGGATAAAACAGATAGGAAAATAAATCAAACAATTTTAATTGTTGATAAACAAAGCCAAAAAATTGAAGCAAAAGTTTCAAAAGATGATATAGTAGCTGATTTAAACATCGCCATTGAAGAAGGACAAGGTGTCTTATATTTTCAAGGGAATTATTTTGTAGTAGATGCAGACAATTTAAAAATAGACAAATATGGGAACGTAATAGCATATAATTTAGAAATAAAGGGTGGAAATATAGTGTTAGAAGATGACGGAACGCAGACAAATGCATCAATAAAAATAAGTGTACCAACACAATATACTGACTCTTTGCTAGTTGGAGATGATTTAAGTGGTAAAAAATTAAAATTTAATTTAAAAGATTATACTTATAGCACAATTCAAACATTAACTGATGATATAATAATTTGTGAATACGAAGATGAAGATAATAATACAACAACAGAATATGCATTATACTTAACAGCATACACAGAAGAAGAAACACAGGATAAATATGTTTTAGTAAATATAAGAGAGGGTAGTACCCATGTAGGTAATGTTATTAAACAAATAAAACTAATAGATGATAAAATACCTACTAATTTTGAAATAGAATTATACGAAAATTTTGGGGAAATAACTTATTTAACGAGTGATTTAATAATTAATGATATAAAGCAAATTACTTATGAAGTAATAAGAGAAACATCATTAAGTGGTAATGGGCTTATTGCAGATATAAAAGCAGATTATGATTATACTCAAAGTGATTTAGATAGATGTCAACAAATTGTTTTAGGTAGCATAACTCCAACAGAAGCAGATTATAGAAGATTAGATGTTGATAAAAATGGAGTTATAAATGCATTTGACTTGCTAAAAATTAGTAAGTATATACAAGCAAATATAGGAATAACAAATCCAGGTAAAATAATTATTGACACACAATCTATTGATGATAATATTGTGTTATTAGATGGTGATGGTAATAAAAAAGTGTCTATTGGCTTGTATGATGGCGTTTATATAGACGGAAACAAAGTATTATCAGAAAACAAATTATACGAAGATAATACAGGTTCATTAGGCACAATTACTTTAAATGATGATGTATCAAATTATGAATATATAGAAATATTCTATAAAACAAACAATAATTATTTTGATTCAAAAAAAGTAAGCTCTGATGCTTTCGGTAGTAGTAATACAACAACTTTATCTTTATATGCGTATATGAGCACAGGTATCTCATATCAAAATTTTAGAGAAATAATTATTGATGGTACTTCCATTGCTACAAAAAGCACAAATTACGGGCAACTTTCTGTAAGAAGTTCATCTAATACGCTTAACAACACAAATATGTTATATATATATAAGGTAGTAGGATATAAATAATTGGAGGAATAAATATGAAAAAAATAATTGAAAACATAGCAAAATTAATAGATTTAAAATCTATAATTACTTTATCTCTCATAATGACATTAGAAATTTTAATTATAAAAGGCGCAAAACTAGATAATGACTTATTCTTGTTATTTAGTAATATTACAACTATGGTTATAACTTTTTACTTTGCAAAAAAAGATAACAAGGAGGAATAATATGAAAGGTATAGATATTAGTGGTTATCAAAAAAACATCAATTTAGAAAAAGCTAAAAAAGAGGGTATTGAGTTTGTTATTTTAAAGGCTGGTTACACCGGTTGGGGAGGAAATGGAACTAGTAAAGGAAAAGATTCTCAATTTGAAAACTTTTATAAAAAATGTAAAGAATTAAATATACCTGTTGGAGCATATTGGTATAGTTGTGCAGACACAAAGCAAAAAGGTATTGATGAAGCAAACTATATGTATGAAAAATGTTTAAAAGGAAAACAATTTGAATATCCAATTTATATAGATGTAGAAGAAAAAAGATGGCAATTAGGAAAGAAAAAAGAAGTAACAGACGCAATTATAAGTTTTTGTGACACATTAGAAAAAAAAGGATATTTCGTAGGTGTTTATGCAAGCTTAGATTGGTTTAAAAACAAAATTGATACAAATAGATTAAAAAATTATACTAAATGGGTAGCTTGTTGGAGTAAAAACAAACCTCAATTTAATTATAATGCGTTTGATTTATGGCAAAATGCAGATAATGGTGTAGTCGCAGGATTAAAATTAGACACAGATATATCTTATAGAGATTTTCCTACAATCATCAAAAAAGGCGGTTTTAACGGCTTTAAAAAGAACTCTAATACAAATATACCAACTACAAGTAAAACTCCTCAAAATACCCCAAAAGAACCTCAAATAACAACATATTATATAGTTAAAAAAGGAGATACATTAAGTTATATTGCTAAAAAGTATAATACAACCGTAGATAATTTAGTTAAATTAAATAATATTAAAAATAAAAATTTAATATTAGTTGGTCAAAAATTAAAAATAAATTAATTTGACAAAAGGAATTTTATATGATATGTTTAAGTTGTCATGAAAAAAAATGACAACTTTTATTATTAATGTACTAATGATACAGCATAAAATCCACACAATTATTCGTGCTACCTTTACAGGTGGCACACTGGTTATATACCTACTGATAGGGTATTTAGCTAGTGCCCCATCTATAAAACACGATCTTCAAAAAAGGAGAAAAGCCTATGAAAGAAGTAACCAAATTACTTATAAATGATTTTAAAATCAAAGAGTTAGGTTATGACTTTATGGGCTTTTCTTTATGTAAAAATAGTCTTTTATCATTTCATCACTTAATACTGAGTAAAGAATATTGTAAAAAAGCCCATTTGGGTAAGGGTTATTGGTATTGGAATGGAGTAATACTTTGTCAAGATACTTCGCATGAATATTTGCATTTAGTCCAAAGATATTCAGATGAACTATTTAGATACATCACAAGTGAAATGTACGACATGAAAGTCAAAGGCTATTTAGACAAACAAAATTTAATTGCAATAGGTCAAATTTTAGATTATTTTGAAAGTTTATATATGGAACAAAAAACTGACAAAGGACATTATTTAATAAAGGAAAAATATCTTGACAGAAATAGGTTTGAATAACCTATTTTTTTATTCTAAAAATATACCAAAAAAGTATCAAAATGGTATTGACAAGATACCTTAAAAGGTATATAATGTTTATAGTTAGGAGGGATAAAATGGGTGATTTTTATATTGATTGTGACGCTTTGCCTGAATGGTTAGTTAATAAATTTTTCAAAAATGAAGAATTTGTATCAATTGAAGATTTAATCAATAAAATAGAAGAATTAGATAGTGAGGAGAGATAGCATGGCATTAAAAAAAATGCATATTTCTATTGATGAGAATTTAAAAGATAAACTTGATAAAGAAGCAAAGTCGAAAGGTTTGAGTTTGAGTTCTTATATTAGATTAATAATTTTAGGAAGAAAATAATATGACAAGAGATGAATATTTAAAAGAATTAAATAAGGCATTTGGAGATTTCAAGTTTTTTGAAGAAGATCATCACTATGAATACAAAGGTCAACGAGTTGGAATATCAGTTACTAGATTAATTGAAGAATATTGCAATGAATTTGATAGTCAAGCAGTTGCTGAAAAGTTGGCTATTAGAGATAACAAATCAGTTCAAGAAGTATTAGCTGAGTGGGAATATAAAAACAAATTTGCTTGTGAAAAAGGTAGTACGTGCCATGAATATGCTCAAAGTTTATGGAGTGGCGAAGAATGGCATTTTAAATCATTTGATTTTAGTGAAGAATATCGCAATGCAGTTGATAAAATACAACAACAAGCAAATATGTTTCATTATAATTATAAAGATAGGCTACAACATCTTGCTGATGAATTTGTTATAGGTAGTGAAGAATACGATATAGCAAGTGCTATCGACCATTTATTCATTAATAAATTAACAGGTGGACTTGTATTAGTTGATTACAAAACAAATAGTGATATACATAAAACCGAAAAATACGCAAAGAATATGAAAGTTCCTTTATCACATTTAAAGGACTTTACATTGAATCATTATTACATACAACTTTCAATTTATAAATATATAGTTGAAAAATTCACTAACTTGAAAATTGAAGAAATGTTTATTGTATATTTTAGTGAAAATATCGAAAATTATGAGATAATAGAAATACCTTATTTAAAAGATGAAGTTGAAAAAATATTGGAGAATAGGAGGGTAAAAAATATGAATAGTGTTCCAGTATTATTAATAGGTCAAAGTGGTTCAGGTAAATCCACTAGTTTAAGAAATTTTACCAAAGATGAAGTAGCAGTTGTAAATGTA
>Ga0326514_10001066_pt1 | contig 18017 bp, 16 predicted proteins | sample 3_2548_0518_D_FD_203653 | JGI IMG/M metagenome (GOLD analysis project Ga0326514, IMG submission 203653) | Bovine rumen microbial communities from UC Davis, California, United States - 3_2548_0518 | ecosystem: Host-associated > Mammals > Digestive system > Stomach > Rumen | place: USA... | reverse complement strand
CCAGTTCTCCAGCAAATAGGCCACTCTCGTCAGGAAATAGACGAGATACGCCAGCAGCAAGTCAATGACGACTGCCATCAGAGGAAGTAATAGGCGTAACTGATCATGAAGTTACGGTTCTTGATATTGAAAGTGCTGTTGAGATCGACAAAACCGAGATCCCAACCGAACATCACCTGATGATGCTGGTCATAGAGAGCGCCGAAATGGAAGCCCCATCCGAAATCGAAACGGTCGAAAGAATCACCGTCGAAATAGTCAAAATCAGGACCGATGTCATTCTTAACCGTACCGCCCGTACCGATAGCCAGATAGGGACCGGTTTCACCAAGGAGGGTCCAGTCGTTTGTGAGCAGATAACTGTAGCCATAGCGAATCGGAATCTCCAGATACCAGCTGTTGCCCTTCTGTTGAGCGTCGGGATTGTCGTAACCCTTGCGGTTGACGAGCAGACCGGTTCTCACATAGGTATCCTTGATGAGCTGGGAAGCATCGAACATGGCGGTAACGCCGAAGTTGAAACCGGCATGGGAATTGTAGCCGGCATGGGACAACCAGGAAACATTGAAACCGGCCTGCGCACCCAATTTGAAGGGAGGCAGCGATTCTGTGATTTTGTCAAATTTGCTCTGTGCCATTGCTCCGGTGAGGCTCAATGCACATACGAGGAAGATGATAAATTTCTTCATATCAGTTTGTTATTAAATAAAATGTAAAATATGGTGCAAAGATACTGTTCTTTTCTTTAAAATCCAAGCTTTTCATCAAAAATATCATTCAAAAATCATTTTTTTTGAACTTTCTATACCTATATATAAAAAATAATTGTATATTTGCAGCATGAAATGTCCTCAAATGAGGTTCTTATAAGTTTATATAAACAAATAAAAAAGAAATTCCAAATGAAAGGAATCGTACTGGCTGGCGGTAGCGGAACGCGTCTCTACCCCATTACCAAGGGTGTCAGCAAACAGTTGCTCCCGATTTATGACAAACCGATGGTCTATTATCCGATCTCGGTTCTCATGTTGGCCGGCATTCGCGACATTCTGATTATCTCGACCCCTTACGACCTTCCCGGGTTTAAGCGTCTGTTGGGAGACGGCTCCGACTACGGAGTTCACTTCGAATATGCAGAGCAGCCCTCACCCGACGGTCTTGCCCAGGCCTTCATTATCGGTGAAAAGTTCATTGGCAACGACAGCGTCTGTCTCGTTCTGGGAGACAACATCTTCCACGGCACGGGTTTTACTCGCCTGCTGAAAGAAGCTGTTCTCAACGCAGAGCAAAACGACAAAGCCACCGTATTCGGCTATTGGGTGAACGATCCCGAGCGTTACGGTGTGGCTGAGTTCGACAAGGAGGGCAACTGTCTTTCGATTGAAGAGAAGCCTGCTAAACCCAAATCCAATTATGCTGTAGTGGGTCTCTATTTCTATCCGAATTCTGTAGTCAATGTGGCCAAGACCATAAAACCCTCGGCACGCGGCGAACTTGAAATCACAACGGTGAACCAAGTCTATCTGCAGCAGCAGAATCTCAAGGTGCAGACCCTGGGACGCGGCTTTGCCTGGCTTGATACGGGTACGCACGACTCACTCTCGGAGGCATCAACGTTCATTGAGGTCATTGAGAAGCGTCAGGGTCTGAAGGTGGCCTGTCTGGAAGGCATTGCCTACCGCCAGGGATGGATTGACACCGAAAAGATGCGTCAGCTGGCCCAGCCCATGATTAAAAACCAATACGGACAATATCTGCTCAAGGTCATCGAAGAAATTGAAAGAGACGGTTACAAAACTATATAATTCCTATGAAACGTAATATCGTAATTACCGGCGGCGCAGGCTTTATCGGAAGCCATGTAGTACGCCTTTTCGTGAACAAATATCCCGAGTATCACATCATCAACCTCGACAAACTGACGTATGCCGGCAACCTGGCCAACCTCAAGGACATCGAGGACAAACCCAACTATGAGTTTGTAAAGATGGACATCTGCGACTTCGACGCCTTCTACAAACTGATGCAGGACAAACAGGTGGACGGCATCATTCACCTGGCTGCCGAAAGCCACGTCGACCGCAGTATCAAAGATCCATTCACCTTTGCCAGAACCAACGTGATAGGCACATTGTCCCTGCTGCAGGCTGCCAAGCTCTATTGGGAGTCGCTGCCCGAGAAGTACGAAGGCAAACGTTTCTACCATATCTCGACCGATGAGGTTTACGGCGCATTGGAACTCACCGATCCGGAAGGAGTACCCGCACCCTTCTCGACCAAGGCATCGTCGGAGAACCAGCATGAGGCCTACGGCAAGGATTTCTTTGTCGAAACCACCAAATACAATCCCCATTCACCCTATTCAGCATCGAAGGCCAGCTCGGACCACTTCGTTCGCGCCTTCCACGACACGTACGGCATGCCAACCATCGTGACCAACTGTTCGAACAACTACGGTCCCTACCAGTTCCCCGAAAAGCTGATTCCCCTCTTCATCAACAACATCCGTCACCGCAAGCCGCTACCCGTTTACGGCAAAGGACTGAACGTTCGAGACTGGCTCTATGTAGAAGATCATGCCCGCGCCATCGACACCATTTTCCATAATGGCATGATAGCCGAGACCTACAACATCGGCGGATTCAACGAGTGGAAGAATATCGACATCATCAAGGTGGTCATCAAGACCGTGGACCGTCTCCTGGGACGTCAGGAGGGTGAGGATATGAACCTCATCACCTACGTGACCGACCGTCTGGGCCACGATGCCCGCTATGCCATCGACTCGCGCAAACTGCAGCGCGAACTGGGCTGGGAGCCTTCTCTTCAGTTTGAGGAAGGTATAGAGAAGACCGTCAAATGGTATCTCGACAACCAGGAGTGGATGGACAATGTCACCAGCGGCGACTATCAGAAGTACTACGAGAACATGTACGCCAACCGATAACATATTTATATAAATATGAAAAAAGTTGCTTTAATTACCGGTGTTACCGGCCAGGACGGCTCCTACCTTTCCGAGTTTCTTCTCTCCAAGGGCTACGAAGTGCATGGCACCATCCGTCGATCCTCAGTCGATTTCCGCGAACGTATCGCCCATCTTGAGGGTCATCCCGACTTCCACCTCCACTACGCCGACATGGGAGACTCCATGTCCATTCTTCAGGTGGTGAGCACAGTACGCCCCGACGAAATATACAATCTGGCAGCACAGAGCCACGTACAGGTAAGCTTCGACTCGCCCGAATTCACGGCGGATGTGGATGCCGTAGGCGTGCTCCGTGTACTGGAAGCCGTACGACTGTGTGGTCTGAAGGACACCTGCCGCATCTATCAGGCCTCGACGTCAGAACTCTATGGCAAGGTGGAGGAAGTGCCCCAGAACGAGAACACACCCTTCCATCCCTACTCACCCTATGCAGTGGCCAAGCAGTACGGTTTCTGGATTGTGAAGGAATATCGTGATGCCTACAACATGTTCTGCTGCTCGGGAATCCTGTTCAACCATGAGAGCGAACGCCGAGGCGAGACCTTTGTGACCCGCAAGATTACACTGGCTGCCGCCCGCATTGCCCAGGGCAAGCAGGACAAACTCTATCTCGGCAACCTCTCTTCGCTCCGCGACTGGGGTTATGCCAAGGACTATGTGGAGTGTATGTGGCTCATCCTGCAGCACGACACCCCCGAGGATTTCGTGATTGCCACCGGCGTTCAGCACTCCGTTCGCGAATTCTGCTCCCTGGCATTCAAACATGCCGGCATGGAGATTGAGTTCAAGGGCGAAGGCATGGACGAGAAAGGATACGACAAGAAGACCGGACGTGTGGTCATCGAGGTATCCCCCGACTTCTACCGTCCCACCGACGTTGTCAACCTTTGGGGCGATCCTTCCAAGGCCAAGAAAGAACTCGGCTGGAATCCCCAGAAGACTTCGTTCGAGGAGCTCGTCCGCATCATGGTCAAGCACGACATGGAGAAAGTCGCCGTCGAGCACGTTTCCGATGTTGTAAGAATGAACCTCGCCGAGTATCTCGAGAAAGGAATTGTGAAGTAATGTTAGACAAAAACAGCAAAATTTACGTTGCCGGACATAATGGATTGGTAGGTTCGGCTATATGGAACAACCTCAAGGCAAGAGGGTACAACAACCTGGTAGGCAGAAGTCACAGGGAGCTGGACCTCACCGACCAGTATCAGGTTGAGAAATTCTTCGACGAGGAGAAACCCGATGCTGTGGTGTTGGCGGCAGCTTTTGTGGGCGGCATCATGGCCAACAGTCTCTACCGAGCCGATTTCATCATGCAGAACATGAAGATGCAATGCAATGTCATCTCCAACGCCTACAGCCACAGAGTGAAGAAGTTGCTCTTCCTCGGTTCTACATGTATCTACCCCAAGAATGCCCCCCAGCCGATGAAGGAGGAAGCCCTCCTCACCTCGCCGCTGGAGTACACCAACGAGGAGTATGCCATCGCCAAGATTGCGGGTCTGAAGATGTGTGAAAGCTACAACCTTCAATACGGCACCAACTATATTGCCGTAATGCCCACCAACCTGTATGGCCCGAACGATAACTTCCACCTCGAGAATTCGCATGTGATGCCGGCCATGATGCGCAAAATATATCTGGCCAAACTGATTCACGACAACGACTGGGATGCCATCCGTGTGGACATGAACAAACGTCCCGTCAATCCGCCGGCTGCCCTACGCGAGATTGTAGGCGAAGGCAACGTTACCGGCAAGGACAAACAGGACCGCATCCTCGCGGCACTGAAGTTCTACGGCATTGAGAACAACAAAGTGACCCTCTGGGGTACCGGCACCCCTCTCCGCGAATTCCTGTGGAGCGAAGACATGGCGGACGCCAGCGTGCACATCCTGCTCAACGTCGATTTCAGCGACGTCATCGGTATCGAGAAATACTCATCCGTATTCTATGGCGTGACGGCTAACGGAGCGGTGGACCGCAACAACTCTGAAGGACGCGGCGGAGCCATTCCCTCGCTGGGGGAGATACGCAACTGCCACATCAACGTAGGCACAGGCAAAGAACTCACCATCCGCGAACTCTCCGAACTCGTTGTCAAGGCCGTAGGCTTCGAAGGAGAAGTGGCATTCGATGCCTCCAAGCCGGACGGCACGATGCGCAAGCTCATCGACGTCACCAAACTCCACCGGTTGGGCTGGACCCACAAGGTCGAGATTGAAGACGGTGTGCAGAAACTCTTTGACTGGTATAAAGACAGTCTCAAAGCCTGATGGTATAATCCACGACCGGACGCAAGCAACCTGTCGCCCGGTCGAATACCTATAAAATAAATAACTATTAAACCTAATTCAAAAGCAATGGACGAACAGCTTCTCCAAGAATGCACCGCCAAGGCAAAGACCTGGCTGGGTGCCGGTTTCGATGATGAAACCAAAGCCGCCGTCAAGGCGATGCTTGATAATGCTGACAAGACCGACCTCATTGAGGCCTTCTATCAGAATCTCGAGTTTGGCACAGGTGGTCTCCGCGGTATTATGGGCCCCGGCACCAACCGTATGAACAAATATGTGGTAGGCATGGCCACACAGGGCTTTGCCAACTACATCCTCAAGGCTTTCCCCGGCCGCAAAGACCTCAGCGTAGTTGTGGGCCACGACTGCCGCAACAACTCACGTCTTTTTGCCGAGACCGTTGCCAACATCTTCTCGGCCAACGGCATCAAGGTATTCCTGTTCGAATCCTTGCGTCCTACCCCCGAGATTTCGTTCGCTATCCGTCAGCTCCATGCTCAGGCCGGCGTTAACGTAACGGCAAGCCACAACCCCCGCGAATACAACGGCTACAAGGCCTACTGGGACGATGGCGCCCAGGTGCTCTCTCCCCACGACACCGGCATCATCGACGAGGTGAACAAGGTGAAAATCGAAGATGTGAAGTTTGAGGGCAACAAGGATCTCATCAAGATTATCGGCGGCGAGATGGACTATGACTATCTCTGCGCTGTGAAGGAGGCTATGGTTGACCAGGATGTCATCCTCCGCCAGAAAGACCTCAACATCGTCTATACACCTCTCCACGGTACAGGTCGTGTAATCATTCCCCTCTGTCTCCGTTCATGGGGCTTCCAGAACATCAACGTCGTACCCGAACAGATGGTCATCGACGGCAACTTCCCCACCGTCGTTTCTCCCAATCCCGAGAACGCCGAGGCAATGACCCTCGGCATGAATCTCGGAACCAAACTCAACGCCGATCTCGTGATTGCTTCCGATCCCGATGCCGACCGTCTCGCCATCGTATGCCGCGACGACAAGGGCAAGTGGGTCATCATCAACGGTAACCAGACCGCTATGATGTTCTCGTGGTACATCATTGCCAACAAGAAGAAACTCGGACAACTCAAGGGCAACGAATTCATGGTGAAGACCATCGTTACCTCAGAACTTATCCGCAAGATTGCCGACAAGAACGGTGTGGAACTCTACGACGAGTTCACCGGCTTCAAGTGGATTGCCTACCGCATCCGCGTCAACGAAGGCAAGAAGAAATACATCGGCGGCGGCGAAGAGAGCTTCGGCTTCCTCCCCTACGACAAGGTACGCGACAAAGATTCACCGGCCTCTATCTGCCTCATCTGCGAAATCGCAGCTTGGGCCAAGGATAACGGCATGACCCTCTTCGAACTCCTCATGAACATCTACAAGGAGTACGGTTTCCAGAAGGAGAAAGCCGTGTCTGTTGTGAAGCCCGGCAAGAGCGGTGCCGACGAAATCAAGGCTATGATGGAGAACTTCCGCAAGAATCCTCCCACAGAACTCGCCGGCGAGAAGGTGGTTTGCATCAAGGACTTCAAGACCAACAAGATGACCGATTGCAAGACCGGCAAGGTCAGCGACATCAATATGCCTGCAACCTCCAACGTACTCCAGTACTTCACCGAGGGCGGTATCAAGGTCAGCGTGCGTCCCTCCGGCACAGAGCCCAAGATCAAGTTCTACTGCGAAGTTCCCGCTTCGTTCGATCAGGGCTATGACGCAGCCAATGCTGCAGCCGACGCCAAGCTTGCCCAAATTTCGAAGAGCCTCGGCATCTGAACAACCGCGTCAGGCTTTGCCTGATGTAATCACAGTAAACATTCTTCTGTTTACTAACTATTTCGGGGTCCGACCAATGTGAATTGGCCGGGCCTTTTTATGTGGTAAACTGAACAAAAAGGGCGTTTCCGACATTCCATTATTTGTTTTTGGCATAAAAATTTGGTGATATCAATAAAAAACAGTATCTTTGCACCAAATTTATTATAAATAAATGATATGTACTCTTTGATCCGATATACATGCTTTCTCCTGGTTTGGCTTTGCGGAATGGAAGCTTCGTTTGCCCAAGCCAGGCTGAACCGCCTCGACATCGCTGTACAGATTCTCGACAACGGAGATGCACAGGTGACCGAGGTGCGCGACATGCATATTAACGACAACGGCACAGAACTCTATATCCCCATCGCCAACCTCAACGGCCGCACCATATCCAATCTGGGTGTAACGGACAACCTGTCGGACACGCCCTATACCTTCACCGCAGACTGGGACGTCGACTGGAGCCGGAGCCGGAAAGCCAACCGTTGCGGCATCGTCAACAAACGCGACGGCTATGAACTCTGCTGGGGATTGGGCGAAAGGGGCGACAAGACCTACACCACGGGTTACCGCATCCATAATCTCGTGCAGCGCTACGACACCTGCGACGGGTTCCTATGGATGTTTGTGAATCCCGGCATCCGTCCCCTGCCCCAGGAAGTCTCGCTCCGTATTCGCGCTTTCCGCAAGGATTCACTGGGCCGGACACTCCCCGTTATTTCGTCCGCCAACACCCGCATATGGGCTTTTGGATGTGATGGTGCAATAGGATTCGACAGCCTGGGCATCACGATGCAGTCCAACGCTGCTTTCGGCGAATCCAGCCGTCTCATCATGCTCTGCCAGTTCGAAAAGGGACTGTTCCAGCCCACACAGGAAGGCCCCACCTCGTGGGAGACACTAAAAGAAGGGGCAATGGAAGGCAGCGACTATGGCAAGGAGGATTGGGCAGACCGCCTCATCGGAATCATTCTGATGGTCGGTATGGCGATAATGATTCTGCTCCCTGTTGCCGTTTTTATTTACAGGCTGGTTCGCCGCAGGTTGGACGCCCATGCTATCAAAAAGGAAGCGACCTATTGGCGCGACCCCGTCTTCAAAGGCAGCCTGATGCAGACCAACGCCGGCTACAACTATCTGCACCTCTTCGCCTCCGACCACGACAATCTCCTCTCATCTTTTATCCTGAAGATGCTCTATCGGGGCGATCTCAAGATTGTAAAAATCACCGACCCGAAAGGCAAAACCGGTGAAGCGATTGCAGTGAATGCCACTGAACCCGAATCGGACGGAGATCCCGACTTCGATATCTACCTCCGGACTTGGAAGATATTCCGGGATGCAGCCGGCAGCGACCTGATTCTCCAAAACAAGGAGCTGAGCCAGTTTATGAGCCGGAAGGCCAACCTCAACCGGATGCTCAGTTACAAGAAAGCCATCTCCAAGTACGATGACCGGAACCATGCCTGGGTCAAGGAGCACTGGCAGGATATGGTCAGGCTGCAGGGTTATACCAACTTCCTCAAGGATTTTACACTTGTCGACGAACGCGAGATTCAGGAAGTGGCACTCTGGAAAGACTATCTTATTTATGCCACCCTGTTCGGCATGGGCAAGGAGGTGTTGAAGAAAATGAAACAAATCAACCCCGAATATCTCGAAATGGATACAGTTGCCCAGGCCCTTCAACAGACAGAAATCGTGCCCGTATTCTGCAACACCTTCCACCGGAGTTACAGCGGCATCACGCCCCCGGTTGAGACACGTTCCAGCGGTGGCGGCGGTTCCATCAGTTTCGGCGGTGGCGGCGGATTCTCCGGCGGCGGATTCGGCGGAGGAATCAGGTAAAGGCACTCTAAATTCCCCTTAAAGGGGGACGGGAGAGGGTCTCTAAAGTATAGAATAAACAAATATAAAATTATACACTATGACAACTATCATTATTATTGCCCTCGTGGTAATCCTCGGCTGGTACTTTGTTTCAACCCAGCGCGACCTCGTTTCCAAAGATGAGCTCTGCAAGAATGCAATGTCTCAGATTTCAGTACAATTGAACTCCCGTTGGGATGCCATCCTCGCCCTGGCCAAGATGGCGGCTCAGTATTCTCAGCACGAATCGGAAACCATCATCAAGGCTGTAGAGGCCCGTCGTGTCAACAACGTGACTACGGCTCGGGAGGCAGAAGTCCAGCAAGGCGAAATCAACAATCTCTGGTCGCGTCTGATGGCTGTGGCCGAGAGCTATCCCGAACTGAAAGCAGCCGACCTCTTCAAGGACGCCATGGGCGGTGTGAAACAGTATGAGGAAAACGTACGTCTGGCCCGCCAGGTATATAACGATACTGCCACCAAGATGAACCGTATCGTACGTCAGTTCCCCTCTTCTATTGTGGCCAGCATGCTCCATTTCAACGTTCAGGAATATCTCAAAATCGACGACGAAAAAAAGTCGCAGTACCCGAACCTCGACGAGGCTTTTAAGAAATAAATTCAGAACTATCCTATTACAAATTACAATGTCACTGGTAAAACCCTCCATTCCCAAAGGAACACGCGACTTTTCGACCATCGAGATGGCGAAGAGAAACTACATATTCAACACCATCAAGGACGTATATGCCCTGTATGGATTTCAGCAGATAGAAACACCTGCCATGGAGAATCTCTCCACCCTGATGGGCAAATATGGCGAAGAAGGCGACAAACTGCTCTTCAAAATCCTCAACTCAGGCAACTTCATGAACGGTGTTGACGAAGACGATTTGGCTGACGGTGGCACCAATCGCCTAGCTGCCAAACTCTGCGAAAAAGGCCTCCGCTACGACCTCACCGTACCTTTCGCACGTTATGTGACGATGCACCGCGACGAGATTCCCTTCCCCTTCAAGCGCTACCAGATTCAGCCCGTATGGCGTGCCGACCGTCCGCAGAAGGGCCGCTATCGCGAGTTCTTCCAGTGTGATGCCGACGTGGTGGGATCGGATTCCCTCCTCAACGAAGTGGAGTTGATTCAGATTATCGACGAAGTATTCCATCGCTTCGGCATCCGTGTGGCCATCAAGATGAACAACCGCAAGATTCTGTCGGGCATGGCCGAGATTATCGGTGCGCCCGAACTGCTGGTGGACATCACGGTAGCCATTGACAAACTCGACAAGATCGGTCTCGAAAACGTGAATGCCGAACTTCGAGAAAAAGGTCTCGGCGAAGAGGCGCTCGCCCGTCTCCAGCCCATCCTCCTGCTCGAAGGTTCCAACGAAGCCAAGCTGCAGACTCTGAAGGAAGTACTTGCAACCTCCGAAACAGGTCTCAAGGGCATCGGGGAACTGAGTTACATCCTCAGCAAGGTGAACGGCCTGCGTGCCCGTCTGGATGTTGATCTGACCCTTGCCCGCGGTCTGAACTACTATACGGGGGCCATCTTCGAAGTCAAAGCTCTCGACACCGAAATGGGAAGCATCACAGGCGGCGGCCGCTACGACAACCTCACAGGAGTGTTCGGCATGCCCGGCGTTTCAGGCGTAGGTATTTCTTTCGGCGCCGACCGTATCTTTGATGTTCTCAACACCCTCGACCTCTACCCTGCCGATGCCCTGCTTTCTACCCAGGTGCTTTTCGTCACTTTCGGTCAGGCAGAACTGGATTATGCGCTTCCTCTGGCCAATGCGCTACGCCTGGCCGGTATCCGTACCGAAGTCTATCCTGAAGCCGGTGCCAAGATGAAAAAACAGATGAGTTATGCCAACCAGAAGAATATTCCCTGGGTTGCTGTCATCGGCGGTGACGAAATGGCGGCCGGCGAAGTCAGCCTCAAGAACATGATTACCGGCGAACAGACCAAAGTCAAAGCCGGCGAACTGGCAAACAAGATTCAATAAAAGATGAAACGAGTACTCCTCCCTCTGGCAACCGCAGCCCTTCTGGCTGTAGGCTGTAGTGACAAACAAAACGAAATGAACAATCCGCTTCTTGCCGAATGGACCTTGCCATACGGTGCAGTTCCGTTCGATCAAATCAAAAACTCCGACTATATTCCTGCTCTCAAGGAAGCCATCCGCATGCACGATGCAGAGATTGATGCCATTGCGAACAGCAGTGAATCACCCACCTTTGCCAACACAATCGAGGCATACGAGGCTTCCGGACGTATGCTCGACCGCGTGGAAGGTATTTTCTTCAATCTCGTGGAATGCATGGCCGACGATGAAATGATGGCCCTTTCCGAGGAATTCCAGAATCTGGCCAGCGAGCATTCCAACAACGTCTCCCTCAACGAAAGACTCTTCCACCGTATCGAACAGGTTTGGGAAGAACAGGAGAAATACAACCTGAATCCCGAACAGCAGCGTCTCCTCAAAAAGATACGCAATGGTTTTGTACGCAGCGGTGCCCTCCTCGAAGGCGAAGCCCGTGAGGAGTTCCGCAAGGTTTCGACGGAACTGGACAGTCTGACACTCGCTTTCGGACAGAATACGCTCAAGGCTACCAACGCCTTCCGGCTCAACCTCACCGACAGCGCCGACGTGGCAGGTATTCCGGAATTTGTGCTCCAGGGCATGAAGGAAGATGCCGAGAAAGACGGCAACCAGGGTTGGACCGTGACGTTGAAGGCTCCCTCCTACGGCCCCTTCATGACCTATGCCGACCGACGCGATCTGCGCGAAAAAGTCTATAAGGCCTACAATACCCGCGCTGTCGGCGGAGAATTCGACAACACCTCCAATATTGTCAAGATTACATCCCTGCGTCTTCGTCTCGCCCAGCTTTTGGGCTACAAGAACTTTGCAGCCTATCAGCTCGAAAACAAAATGGCCCACAACGTACAGACGGTCGACGACTTCCTGGCCAAACTGCACAAAGCCTATATCGGTGCCGCCGAAAAGGACGTACGCGACGTCGAGAACTATGCCCGCCAGCAACTCAAAGATCCCGGCTTCAGTATCCAGCCCTGGGACTTCAGTTATTGGAACGAAAAACTCAAGACCGAGCGCTATGCCGTCAACGATGAGCTGCTGAAGCCATACTTCCCGATTGAAGCCGTCAAGAAGGGCGTATTCGGCCTGGCCAACCGCCTCTACGGTCTGACATTCACACCCAACGAAGAACTGCCCAAGTATCACCCCGAAGTGGTGATTTACGAGGTACGCGATGCCGAGGGCAAGTTCATGGGCCTGTTCTATGCCGACTTCTTCCCACGTGCCACCAAACGCGGCGGAGCCTGGATGACGGAATTCAAGGGCCAGTGGACCGAGCCGGACGGCACGGATTCACGTCCCCTGATATCCATCTGTACCAACTTCACCAAACCGACCTCAGACAAACCCTCGCTCCTCACTTTCGACGAGGTGGAGACCTTCCTCCACGAATTCGGGCATTCACTTCACGGCCTCCTTACCCAATGCCATTACTCTGCCTTGAGCGGTACGAACGTGGCTCACGACTTCGTGGAACTCTTCTCCCAGTTCAACGAGAATTTCGGTACGCAGAAGGAATTTCTCGACACCTTTGCGGCCCACTATGAGACGGGCGAGAAGATTCCCCAGGAATACATCGACCGCATCCGCAAGGCCCAAAACTATCTGGCGGCCTACTATTGCGTGCGTCAGCTCTCCTTCGGCATGCTGGATATGAACTACCATACCATCACGGAGCCCATCCGTGTGGAGAACGGTGATACCATTAAGACCATTTTGGATTTCGAACACACCTCCAACATCCCCACCCAGGTATTGCCTGCCGTTGACGGATGCGCCATGTGCACCAGCTTCACCCACCTTTTCTCAGGTGGCTACGCTGCAGGTTACTATGGCTACAAATGGTCCGAAGTGTTGGATGCCGACGCCTTCTCCGTTTTCCAGCAGGAAGGTATCTTCAATCCCGAACCTGCACGTCGTTTCAAGAAGATGCTGCAGAGCGGCGACACCGTCGATCCTGCCGCACTCTATCGGGAGTTCCGCGGCGGCGACTACACGCTCGACGCAATCATGAAACGCGACGGCATCAGATAGATCCACCCCAGTCCTCCTTGAAAGGAGGAAGTTTGTAGAGTGAAGAATCCTCCATTTAATAATCCTGAGATATGCTGACAGATATCTTTCTCATCGTCATCGGCCTGGCCCTGCTTATTGCAGGCGGCGATTATCTGGTCACCGGCTCTGTGGCTGTAGCCGAGCGGGCCAAACTCTCACACGCCGTCATCGGTCTCACCATCGTGGCCTTCGGCACGTCTGCGCCCGAACTGTTGGTATCCACCACCTCGATGCTTCAGGGCAGCAGCGGCATCGCCTTGGGAAACGTTCTGGGTTCCAACATCGCCAACATCGCCCTGATTCTGGGCATCACTGCCCTCATCCGCCCCGTTCCGGTCAAAATCAATACCCTCACCGTTGACGTTCCCTTCCTTCTGATATGTTCGGCGTTGCTCATCGTGGCTGCCGTTCCCGGCACCATCTGGCGGTGGGAAGGCATTGTTGCGGTCCTGTTGCTGGTGGGATTTGTCGCAGGTCAGATTAAATACAGCAAGAACCATCCGTTTGAGACAGAACCTGAGCCCGAGGCGAAATCCGGCAAGCCCATGAATCTCTGGCTGGCCTTTCTCGTGATCATCCTTTCGTTGGCAGCACTTGCCTACGGCGCCGATTTCATTGTGGACGGAGCCTCCGGCATTGCACGCCGCATGGGTGTCAGCGAACGCGTCATCGGTCTCACCATTGTGGCTATCGGCACTTCCCTGCCCGAACTTTTTGCCTCGGTCATGGCAGCCCGCAAGGGCGAAACAGATATGGCCATCGGCAATGTGATAGGTTCCAATATCTTCAACATCCTCGCTGTCCTGGGCATCACGGCCACCGTCTCGCCCATTACCGGCACCATGGACGGCTTCTTTACGGATTATGTCTGGATGACGATTGTTACTTCGGCAATCTGGCTCTTCCTGCGCACAGGGTTCCGGCTCACCCGGCTGGAAGGCATCGCACTCACCGGCTTCTATATTCTTTATATTGTCTTTACGCTTTTTCCCAATTCAATTGCCATTCTGAGATGATGGACAAACAGGCCCTTCGCAGAGAAATCAAGGCGCACATCGATGCCCTTACAACGACGGAGAAACTCTCTATCTCTCTCCGCCTGTGCCTGCGTGTGAGCCGGATGCCCCTGTGGAAGGATGCCAAGACCGTACTCCTCTATCTGGCCTTGCCCGATGAGGTGGAAACGGATCCGCTGCTCAAGATTGCGATGGATGCCGGCAAACGGGTGGTACTGCCCGTCGTAGTAGGCGAAGAACTGCGGCTACGTTACTACGAGCCGCAACATCTGGCCCGTTCTCGCTATGGCATTCTGGAGCCTACTGCCCAAGCCGAGGAGGTTCTCTCTCCCGCAATGATTGATTTTGCGTTGATTCCGGGCCGGGCCTTTACCCGGAAAGGCTATCGTATGGGACGCGGAAGAGGCTACTACGACAGACTGCTCCCCCGTCTCTCCTGCCCGTCCTATGGCATCTGTTTCTTCTGTCAGGTGGTTGAAGACCTGCCCCTTGACCCCTGGGACAAAAAACTTGACGGGGTAATCTTTTAACAACTTCGCTTTATGGAAACTAACAATTCTGTCCGTATCACAGACATCGAAATCCACGGCATGTGGGGTGATACAAACGTCATTTGGAACAATGTCCGGCCTGACTTCAACATCGTAGTCGGGCAGAACGGATTTGGTAAATCCACCATTCTGAACATCCTGCGCAATGTGCTCCAGAAGAACGAGAAAGAACTGCGTTCCTTCAAAATCACAGCCCATATCCTGACCACGGCCGGTGTGATGGATTTTGACGGCAAGACCGTCTCCCAGAAACCTGCGTTCGGTGGGTTCCCCGGACAGTCCAGTTTCCAATATGTCAATACTTTCGACGTGCCGGCCTCCAAGAAAAGTACGCTCTCACAACTCGGCCTCACGCTCGATGCCGTCCTCTATCAGCGGTCCGACGATGTCTATTCCTTCTCGGACTACCGCCTGGGCATGCTCAAAGACCTCTCGACAGCCGTCCAGAAACAGCAGCGCATCAATGCGCTTTTCGAAATGATTGACGGTCTGTTCGAGGGTACGGGCAAGAAAATTTCCATCGATGACAAACAGCGCATCGTCTTCCTCAAGCCCAACCCCAGAAACAAACGCAACGGAGGTAATGACATCATCCCCATCGAACGTCTTTCGGCCGGTGAGAAACAGATTCTGGTACTGCTCTTCACCCTCTTCCTGATGGAGAACAAACCTGCGGTGCTCCTGCTTGACGAACCTGAGATTTCGCTCCACATCGAATGGCAGGACAAACTGCTGAGCCTTTTCCGCAATCTGAATCCCAACTGCCAGATTATCCTGACGACCCACTCCCCCAACATCTTCGCCGACGGGTGGAGCGACAATCTGGTCTTCATTTCCGATATTGTGGAACAGGTAGCGTCTGAGTAAACCCTTCCCTCCCTCCATTATTGTCTGATTATGAACCTTTCCCAACGCCCCTACAAAACCGACGAGGAGAAACACCGTTTCTTCGAACTTGCAGCCAAACGCTACAAGGCGGAGTGCCGGCTCTATGGCGTGCAGGCAATGATTCATATCGAAAACAAAAACGACGAGGTCTTCTGGGGCAAGATCCTCCACCGGGCCTGTCCCGGCTTCCGTTTCCGGTTCATTGCTGCGTCCAGGTCTGTCAACGGCAATATGACGGCAGGCTGTTCGCAAGCCATGAACTACAAACCCTTCCTCGACGAACATTTCTGGATTGCCATCGATTCAGACTACCGCCGCATCCAGGCGGAACCTGACATCGATGCTGCCCACTTCATCCTGCAGACCTACTCCTATTCTTTCGAGAATCATTTCTGCTGGCCTGCAAATCTCCAGCGGGCTCTGCTGGAAGCCACGGGGCAAGGGAAACGCTTTTTCGATTTCGAAGATTTCATCAGCCGCTATTCCCATGCCGTCTGGCCCGTTTTCCTATGGCTGTCCCACATGGACCGTACGGCGCCCGAGCTCTTCTCACGCAACCTCTTCCACCGCCAGCTGACGCTCCCAGTCAACGGACGCTTCCTCGAACGCAACGGCGATGCGACGCTCGACCTGCTCGAGGAACGTTGTAAAAAACTCTGCAAGCACTTCGACCGTAAATTTCCCAATACCGACCTTTCGGCCGAAAAGGATTACTTGGAAAGGCTGCACATCACCCGCGACAACGCCTTCCTCTTTGTGCGCGGCCATCAGCTTTACGACTGTGTCGTCCTCATGGGCGAACAGATGCAGCGGCGTGTCCGTAAATCCAAACGCTACAAAACCGCACGCGGGGTGTCCGACAAGTCATTCGAGTCGCACCTCCTGCGCCAGCTATGCTTCGGCATATATCCCGAAATAGACTGGATTATCGAGGATATTCATCAGATTCTCGGGATCCGGGAACCTGAACCCTCCCCCGAACAGAATACAGAAACTACATAAACTCTAAACTTCGAACTGTCTCTAAACTCTTAACACTAAACTCTAAACTAACAAATCCGATATGGGTAAAGAAATCGAACGTAAGTTCATTGCTAAAAGCATGGATTACTCACGTATTGGTGCCGGCAAACTCTACCACCAGGGCTACATCCCCACACGCAACGGCATGACCGTACGCGTCCGCATTGCCGGCGACAAAGGCTACCTCACGCTCAAGGACCGTGTGGTGGGTTTCTCACGTAACGAATTTGAATATGAAATCCCTCTCGACGATGCTCGCCAGATGCTCCAGCTGCTTTGCGAACCCCGCCAGATTGAGAAAATACGCTATCGCATTCCCACGTCTCAGCCGGGTTTGGTCTGGGAAGTGGACGAGTTCCTTGGAGATAACCAGGGCCTGATCCTGGCCGAGATGGAAGTGCCTTCAGAGGAGACACTCTTCGACCTGCCCGACTGGATTGAGCGCGAGGTGACAGGCAACCACGGCTACAACAACAACGCCCTGGCCGCCCACCCATATAAAGAATGGACCACCGACGAGAAGGCCAATGGTCCAATCCTGAAATAAACAGAATTACGAATCAATCAGATATTCCAAAATGCAATATATGAGAAGTATTAGAAAGAATTCCAATCAGAATAGATCGGAATGGGAACCCGTATCAACTAGAATCAAGCGTAGTTGACGGTCATCTTGTTCCCATATCAGCAGCCAATCCGGGTTGATGTGACATTCCCAACAACCTTTGTACTTACTTTGTAATTTATGCGGGCGATAATGTGCTGGCAATTCCCCTTTCTCCTGTAAGATGTCGAGCACCTTCTTGAAGTCCGAAATCTTCAAACCTCGGCGGGCACAGAGTTTCAGCGATCTGCGGAACTGACCAGTGTAAATTACTTCGTACATCAGCCAAAGATTTGATTGATCAGGTCTTCTGAGTTTTTGGCATGATAGACGCGGCCACGTCGGATGTCGTCCAATCCCTTCTCTATGCCGCTCTTCCGCGGGCGGTGCAGAGTCCAGCCCATCTTCTTGGACAAACTACGCAATAGACTTAAGTCGCTATTAGGCAACGAAAGGATAACATTTTCTGAAGAAACATTTGTATTCATAGGCAAAATCAGTTAAATCAGTTTGACAAGTGGAAGTTTATATCAGAATATCGTTTCAATTATCTTGTCAACAATCTCTATGGTGATATTTCATAGTTATTTGACAATGACATGAAACATGAATTACATTTTGAATTTATTGTGGGAAACCGATGCAAAGATACACAATTTTTTCGAAATACCAAACAAAAGTGCTAAAAAATGAAAATTTGTCTTGTTTTATTTCATTTTTTAGCACAAAACGGGGCAGAAACCGGCTCTTCCGGAACAGTAGTTCCCGAAACTTGCCA
>Ga0326514_10001065_pt1 | contig 18032 bp, 32 predicted proteins | sample 3_2548_0518_D_FD_203653 | JGI IMG/M metagenome (GOLD analysis project Ga0326514, IMG submission 203653) | Bovine rumen microbial communities from UC Davis, California, United States - 3_2548_0518 | ecosystem: Host-associated > Mammals > Digestive system > Stomach > Rumen | place: USA... | reverse complement strand
TGGAGCAGTGCATTGAAATCGACTATACTGCCGAAGAGCCTATCAGCGCATCACGGCTGTTCCGTGTGTACCTGCATTGGGCGAAAGAGAACAACGAATATGAAATGTCCGCAAATAAATTCGGACGTGAGATTACGAAGAAAGTGCCGGACAAGCAGAAGACAGCGGCAGGTGTCATGTACAAGTATATCCGCTTCACGGATTACGCAGAGCATCTTGAGCCACAGAGGTCTTTCAGCTACTCCGATTTCACATAACACAGGGCGGCTTGCTACGGTGAGCCGTCTTTTTCTGTTGATGTAGGAATTTCGTTCATTTTAGAAAACTTTCCTATACATCTTCTCTTATAGGTACTTTTCTATAATTCCCTATTTTCCACCTTAAAAAAAGTAAAAAAATATATAAAAATGTATTGACAATACAAGAAAAGGGGAGTATAATAGGCTTGTAATCAGATAGGGAAAGGAAAATCCTAAACACCAGAAAGGGAAAGCAAAGATGTTTAAGAAGTTTATCGAAAGAATTATTGCGGCGAAGGACAGAGAGGACGCTATTCAGAATGTGTTTTACGGCACGGTATGGAATGATGACGGTAGCAAGGTTATTCAGTACGGAATCGACATTGCGTATCAGCACGACAAGATTACGTGGAAAGAGCATCAGATGCTTTTGAATCTGATTGAAAAGATGGCTTAAAACAACGGGGGGAAGCAAAGATGTTCAAAGGGTTTATGATTGCACTCATTAAACGGCACTGGTATTACGCAGAAGGCTCGCTTGAGAAAATGAGCGAGCAGGAAGTCCGGGAGATTTTTGAAAGCCTGCTTGACTGGCTTGAGGGATAAGGGGAGACAAGATGAACGAACTGAAGACAGCTTGGGAATATGGCAAGCAGATTGTGGAAGATTACAAGAGGGACGGCGAGCCCGTCCCTCAGTGGGTCGTTGATAAACTGATTGAGATTGCGGAAGCAATAATGAAAGGGGAAGACAAATGAAGCTTTTGAAAGTGTTCTTTGGACTGTGTGCAGTTGTGGGATTCTTCGTGCTTGCTTGTGCGGCGAGTACGTTGGACTATCCCGGCAGTATCGCTGTTTCAGATGGGCAGTTGTTCATCGCGGCTATTGTAGGGGCTGTGATGTGCTTCGCCGGAATCGGCGGAATGAAAAGCTTGGAGGAGGATAAAAGATGAGAGATTTGATTGACAAGGAAGCCGTTCTGCGTGGTCTTGATGGGATGCTTCCGGCAAAGAGGGACGATGAATATCAAGGTGGCATTGCGGCGGGGCTTGCGCTTGCAAAGGTGAGGATTGTGTCAATGCCGTCTGCCGAAAAGATTACAGAGCAGGAACTGATTGATGAAGCGAAGCGGCGTGGATATGTGATATTCAAGCGCAAAGAGTGGGTGTCGCTGTTAAGATGTCCGGTCTGCGGTCGAAAGCCGTTGGAGTGGGGTGATGCCTTTAGCGTCTATTATGAATGTCAGAACGGTTGTTTGACAGGCGGAAAAGGAAATCGAAGACAGGCAAGAGTTCTGTGGAATAAGGCGGTGGAAGAGTATGAAGGATGATTTAATCAGTAGGCAGGCGGCAATCAAAGCAATTGAGAATATGCAGGACTGTTACAACGGATTTAGCGATACATACGACAAGGCGTGCATCATCGGAGCGTTAGAAGAAGTGCCGTCCGCACAGCAAGACTATGATTTCTCCGGCTACTCTGACAGACTGTGGAAATCGGCATACGAGCGAGGCAAGGCTGAAGCACAGCGGACAGGGTTGTGGGTTGTTAACAGAGATAGCACAGGCTGTATGTATGGCAGATGTACAAGTTGCGGAATGAAACAGTATGCAGGGCGCACTAAATACTGTCCGAACTGCGGAGCGAGAATGGAGGGGCAGGAATGAGCAAAGAAGAAATCAAAGCACTTGCGTTTGATCTGATCGACAATGCGATTAAGTGTCCGTATGACTACACAGACGAGAACCGCGAGGACTTGCTCACGCTCGGTGCGATATTTGGGATCATATCAGCGGTTGATGCAATTTGTAAAAAGGAGGGGCAGGATGAACAGAGCTGAATATCGCCGTCAGAAGCGGCAGGAAGAAAAGCAGTCGTCAAGATTTTGGGTGACACAGGCGGAAGTCGAGCGCATGGCAAAGCAGACGGCTTATGAGATGTTTAAGAAGGGAATGCTTGAGTTTCGGGATAAGGAAAAGGATCTGTTGATCGACGACGTTCGGAAGGTGCTGAATCTGTATCAAGCGATCTGGCGTGATGTGCTCGGTGACATGGGCTTGCTGACACGGGAGAACATGCAGGAAGTACAGGAGCGTGTGAATGCGATATGGGCGGAGCTTGATTCGCTGATCATGAACAACGACCAGTATGAGCTTAGAAAATGGTGCGGAAAAATAGGTGCTGATCCCGATGATTTCGGGATTTTGGAAAGACCCGGCACGCCGGAAGAATTGGCTGAAATATATCTTGATTTAGGGGAGGATGAATGATGAGCGATTGGAGCATTACACAAGGGGCAAGGCTTCGGGAGCTTCGGATGAAGAAAGGTTTTTCTGTGTCGTATATTGCGAACAAGATTGATTGCGGCGAAGCGTCCATATATCGTTGGGAACTGGGGCAGTGCGCGCCAAGACATAAGTTCCTGCATGACATGGCGTTCCTGTATAATGTGTCTGTGGAAGAGATTTTGACAGGTGTGACAGGTGTGACAGATAATAATGATATGACAGATGTGACGGATGCGACAAGTTCGAAGCCAACATTCAAGCCTGTTCCGATTGATTTCACGAAACCGTTCACGTTAGGGGGGACTCCGACTGCACAGCAAACTTCAGAGAAAACACCTGTAATAGAGCTGAAAGGCGCAGATGGAGGTACACAACCGATCGTTGAGTTTCGGGCGGATGGCATGGTGTTCGGGACGAAGTTTGATAAAAAGACGCAAGACCTGCTTGGAATAATGGCTACCTTGACTGGCAAGACGGAGAACGAAGTTTTTGATATCGCTGTACGAGAATATGCACAGTATGTGTTTGACTGGAATAAGGCGTTGGATGGGTTCTGCAATGAGTAAAGATATTCGCTGTTTTTTCGGGCGGCACATGTACTCCGACGAAGATATGGTGCTGAAGCTTATTTATTCAGACGAACAAAAAGTCAAGTTCAGCGTGAAAAAACGCTGTGTAAGATGCGGCAGGGTTCGCAAAGAAGTTATTGAGATTCCAAAGCAGGGGAAGGGCGTTCAGTAGAATGCCCTTTTTACCGTCTATTTTGCGCTACAATCGATTTTAATACAAAGCAGGTATAAATTATCAGCCAAACGCTTAAAACGCAAAATAAACGATTTTAGACGGCAGAAAAATACTATTGACAAAAACGAGCTGTCTGTGATATCCTTTCCGTATCAGAAAAGAGGTGGTCGCAATAAAGGATTTCGGGCAGGGGTTGAAAGCCGTCGAAGGGAACGAGGGCGATAAGTGTAACTATTCTACAAGGCTTGACACGTATGGCTGTGGCTGTTCGCACGATTGTTCGTACTGCTATGCAAAGAGCTTGCTTGACTTCCGCAAGCTATGGAACCCGAAAGCACCGTCTGTCGGGGATATTGCAAAAATCGGCAGGGATATTCGAAAACTGAAGCCCGGAACAGTTGTCCGGCTTGGCGGTATGACGGATTGTTTTCAGCCAGTTGAAAAGCTGTACAGGGTAACATATAAGACAATTCGCTTGCTGAATCGGCGCGGGGTTGAATATCTGATAGTCACAAAGTCCGCTATTGTCGCTGATGATGAATATATGGCTATCCTTGACAAAGACCTTGCGCACATTCAGATTACTGTCACAACGCTCGATGATAAACTTGCGGCGACCTATGAAAAAGCGTCTCCGCCGTCAGAGCGTGTGAAAGCGATTCTGAAACTGCAGGAAGCAGGGTATGACGTACAGCTCCGGCTGTCGCCGTTCATTCCGCAGTATATCGACCTTGAACAGCTTTCGGGGCTTGGTATCGACCGCTGTCTTGTGGAGTTTCTGCGAGTGAATTCGTGGATAAAACAGTGGTTTGATATTGATTATTCGGAGTACACGCTTTCGCAGTCGAGTTATCTGCATTTGCCGCTTGCAAAGAAAAAGGAATATATCAGCAGGATAAAAGGATTCAAAGAACTGTCTGTCTGTGAGGACGAAAGCACGGCGTATGAATATTGGAAAGAGCATTTTAATCACAATCCGCAGGATTGCTGTAATTTAAGGAGGAACAATGGAACTGAAGATTGAATATCTGAACAAGGAACAACTGAAGCCGTATGCAAATAATGCAAAACTGCATCCGGCGGAGCAGGTGGAGCAGATTAAAAAGAGCATTGAAGAATTCGGATTCAATGACCCGATTGCTATTTGGCACGACAACGAAATAATTGAAGGTCATGGCAGGTTGCTTGCTGTTATGGAAATGCCGGAAATTTCAGAAGTGCCCGTGATTCGGCTTGACGATTTGACCGACGAACAGCGCAGGGCGTATATGCTCGCACATAACAGGTTGACAATTAATAGTGATTTTGATTTTGATGTCTTAAACGAAGAGCTTAAAGCAATCACAGATATAAAAATGGAAGATTTTGGATTTATTATTAATGATTTCGACCCTGTAGAAATTTTCGGCGATATTGATTCAAATGACAATACAGTAAAAAGCGGGATGGAGACAGAGGCAGTTGGCAAGAAAAAAATTCAATGCCCGCATTGCGGCAAATGGTTTGAGGTATGAAAATATTTCTTGCAGGAAGCGAGCCAACAAGGCATAAGATGCATTTAGCTTTAATAGGAGGGATTAATGAAAATTTTTAGCGGGGGTCGCTCCGTGGCGTAACGAAGGAGAGTACGACCCTATAATACGCCAATATAAGCCCTATATCTTGGAATCGTTTTATTATGTGGATAAAGATACAGAGCGTCTGTTGCCGTATTACGGAGATTTTTTGCTTGATTCTGGTGCGTTCACATTTATGCAGAATAGTAGAGCACACGCAGATTGGGATGAATATCTAGAGCGATATGCAGGTTTTGTAAACAAAAACAAAGTTGAAAAGTTTTTTGAATTAGATATTGATTCCATCGTTGGATATGAACAAGTAAAAAAGTATAGAAAAAAACTTGAACAGTTAACAGGAAAGCAATGTATTCCAGTGTGGCATCGAAACAGGGGCTATTCCGAATATCTAAGATTATGTTCGGAATATTCTTATATAGCAATTGGCGGCATTGCTGTTAAAGAAATTCAAAAAAAAGAGTATCCTGTGTTTGCAAAAATGATAGAAGACGCACATAATAAAAAATGTAGAGTACACGGCCTTGGATTTACACAGTTGTTCGAATTAAAAAAATATAAATTTGATTCCGTAGATTCAACTGCGTGGACAGCGGGGAATAGATTTGGATATTTGTATTATTTTGATGGAAGGACAATGAAAAAAATATATCCCGATAAAGGTAACAGGATTATAAAGCCAAGGGATGCCGCTCTTATAAATTATACTGAATGGATTAAATTTCAGAAGTATGCAAAGGAGAATTTATGAACAAAGAAATTGTGTATCGTGTAGAAGACGGAATGGATAGAGAAAAAATTCTTTGCACCACGTATCAAATGCGAAATTTCTATCAACAGTTTCACGATGGATTTTTCTCGAATCTTGATGTAATGAATTACATTCAGCATTTTGCCGCCGCTCAAATGGCAAAAAAAGACGCAAACGTTATTGATGTATGTTGCGGAAGATCGCTTATGCTTCCCCTGCTCCGTTATTATGCAAAAGATATTAATAGTTACACGGGCGTTGATATTTCTATAACAAATATTAAAGAAGCTATGCGAGGAGCAAGTAAGAAATTACAGCCGGGCGAATATAAGACGTATTATCCTTTTAAGGTTGAATGGAAAAACGGCAATGTCGCCGAGATGTCAAAAGCGTTCCCTGCTGATTTTGCTGATTTTGTAATTTATACGTCCGCGATTGAACATATGCACCCTGACGATGGAAAACAGTCATTAATTGAGTGCTACAAAATTATGAAATCAGGCGCAAGAATGTTTTTATCTTGTCCAAATACGCCGGGGAATGGCTATAATACTCAATACAGAGCGCACGTGTATGAATGGGGATATAATGAATTAAAGAATGTATTACGTGAAATCGGATTTAATATCAAGCAAGAGGTAGGGCTTGTGATGGGAGCAAGAGATATGGATGAGTTTTATAAAACTCAACCCGAAGAAATTCAGCAGTTTTATAAAACTATGAAAAATTACGTGCCGACAACTTGGTTGACGGCAATAATGAGTATTCCTTATCCGCAGGTATCAAAAGAAATTCTATTTATTGTGGAGAAATAATATGATTAAAAATATTCAGAGTATTAAAAAAATCGTAATGAAGCCTACTGCAATTACAAAATGTCAGATAGGACAGGATTGGTATAAACACGAGTTTGTTATTGAATTCGTTCCAGATAACTTCTATCCAGATTATATGGAGGAAGAATCTTGGATTATGAATAATATTGATGGAAAGGAGTTAAATATCGAAGATGCAGTAGACGTCTTATATAAACATCTTGAAGAACTTTATGCGCCTAAAGAACTGCATATTATTGATAACATCATAGGGAATAAGGTTCATTTTGATGTAATTGCCGAAAAGTAAGAAAATAGCAGTTATGCAAAATCCTGCTATAAAAAATCCTACGGAGGTAGAAAGTTATGAATGAGTTGGTATTAGGCATTGAGGTCATTGTTGTTTTTTCGCTACTGCTGTTGGCGCATAAGTTCTTCAAAAAAGAAGGCGTGATTGCGTGGGTAGCAATCGCAACGGTTTTGGCAAACATTATCACGGCAAAGAATGCAATGATTTTCGGCTTGAGCACGGCAATCGGAACAGTTATGTTTGCATCAACTTTTTTGGCGACGGATATCCTATCTGAATGCTATTCAAAAGAGGATGCAAAGAAAGCGGTCTATATAGGACTGTGTTCAAACATTGTTTTGATTATTGCTACGCAAATTGCTCTGCAGTATATTCCAAGTCCGTTTGATTATGCGAACGAAGCAATGACTACGCTTTTTGCCTTAAACCTGCGAATCAGCCTCGCAAGCGCGGCAATGTACTTTATCGCAAATATGGCTGATGTGTATATCTTTAACAAAATCAAGGAACGGATGAATGGCAAAGCTTTGTGGTTAAGAAATAATGTGTCAACTATTCTTTGCAACTGTATCGAAAACTTTGGTTTCATAGGGCTTGCGTTCTGGGGCATCTATGACGTGCAGACCATTTTAACGATTGCTGTCAGCACGAGTATTATTGAGCTGATTGTCGCATTGCTTGATACTCCGTTCCTGTATATTGCGAGGAGAATCAATAGATGTTTGAAAAAGTAAATCCAAGTCACCCGGATAAGATAGCAGACCGCATTGCAGGGGCGATTGTAGACCTTGCGTATAAGAAGCAGGAGAATCCAAAGTGCGCTGTGGAAGTGTTGATCGGACACGGCAAATGCAATATTATTATTGAGGCGTCTGTGGATTTTGATGTAGAAGAAATCGGTGCTATTGTTCGGCGTATTTCCGAGCAGGAAGATATTGTCGTAGAGACGAAGCTCGTTCCGCAGGACGAACATCTTGCTGATAATCAGTCCGGCAAGATGCGTTGTGGAGATAATGGCATCTTCAAGGGAATGCCTGTAACGGACGAGCAGAAAAGGCTGTCTTTGACCGTTCGGCATTTGTACGAGGAATATCCCACAGACGGCAAGTATATTATCAACGACAATCGGATCATTGCCTGTCAAAGCTGTGCGAAAGAGGATGATATAAAAGTATCGTTGATGAAACACAGCTTCTCGAAAGGCTCTATAAATCCGCTGGGCGAGTGGACTGGTGGAACGGACGTTGATACAGGCGCAACAAATCGTAAGCTCGGGTCGGATATGGGCGACGCCGTTACGGGCGGCGGTCTGCATGGGAAGGATTTGAGTAAAGCTGACGTTTCTGTGAATATCTATGCTCATATTCGGGCACAGCAGACGGGAGCTCCAGTTGAGCTATTCTGCGCTATCGGTGATGAATACGTGGACGGGCTTCCGTACTCTGCGATTGTAGAAGTGGCAAGGGATTATATTTTCAATCATTGCGGCGGATTTGAAAGATTCGCGGAGTGGGGGCTGATTTAATATGGCAAACGAACAAAATCTGATTCCGCAGGCGCATAAGCTAACAGTCGAAGAACAGTCGGCGGGTGGAAAAGCGTCCGGCAGGGCAAGGGCAGAAAAACGTGACTTGCGGAGAGCCCTTGAAGCCCTGCTCGAAAAAGAGTATACGGATAAAAACGGCAATACGCTGACAGGAACGGAAGCAATCACGGTCAAGCTGTTTGAACAGGCTATGAAAGGCAATATTCGGGCGTTTGAAACGCTCCGGGACACCGTCGGGCAGAAGCCCGTGGAAAAAGTTATGGTTGCGGAAGTTGAGCCGGAAGTGATTGACGAAATCGAAAAAGCGGTACTGGGAGAATGACAAGACAACAGGCGATTGAGTTTCTAACAACACGCCCTGCTGAATATGCAAAGATGCTCGGGTTCACAAGGCTCGGGCATCTGCATAATCAGTGGATTGTGGAAATGCTGACAGGGAAAGACGATAGGACGCTACAGGCAAGCCGTGAAACGTACAAGACAACGTGCGTTTCGATTGCGCTTGCCTTGATTATTATCCTGCTACCACGCAAGAAGACGCTGTTTATGCGTAAGACCGACACAGACGTGAAGGAAGTTGTCCGGCAGGTCAAGAAGATTCTGCAAGACCCTCACACGCAATATTTTGCCCGTGTTATTTATGGCGTGAATTTGGTGCTAACGACGCAGAACTCAACAGAAATCAATACAAATTTGTCCGTAGATACGAAGGGCACAAGTCAACTTGTGGCTATGGGTATCGGTTCGAGCCTTACAGGAAAGCACTTCGATTTCATCTTCACGGACGATATCGTAAACCTGCAAGACCGCATTTCAAAGGCGGAACGCGACAGAACAAAGCTGATGTACCAAGAGCTTCAGAACGTAAAGAACAGGGGCGGAAGAATCCACAACACAGGCACACCGTGGCATCCCGAGGACTGCTTCTCGATTATGCCTGCGGCAGAGAAATATGACTGTTACACGCCGGAGTTTGCTGTGATGTTTACGCCGGAGGTTCTTGAAGGGCTGAAAGCAAGTATGACCCGGAGCTTGTTTGCGGCGAACTACGAACTGAAACACGTTGCGGATGATGATGTGATATTCACAGAGCCGCAGACAGGCGCAGACCCTGCGCTTGCGGAGCAGGGCAACAGCCACGTCGACGCCGCCTATTATGGCGAGGACTACACGGCGTTCACGGCTGTGGCAATCCACGACGGCAAGTTCTATGTTTTCGGCAAGCTGTGGCGGAAGCATATCGACGACGTTATGGACGAATGCGTTATGTGGCACGAGAAGTTCCTTTGTGGAAAGATGTATAACGAGCTGAATGCAGACAAGGGATATGTGGCAAAGCAGTTCCGGCAAAAGGGGCTGAAAGTATCTACATATACAGAGCATCAGAATAAATATGTGAAAATCGTTTCCTACTTGAAATTCGAGTGGAAAAATGTTATATTCGTGTCGGGAACAGATGAAGCCTATATCAATATGATTTGCGACTACAACGAGAACGCAGAACACGATGATGCGCCGGATAGCTTGGCAAGCTTAATTCGTATTATGGGGCGACGCAAGGATGGCGCAGGGCAGTATCAATCAATCTTTGAGGGGTGAGTGCAATGTACACGTATCAAGACCTGCTTGCAGTAGGGGAGAACGAAGCGGAGCGAATGAATTTCGTGCGCTCGGCTATCAGTCAGCACAAAGACGGGGAGCCGTATAGAACGGCGTGGATTGCCGACCAGTACTGCAGGCACAGGAATGTGACTATCAATCAGTATCAGAAACTTTTGTACACAGTATCGGGGAGAGCTGTGCCGGACAGATGGGGCGCGAATTTCAAGATGGCGTGCCGACATTTCCATCGATTTATCACGCAGGAGGTTCAGTTCCTGCTTGGCAACGGCGTAGACTGGGAAAACACAGCAACCGCTGACAAGCTTGGGAATCAGAAGTATCCGTTTGACCTGCAGGTGCAGGAAGCCGCAAAACAGGCATTGATTGGCGGAGTGTCGTTCGGGTTCTTCAATCTCGACCACGTTGACGTGTTCAGCTTGCTTGAATTTGCACCGCTGTACGACGAAGAAAACGGAAGCCTGTCCGCCGGAATCCGCTTTTGGCAGATAGACGACAGCAAACCGCTTCGTGCTACGCTGTACGAAATTGACGGCTATACGGATTATATGTGGAACAAGCGGCAGACCGATGGCGAAAAGACGACCGACGACAGGGGCGAAATCCTGCACGAAAAACGCCCGTACAAGCTGAATATCCGAGCAAGCGTCGCTGATGGTGTGGAAGTGTTTGACGGGGAGAACTATCCCGGATTCCCTATTATTCCACTGTGGGGCAACGAAGAACATCAGTCTGAAATCGTAGGGCTTCGGGAGCAGATTGACTGCTATGACCTTATTAAAAGCGGCTTTGCGAACACGGTAGACGAAGCAAGCATTATTTATTGGACGCTTCAGAACGCAGGCGGTATGGACGACGTAGACCTTGCGAAGTTCGTTGAGCGGATGAAAACCGTTCACGCCGCAACAGTGGAAGACGACGGAGCAACCGCAGAGAGCCACGTTATTGAAGCCCCGTATGCGAGCCGGGAAGCATTGCTTGACCGCCTTGACAAAGACCTTTATCGTGATGCGATGGCATTGGATACAGACAACATCGCTTCGGGCGCAGTTACAGCCACACAGATTGAAGCCGCCTATGAACCGCTGAACAGCAAGACACACGACTTTCAGAATTGTGTGACGGACTTTATCAACGGCATTCTTGCCCTTGCAGGGATTGACGACAGCCCGAGCTATACAAGGACAATGCTGATGAACAAAGCGGAAAGCATTACAAGCATTCTGCAGTCGGCGCAGTATCTTCCGGGCGATTATGTCACGGAAAAGATTCTGACAATACTTGGCGACGGCGACAAGGTTGAAGAAATGCTGAAGAAGATGGACGAAGATGACCTTGACAGAATGAGCTCGTTTATCAGCGAACAGCAGACGGAGGAAGAAGTAAATGGCGACGAATCCGGCGAGGAAGGAAACGGACAGCCTGCTTGAAGAACTTGAAAAGCGCATAGCGAAGGAGTATTCACAGGCGGCTGAAGAACTGCAGAAGAAAGCGGACAAATACTTTGCCGAATTCGCAGAGCGCGACAAAGCGAAGCTTGCGCTTGTAAATTCCGGCAAGTTGTCACAGGAAGAATATCTGAAGTGGCGTTCGGGCGCAATGATGTACGGCAAGCGGTACACGGAAATGATAAACGACCTTACAAACACGGCTGTCAATGCAGACAAGGCGGCAATGGCTATCGTGAACGGCTCTTTGCCGGAAACGTTTCGTATCAATGCGAACTATGGAGCGTATGAGGTGGAGAGGGCGTCGGGTATTGATACGAATTTCACGCTGTACAACAAAGACGCTGTGGCAGACCTTATCAAGAATCAGCCCGACCTGCTTCCGAAGCCGAAGGTGGATATTCCTCTTGACAGGCGTTGGAATCGTCAGCATATGAATTCCGCTATTACACAGGGCATTCTGCAGGGCGAGGATATTCGCAAGATTTCAAAGCGACTGCGAGCTGTGACGGATATGGATAAGCGAGCCGCCGTCAGAAATGCTCGTACAATGACAACAGCCGCCGAAAACGCAGGTATTTTCCACAGCTATGAACGAGCCGAAAAGATGGGCATCAAAGGGCAGAAGATGTGGATGGCTACGCACGACAGCCGCACGCGAGATTCTCACGCTATGGTAGACGGCGAAATGCGCGACCTGCACGAAAAGTTCAGCAACGATATGCTGAAGCCCGGAGACGTAGAAGGCAGACCCGAGGAACGCTATAACTGTCGTTGCCGGATCGTCTATGTCAGCAACCGTTCACAGCTCAAGCAGTATTATGATGAGCAGAGCAAGAAGGTCGTCATAGACGGCAAAAGCTATGACGAATGGAAGCAGGAAAGCTATGACAAGTGGACGAAGCGGCACAAGAAAAAAGTTACGGCAGATATTAGACTTGAGGGAATAGATTTGAATATGTTTGCGAGCAAACTTGAAGATTATGTGAGCGGCGGTTATAATTTAGATTCTCTTTTATCAAATGCAGAGAAAGAGTATATTGCGAAAAACAGCACAGAATATGATCGCCCTATGTACAGATTGGAAGACGCTCGATACACAGCTGACCTAATAGACAATGATGAACTTGATGCTAATGATTTTAAGTTTAACGGTAGTTTTAGAAGTTTTACAAGAGACGGTGATGTAATCAAGAAAATGCTTGATGAAGGGTCAGATGACTATGCCGGTATCTATGCTCCTATTGTTTTTGAGACAGTTGGACCTACAATGCAGTTTAATATGGATAAGTATGCCACCGAGTATGCTGAAGCTCTTACCGACCAAAAAGAAAGTTTAGTTGGCGGAAAATTCTCTGTTATTGATGAGGACATTAGAAAAATACACGGAGAATTTATCAGATTTATAAAGATAAAACAGATTGATTTCTGAAAGGAAGAATAAAGATGCCGGGCGAATTCAAAGTCGAGCTGACTGACAACACGGACGAACTACGCAAACACGCGAATGAAGTCATAGAACGTGCCTTGACAGAAGTAGGGGATACTGCCGTCGGATATGTCGCAATGCTGACGCCCGTAGACACAGGCAGACTGCGAGCCAGTATTACAAAAGAAGTGCAGGGGCATTCCGTAGCAATCGGCTCGAATGTAGAATACGCTCCGGCTGTGGAGTTCAGAGAAAAGACAGCTTCCGGGAAGAAGGTTGAACATACCACGGGACAGGCACACTATCTGCGAGACGGTATTACGAATCACTTGGGCGAATACAAGCAGATTTTGAAGGAAAACTTGGAAGAGGGTTGACCGCCCTCTTTTTTTTGTAAAAAAGTATAAAAAAATTAAAAAAACCTATTTACAAAAGGGGGGAAGCTGTGGTACAATATATATGTAATAAGATAGCGGAAGGAAAACCGCACAAACCGGAAAGGGATTGAAGATGAAGTACAGCGAGTGCAATGCAAGACAGAAGAAAGCTTATATGAATATTTACCACGCCGCGAACTGGCTGATTGGTGGACTTGAGAACACGATGCTTGACAACCTGCCCGACAGCGAAGAGTACAAGAGCGCAAAGGCGACACTCGACGACCACGATGGGCTTGTAAACGAGCTTTACGAAATGGCAATTACGGACATTTACACGGACGGAATGATGCAGTTTGGCGCAAGCGCAAAAACGTTTTTGAAAGACGTGCGTTTCTGCGGCAAGGATTGGCTGATGGCACGTTGCGAAGCAAGAGTTAAAAAAGCAGGATATTGATAAAGATGCCGAGCCGGGGCGGCAAAGCCCCGGCAGAAAGGGGAATTGAAATGGGGAAAATCAGCGTTGAAGAGTTTGAGAAGGCGGTTGAGGTGTTCGGGTTTGAAAGCTCGGTTGTTACTGCTATTTGGAACACGATGAATCGGAATCCTGCGAACCGCGATGAGTGGGAAGAAGTATATGACAGGTACTTGGCTCATAAGTACACGCAGGAAGGAGCGGGCAATGGTTTGGAAAGAAAATGAATGCGTCGGCTGTCCGACCGAGCTTGGATGCTTGGGAAGTGCCTGCCCGAACAGGAACGTGATACATCTTGAGTGCGATCATTGCCACAAGGAGGTTGACAAGCTGTACTGGGTAGGAGAAGAACAATGGTGCGCTGAATGCGTTTTAGATGACTGCGAAGAAGTTAACCCGGAAGCTGAACTTGAATAGTTCGGCTTTCTTTTTTTTCTATATATTTATATTTTTACTATTTTTTATATGAACAATGTAGGAAAATAGTACATTTTGGAAAAGTCCCTATAGAGAGTGAATATATAGAGAAGTTTCCGAAAATGTACGAAATTCGTACATCGAAAGAAAAATCCTTCATACTGCATAAAATATGCTTGACAAGCGGCTTGTTTGTGTGGTAGATTGTGGATGAAATCAAATAGCGAAGAACAGCTACCGAGGAAAAGGAGATTTTGACAATGGCATTAACAAGAAAGTTCCTGTCTGCTCTGGGAATTGAAGCGGACAAGATCGATGAGATTATTTCCGCACATACCGAGACTGTGGATGCGCTGAAGCAGGAGCGCGACGAGTATAAGGCTACTGCGGATAAGCTTCCGAGCGTTCAGAAGGAACTGGACGAACTGAAAGCAACCGTTGAAAAAGACGGCAAAGACCCGTACAAAGTCAAGTACGAAGCTATCAAAGAGGAATTCGACGCTTATAAAAGCGAACAGACTGCTAAAGAAACAAAGGCACAGAAAACAGCGGCATATAAAGCCCTGCTTGCAGAGTGTGGTGTGGCAGATAAGCGGATTGACGCTGTGCTTCGGGTATCCGACGTTGATGGAATCAAAATTGACAAGGACGGGAAGATTGAAGATGCGGCAAAGCTGAAGAAAAGCATCGCTGAAGAGTGGTCTGACTTCATCGTGACCAAGGGACAGCAGGGTGCGAATACTCCGACACCGCCGCAGAACAACGGCAACAGCACTATGACGAAAGCGGATATTCTGAAGATTAAGGATACCCGCGAAAGGCAGAAGGCTATTGCCGAACACATTGATTTATTTCAGAAAGGATGAATTAACCTATGGCGGCAACAAATGTTGAAACCTTAACTACCCCTCGCGACAGTCTTCCGAACGTTTATACTAACGTAACTGCCCGTGAGATTGACTTCGTAACCCGTTTCGGAACGACTTGGGAAGCCCTGCGTGAAGTACTGGGCATTATGCGTCCGGTTCGCAAAGCTCCCGGCTCTACGCTCGTTTCCTATACTGCTTCCGTAGCACTGGAAAACGGCGACGTTAACCCCGGCAATGTCATTCCGTACAGCAAAGCGACTATCACACAGGCGGCAAAAGAAGACCTTGCGCTGAAAAAGTATGCAAAGGCTGTTCCGATTGAGGACGTAAACAAGTACGGCGCAGAGATTGCTGTTCAGAAGTCCGACGAAGCGTTCCTCAACGAACTGCAGACTGTAGTTCTTGACGATTTCTACGACGAGCTTACCGGGAACACTTCTGCTATGGCTATCACCGAAACAACGTTTCAGATGGCTGTGTCTATGGCTATCGGCAAAGTTCGGGACAAGTTCAAGAGAATGCGCAAGAACGCTTCCAATATCGTCGTATTCGTCAACACTCTTGACGCATACAGATATCTTGGCTCTGCGGAGATTTCCGTTCAGAACGCATTCGGTATCGACTACATTCAGAACTTCCTTGGCGCAACTACGCTGATTCTGTCTTCCGATATTGCAGAAGGCAAGGTCATCGCTGTTCCTGCAGACAACCTTGTTCTGTACTACATCGACCCCGGCGACGGCGAGTTCGCCGCGCTTGGTCTGAACTATACCGTTGAGGGCGAGACTAACCTTATCGGATTCCACGCTAACGGCAACTATTCTACCGCAGTCGGCGAGAGCTTTGCCCTTATGGGAATGAAGCTGTGGTATGAGTATGCGGACGCTGTGGCAATCGCTACGATTAACGCAGGTTAAGGAGTAAAAGATGCTTACCGAATTATGCGCTGAACTGAAGAACTACTTCGACAGAGGACAGCCGAAATGGTTTCAGCGTTTCACGATTGAAAACGGCTCCATCGATTTGCCGTTGCAGGAAGGTCAGTATTTCCGCATAATCGGGAGCACGTTCAACGACGGCGTACATCAATATCCGACGACTTCCTTGGTTGATGAGACTTTCTCCGGTGCTGTTTGGGCTATGGCTGTTCCTCCTGCAGTCATAGCCCTATCCGGGGAAATAGATGCGTGGCAGGCACAGTACGCAGACGTGCTGAAAAGCCCGTACACCTCTGAAAGCTTTGGCGGATACAGCTATACGCGAGCGAGTGGCGGAAGCTCGGGCGGCGTGAGCAATGACACGCCGTCTTGGCAAAGCACGTTTGCTTCACGGCTGAATCAGTGGAGGAAAATCCGATGAGCTTACTGACTGAACAGATGGTATCCTGCGTGATGCTGAACAAGCAGACTGTGGCTGACGGCTACGGCGGCTACATAACGACTTGGGCAGACGGAGCGCAGTTTCAAGCGGTGATTGTGTTCGATACTTCTATCGAAGCCCGTGCGGCTGAAAAGCAGGGCGTTTCGAGCCTGTACACGGTCACGACGACAAAGGCTCTGACGCTTGAATATCACGATGCATTTCGCAGAGTTGAGGATGGCAAGATATTCCGTGTTACCTCGGACGGCGATGATAAGTATACGCCTGCGAGTGCTACGTTGAATATGCGGCAGGTAACTGCAGAAGAATGGAGCTTGCCAAATGGATAAGGCGCAGGCTCTTCATTCTTTTTGGTCGTCATTTGGGATTCCTGCCTACGACGAACAGACGGTGCCGGACGATGCAGTTCTTCCGTATATCACGTACAATGTGGCGACGGACAGCCTTGACAATGTTGTTCCGCTGACTGGTTCTGTGTGGTACAGAGGAACATCTTGGGCGCAAGTTGAAGCGAAGGCGAAAGACATTGCCAAATATGTCGGGGAGTACGGACACAAGGTCATAAAGACCGATGGCGGATATTTGTACATCACAAAAGGCTCGCCGTTTGCACAGCGCGTGGTTGACGCAAGCGACGAACAGATAAGACGAATCTATATCAACATTATGGCGGAATTTCTGACCGCCTATTAAGAAAGGACGAACGCATATGGGTATGTTTACGGTTATCCCGGAGAATACTTTCGAGGGTATGCAGTTGGACGCAGGCGTTCTGCTGAAGACTTTTGACCCGACGAATGTAGCCGCTCCGGACGATGAGGATATCATCACTGCAACGACTGGCGGCATTCAGATTTCCGTTACGCCCGAATATTCGGATTTGGGCGAAGACGTTGATAATTGCCCGGCTAATATGAAAGAGTTGAAACACCTCGATAGTTGGACTGTTACCGTCGGTTTCACGGCTCTCGGAACATCGCCGGAAGCAATCAAGCTCGCTCTTGGTGCGGCTGATATTACCGGGAACAAAATCACGCCGAGGAAAGACCTTGCACAGACTGACTTTGCTGATATTTGGTGGGTAGGCGACAGAGCGGACGGCGGGCTTGTGGCGGCGAAACTTATCAATGCCCTGTCTACTGACGGATTCAGCCTGCAGACAACAAAGGCAGGAAAAGGACAGACTTCTGTTACGCTGACAGGTCACGTTTCTATCAATGCACAGAACGTGATGCCGATTGAGCTGTATTCTATGGCTCCGGCTTCTCCGTGAGGAATAGCGGATGAAATTATCTGAATTCAAAGGCGAGGACGCGATTGACGTCCTCGCTGATATTATAGAGCCAATCACAGAGATCGTAAAAGACGATGAAGTAACAAAACTGTGGAAGACGAAGGGTAATAACGTAGCAAACGCCGCAAAGGTTATTCTGAAACGGCATAAGCATGAAGTCGTGGAAGTTCTTGCGGCTATGGAACGCAAGACCTATGATGAATATCTGCCGGAAGTTACGGTTCTGTCTTTGCCGATCAAATTACTTGAAGTTCTGAATGATAAGGATTTCATGGATTTTTTTACACAGCAAGTCGGGACGATAGCCGCAGGGTCTTCTGGCGATGCTACGGAGAATACAGACGGAGAAGCCTAAAAGGCTTCATTCGCTATTATAACGCCTGTCTTGAGGACGGCATCCGTGAAGATATTTATCGGGTATATATCACGGAAAGCCTGTACGCATACGGTGACGGTA
>Ga0326514_10001063_pt1 | contig 18043 bp, 26 predicted proteins | sample 3_2548_0518_D_FD_203653 | JGI IMG/M metagenome (GOLD analysis project Ga0326514, IMG submission 203653) | Bovine rumen microbial communities from UC Davis, California, United States - 3_2548_0518 | ecosystem: Host-associated > Mammals > Digestive system > Stomach > Rumen | place: USA... | reverse complement strand
AGATACTCCCACCAGGCAGTCTCAGCCCGGTAAAACCACAGTAATATCAATGCGGTTACAAAGGGAATAATGAATATTAATATTTCCATATACATCCATAAGGCTGACAGACTGTCAGTCTGGGCTGACATAATGTGTCATTATGGCAGTATTGACACCAAGGATGGCGGTAATTTCCAGGGTTACCAGAGATTGGCATATGTTTTGCATATACCTTAGTGTTATGATGAACTTAGAAAACATATTGCCTTGGGGCTTCTGGATGGAGTCGCTTGGCTTGGAGGGAAACACAAATTTCCTCGACTCAGACGAAGCATGGACAATTGAAGTACTGGTACCTGGCTATAAGAAGGAGGATCTAAAGGTTACAGTCGAAGGTGACTTCCTGAAAATCAAATCAGTGAAGCAGGAGTCTAAGGACTCAAAGCCAAAGTATCTGAGGAAGACCTTCAGAGTACCGGCAGAAATCTCTGAGGTTATCCGTCTGCCAGAGAACCACTCAAAGGATGGTATTGAAGCTAACGTTGAAGCTGGTATCTTGACAGTCACAATTCCAAAGAGCACTAAGAAGACTTTAATCGAGGTCCTGTAGTTAATCTCCGGTAACTGCCTTAAAGGTGTTATGGAGAAAATTGCAAATACATGGGAATTGCCCTTGAAAGGACTAGAGGGATGCTCCCTGAAAGTCAAGGATGCCAATGATCATCCGGTCTTCGATTACCTCGGTGATTATCCCTTAGAGAATCTCCTTGGAATCCTGAATGGCGACCGAGAGCCTGAGACCATCTTAGGGGAATATGAAATCAAAGGACCCGACATCATTGTCAATGGCAGGCTATGGCTGAGAATTCGTGGATGGGGTTATCTGACGGGACACAGTAGCCTCGCCTTAGGACTAATGCCAGCCGAAGCAGCCCTCAGACAAAAAGAATTGAGGACATGGATCCTCGAGAAAATAAGCTAGGAATTAACTCCTAGCTTTTTTTTTGTGACATAATTCACGATGGGTACTCGATGACCTCTGGCCCAAACCATGCTGCGACGATGTGTCGATGACAGAAGTCGTCCGGCTTTTCATAGCAGACCAGAGCAATCTCAGGACGTCCTTGAGCAAGTATCTCCAAATCTCGTAGTACTTGTTCCCGATCAAGCGGCCCAAGCCGCTCAGAGACAAATCTCTCTGTATAGTGCTCAGGTGTGCCACCTTTGTTTTTGTACTCGTCATAGATGCTCCATGACGGTGCCAACTTCTTGTATTCCGGCCATGACCAGCCGGGGACTGCTTTACCACAGATCGCTACCGGCATTACCTTGGCCGTGTCAAGGTTCTTGACATTGGCAAAATACGTCGTCCAGATCTTCATTAAATCTTATACTTTTTACACAAATCATCAACATAGTCCTTGGCTTCCTTCAAGCCAGTATTCAGTGTCTCTTTGACATACTTAACGGCCTGCAGCTTCATACCACTTCGACAATACTCAAGAGCTTGAGCGTCCATGCCTTTAACACCATGATTGAGGTCCGGTGACACCATATAGTCGATTACACCCGATTCATCATCATACAGGATCTCTTCAATCACATAATAGCGATCATGATACGACATTCGGGTTCCTTTCGGTAGAACTATTGGCGGGTTAATAACGAAAACGTCGTTCTGATCGACTATGTTTGTACAATTAATCAACATACTTTGTTCTTATAAATTCTGTTATACATTCTTTCAAGGCGGCCTCTGAAAATGGGATATCACGACGACAGTAGAGGCCGTCCCACTGGATTTCATCGCCGACCTTCTCAAAGATCATGCACTCGGTACCAATCCATGGTAGACCGGTAGCAATGTCGGCGTAGTAAGAATCTGAGCCAACCGAGAAGTCACAGCAGATCCCTAGGTTCAGGCTTGGATCGCGTGGCTCAATTTTTACGGAATCTAGGAGTTTCCTAATTTCTGATTCAGTCATCTTAAATTTCAATTGGCTCTGAGGTCCAGTCTTGTTCTGTCCCATGATTCAGGAGAGTCGCATTGTCCGGATCTATCATGATGCCAGGCTTGACTTCATAATAGATCTCACCGGTGTCAGGCGGGAGTTCTGCCCAATTTGTGAAATCAGAAATCGGTAACTCTGGTCCCCTCAAGGAAACCCCAGACTTTGACTTCGATCCTAAGATACTATAAGGAACGAATGTCTCGCGGTCTGAGTACACTGGGACTTCAATCTCCCGTGACTCATGCAAACCATAGGGATCCGTTAAGGTGATCTTCTTGACACCGACCCTGACTGGTTTTGTGTCGAAGATCAGTGGGCAGCCATAAAGATTAGTCGCTAACCATGCCATAAGCTCGTGGGTGTTTGAAGGAATAGCCACAAAGACTTCTAGTAATATCACTGCACTCTGGGGCTTCACAGGCTGTGCACTTCATGATGTGCTTCTGTTCGGCCTCTGGGAGTGCTTCAAATTCGTCAATGAGTTTCTTAAGAACTCCAGTTGCTTCTCTTTGTTTTGGTTTCATACAGATATAAGGAAATTCGCCTTCGGGACACCCTGATCACCTTATCCTTGGACACACATGCCTGAGGTCGAAAGGCAACGAGGGAGACCTCGCTCAGGCAACTAAGAAATATAAACAAACATATATGGATACATTTGAGATAATTTGTAGTTTATTCAATCAGTATGTGTTCAATATTGCGAAAAACAATATAGACCTTCTGTATTCCTACTTTAGTCGGCAACCTGGTGGTCGAAAGAATAACCAGTTGTGCTTCGATTTTCTTGAGATAATCAAGAATAATAATTTTGAAGATATTGGGTATCCAAATTTTATGGAAGCCCTGGTAAGAGAAGGAAAAACAGAACTCGAATCGCGAGAGATAATTGATAATCTCTTAAAATGGAAGTCCTACTCGCAGGATCAGATAATGCCTGCCAGGAAACTCGTCAAATCAATAATCTCAAGCACGGTCATTAACAAGGCCAACGAACTCTTCCCAAATCAACCAGAGGAGTACATTCAGTATATCAAAAACGCTGAAATCAAGACTGGTGATAAGGATCTGGTCCTATACACGAGTTTTGATCAGCTAGACATTGATGCGATTGTCGCTGAGGAAGCTACCGAGCAGTATGTTAGTTCAATGGATTTCTTGAATCAATCTTATGAACCATATCATACTGTACCAGGTTCGCAGATGATTATCGTCTCAGGACTACCTGGTACCGGTAAATCCCTTCAGCTGGCCGCAGAGGCGTTGCAGTATGCAACTAACAATGGCGGCCGAGGAGGAGTCCATGTGATATATTATGTCCTAGGTGACCTTAAACCAAGGGATGTGACAATTCGCCTGAACTGTTTGCTGACCGGTTGTACCTTCGCCGAGTCAACGGCGGACATCAAAGGTGCTTATCGTCGTGTGAAACAGGCAGTCGGTGATAGATTACATCTGGTGTTTGCACCAGCCGGTAAAATATCCGCCGATGATATTTGTGATCATGCTATGAATCATCCGGAAATCAAGGTGATTATCGTCGATTATGATAGTTTGTTAGCGCCTACCAAGGACGGGGTTAGCAGACAAGAGTCATTATATCTTAGTCTTTCGTCCACCTACGATCGTTTCACTTGTTTAACTGCTGATGTATCTAACGGTAATCAAGGAAGACTAGTCCTGATAGCCTCTCAGCCGAAGAGTTTCGGCCCTACCGATAACACAGAGAGCTTTACAGGTGCTGCTCTTGGTGATAGTCGCCATAAATTCGAGTGTGCAGATGTTGTAATCACTTGGGGTATAGCTCAAGACGTATCGGTACCTATGGGAATAATAAATCTATCGAAGAATCGACGAGGTAAAAAGGGCCGTTACTACTATGTACGCCCTGAAGCACGCAATATGATCATCCCAAAAGGCGTATACGACTACCTCAAACAAGAATATGCCGGTGAGACTGGTTCAAAAGTTCTTACTGAGGCCATGGTAAACGATTATATTCGTGCATATCAGGTCCAGATGAACCAAATTAACGCTGGTCTGCAGATGCAAGGTCAAAGACCCCAACCGGGAATGCAAATGCAGGGCCAACCAGTGGTTCAGAGACAGCAACCACAGGGTGTTATGCCCGGTTCTCGAGCTAAATCACCCTTTGAAAAATAATAAATCAGGGATTTTCCCTGATTTTTAAACCGAACTCTGTATTAAATATAATATTTTATGAGAAAACCCAGAAATTTTTCGTGGATTATGAAGACAACTAGGCGGGCGGTTAGCGTCAATCAAAGCTATAGGGCTTCTATAAAGAACGGACATGCAGTAATGTACAAAACAAAGGAGTGTAAAGATTACATTAAGGAGCTTCAAGACCAAATGGACTACTTGGAGACACCAGAATGGGTCCATGATAAGAAAATGGCCTTCAAAATGTATGTAAAAGTACTTGTTAGAGAAGGATTTTTCCAGAGAGATCTTGATAATACCTTAAAAGCAATCCAAGATGCTATTGCTCGCTCCCCTAAATTCGGCTTTAATGACTCCAGAATTGTTCATATAACCTGTGAGAAGCAGATAATTCCTGGATCACCACATGAAACAATAGTGGTAAACCTTGAAGAGTCTCTAATGGATCCTATTTTCAGCAACCTTCAAGAACTCCCTCGACCACTTGGTATTTTCCTTGGTGGTACCTGTGCTGGTGATCCTTGGCGAAAAACCATTGAACCTTGGTTAGAGGAACATCGATATGATTATTATGACCCGGTAGTTCCCGACTGGACGCCAGACTGTATACAGGCGGAGAACGACTTCAAAGAAAACAAGATGGATTGTTTCCTGGCACTCTTGACACCGAAAATGAAAGGAGTCTACAGTATTGCCGAAATTATGAATGAGATCATGGAAGTTCGTGATAATGGCTATGGATCAGTCCTCCTTGGCATCTTAGGCACCAAAGACGACTGGGGCGAAGGAATGTGGCGCTCCTTGAACGCAACCGCCGATCTTATCAATGGAATCAGTCAAGGCTCTAAGCAGATAGTGGCGAGTTTCATTAGTGATCCTCTTGACATCTGTCAGTATCTTGATCAGAACGGATGGAAAGGTAAGCGCAAACCTAAACAATAATATAAATCCCAAGTAGTCTTGGGGTTTTCTTTATGAGCTGTTACCCTTATAGATATGATAACAGAAAGAATGAATAAAACTGATATTACTCAGTATATAGGAAAATATGATATAGATCATAGGCTGTCGAAGATAGTCTTTAGCTCTGACCGTGCTAAGAAAATCCAGAAAAATCTAAGAGAGTATTGGCGACGACGGCAGAGCTGGCCTATGATATTTAAAGAGCCCCTCAAGGTAACCTTAGAGGGCAATGAGTACTTTTGTGTCCTCTCAGTGATGGGTCCCAAGAAAGGACTCGATTATAACGCTTATCTGCGGGTATACAATGAAAGACGCTATGAGTACTACACTGTTCCAGTGGGACTCGGAAAAGATCCTGGAGCTATTTGTTCGAGATTCTCTGCTCACTTTATTGATAGATTTCAGACCCGGTGTCCTGATTATAATCAAGAACTGCACTTTTTAGTGTCATATCTGAAGGATCAGAAATCTATCGCTTTTCCTGTCCCACTCGGTCTCGAGACCGGGGCTGAGATATGGCGCACCACTAAGTCCGGGGTAATCTTGATGACAGATTGGACATATATCTCGTATTACCGGAAGCTCAGTGACTTCCCGGAGAATCGACAGGAGTCTTATGATAAGTATTGGAAGGAACATGGACAATACCTTAGCGAACCAAACCTTAGGGAACTTCTCGGATTCCTGGAAAGGGAGGAAGAGGTTTATTAAACCTATCCCAAGGGGATTTTTCTGGGTACTTAATCTGAACAGTGCCATTGTTGTGAGACAACTACGAATTAAAAAGTTGGAAGACTATTCCACAAATGAACTTAAACAAGAATTAAATAGAAGATATTATGGACAGAAATGAAGCAATTAAGATTGTAAAAGGCCTTTTATCCTGTGAACAAGCGCAGATGTTAAGTAAGGCTTTGGAATTTCTTATCCCTGAACTTAAAGAGAACAAGGAAGAGAGTACAGATGAAAAGGTAAGAAAAGCTTTAATTAAGCTCGTAACTAATCATGCAGGTATGGATTTGTTCATCGAATATGATATTCATTTAGATGAAGCACTTACTTGGCTTGAAAAGCAAGCTGAGCAGAAGCCTACTGAATGGATTCAAGAACTTGAATCTAAACTTGCTAATGCTACTCCCAAACAACTTGCTGAATGGAAAGAAAAGTATTTTAAAGAAGAGCCTGCTGAGTGGAGTGAAGAGGATGAATACTATCGTAATATCATATTATATATTCTAAATAACGAATGTGTCGGAAAAACAGATAAAGAGGATGCAATTAATTGGCTTAAATACAGAGTGCAGCCAAAGCAAGAGATATTAGAAAAACTTGAAGAGTGGCTTGACGAATATGTAAGTGATTTGGCTAATGTTGACACTGCCTCATTAATATGCAGTTTTAGAAACTACTTAGATGGTAAATTGCCTAAATCCCTCAGACCTCATTCACAGTGGAAACCTAGTAAAGAGCAGATGAACGCACTTAAGGAAGCTATTTATGATGTAGATGATGATGTTGCAATTCAAATTACAAAGTTAATTGATGACTTAAAAGAAGTAATGGGAGATGAATAAAGAAGAATGGATTGAAGTTCTTGATTCTGCCTATGAGAAGGCTCAAAGAGATTATCAATTGGCAGAACGAGGAACACCAGAAGAGTATATGGCTCTACTTTGTATGAGTATGTTTAATTATTTAAGTAGTGCAATGAAAGAAACTAAAGATTAACAATATGGAAAAGAGAAAAGTAATAACGCTATTATTAATGACAGTTCTGTTAACTGCCTGTGGAACAACTACAATAGTTGATACAAAAAGGTATGCAAGGGTAGAAGACATCAAATATTCTACAAGTAAAGAATATAAGTATACCGCTATCGCTTGGCAGTATAAACCAAAGGTAAAGAGGTATGTCATACATACTGATAGTTTGTATAATATTGGCGATTGGATTGAAATAAAATAATAAATTAAAAATGTTTGGAGATATTATTATTTACATAAGAGAGCATTGGAGGCAGTTGTGGTGTAACCATAATTACTTATATAGGGATTTGCCTGCGGATTGCAGCCATTTTTATTGTTCTAAATGCGGACGAATAAAGAAAGTAATATAGTTCTTGTAATAAACATTAGTATGGAAATAAATGAACTTCAAATTGGAGATTGGGTATATAGTACATTTACACTTTCAAAACTCCCTTGTAAGGTAACTTATTTGAGACTACATGAAAGTGGCTATGGTTCTGTTGAAACTACTAATATAATTGGTGTAAAGGATATAACATCTTTATCACCAATCCTACTTACTCCAGAGATTCTTGAAAAGAATGGGTTTGAAAGAGCACCACAAGTCAGCGATATAGAGCCCTTTGATACTGATGAAGAAGGCAATAAACATTATTCTTATAACAAGACATTTTGGGGTTGGCTTCAACCAGATAACATATTCTGTATTCCTGCTAATGGTATGGGATGGCTATACCTAAAATATGTTCATCAACTTCAACATGCTTTAAGACTTTGTGGAATTGAAAAAGAAATAACTCAAATAATTCTTTAACAAATATAATATGGGAATAGCAATTTTAATCGTATCAGTTCTTGCAATAGCAGGAGCAGTAGTGTGGTTCTTCCTCAAGAATAAGAAAGAAGAACCAAGTATTCAAACAGAAGAGCCTATCTCAGAGCCTTCTAATCCACCTGTGGAAGTGCCCAAAGAAGATGAGAAAGAGCCTGAGAAGCCAAAGGAAGAGGAAGTTCAGCCAATGTTCAAGGTCGGCGACTTTGTTGTCAGTGACTATTGCATGGGTATGGTCGTGGAAATCACGTCCGATGCCTACTTGCTGGATACAGGGCAGGGCATCCCGTTTTCTTGTGAGCACAATGCACACATCTGGAATATACATGACGCAAAGGATGGTGACATTCTTGTATGCGTGGAAGATAAAAGGCCATTCATCTTCAAGGGGCTTTTAGACAAGTTTCATCCTGAAAATCCAGTAGCATACTGTGGCATAGACTCCAGGGGTATATTCACTATCAGTTCAGGTGATGGATGGTGGACTGATGAGGAAGTGCAACCTGCAAATAAAGAGCAGATTGATTTCTTATTTGCAAAGATGAAAGAAGCTGGTTACATGTGGTATGCAGAAAAGAAGGAGTTGGAGGAGATAGCGAAACCACAAGAACCTACTCCAACAGAAGTTCCAAAGGAAGAGCCAAAAGAAGAGTCTGTCTTGCAAGAACCAACAGTTAAGGAGATGCCTAAGAAAACACTTGGTGATTGTATCAACGCCTTTGGAGAGTTTGTATCAGTACCAAATGACGGTATGACATACAAGTTCCTTGAAAGCCTTTATAATGAGGCGCAAGGACAGTTCAATGGAGTGTCATATAATGAGCTGCCTTTACTCTATAAAAAAGAGAATTTCCCGAATGTCTATGACATCTATGGTGGTAGGGTGGCTGAAGGTGCCTCCTTCAACTCAATGATGGGATGGGTGTTTGCATTGCTTTTAATGGGGTTAAAGCCCAAAAAACGCAATCAGATTGGAAAGATAGGCTATGAATTTGGAGGCTATACTTATAGTAGTCCTATCTTTGGTTATGAGTTTAAATCAGACCCTAATGTAGCAAGATTGGTTGGAAGTATGGTATTAGCTGCCATGCTTGGAAAGAAACAACCAGACCTTAGAGCTATGTCAGCAGAGATAGGTGGCACTACCTATCCAAATGGCTTGTCTTATTATCTTGACATCGGATTGAACCACCTGAAGACTGCCGATGACGTTCAAAAGAACGTGGTCAGCAAGTCTGGCTTCTATGTAGATTTCCGCCAGTTTATGCCTTCATCGGCCGGCCCTTACGATAAGAACTATAAGTCTCGTCCCGCAAACATCATGACAGATGCCAAGGATGAGTATCTCAACACAAAGATGGATAGAGATATTCACGAGTTCATCGTAAAGACTTTCAATTTAGATACCACAGACCTCGCTATTCACCAAAGGACAGTTCAAGCTATTGCAGACAAAGAGCAGTCGGTAAATCACTTGTTTGGCTCTAATAAGATAGTAGGTGGATATGAGTTTAGCCCTGTCTTTGGAAAGAACTCCATTGGAAAGAAGATAAAGACAGATGGAGGGATAGCCAACCTTGCTTGGAGTATTCAGGCTATTGCAACTTATTTCCGCTTGGTTCTCCAAAACAAAGCGGATTCTCCTGCATACTATGGAAGGTTAAGACCAGGCTGTGACTGGACTGAAGAGAAAAAGAAGAACTCTTCTACCGATGACCGCAGGAATATCCTTGTTGACATCACCATCGAGGACAACGATGGTGAAAAGGAGTCAAGCTATGGCTACTACAATGACGAAGGTATCTGGGTACATACGGAGGTGGAAGCCTCTAAATTTGCGGAGGAACAGAAAAACCACCTTGGTGCTAACAGCTATCCAAGTGGTCATAGCAGTGGAATATGGTGTGTAGCCATGATGTTGTCTGAGTTAATGCCAGAAAAAACAGATCTTATTATGCGTGAAGCTAATGAATTCTCCATAAATAGGACGGTTACTCGTTTTCATTGGACATCTGACACTATTTTTGGACGTATCTTAGGAAGTGTTGCTAATCTTATGTGTCATGCTACTACTGATTACTTAACTTTGTTGGGAATAGCTAAAAAAGAACTATGAAAAGATTATTACTAATTCTAATATTACCATTGATTTCATGCTGTTCTTCAATAAATCAAGAAGACTGGATGACAAATGAGGCACAAATTGAACGTGTAACTCTCCTTCCAGATTCCACTAACATATACTTCATTAGGTGGAAAGGTCATATATTCTTGTACGATAAAAGTCAGAGCCCTTGCATTGTAGAAGTAGATACTAAGTAGGGTATCAGAGAACAAAAAGAAGATAGAGATTTTAACCGTCTCTATCTTTTTATATTCGCAAAACCTTATATATATATATATATATATATATATATATATTATGAAGAAGAAAGTTTTATTTGCAGGTTTAGATGGAACTATTATTGAAACCCTAACCGGAGCTCCATTTCCTAAGGGCATTTGGGATATGAAGTTTAAGTGGGATGTCTTGAAGAAAATTAAGGATGGAGGATTTGAATGTCTTATTATAATCACAAATCAGGGAGGTATAGAAAAAGGATTTGTAGACGAGAAGCATTTTGTCAAGGGTAAAATGTGCTATATAGTGAAAGCTCTTGAGGAATATCTTGGAATACCTGTTGAATATCAGTATTGTGCTTTGAATGATCCTGAGTGTGAATATAGAAAGCCAAACGTGGGGATGTTGAAAACTGCATGTTGGAGATTTATTGCTAGACGTTGGGGAATGGTGGTGTCAAAAGAGGAGATGCTTATGATTGGAGACGCTAGTGGAAAACCAGGCCAATTCTCTGACTCCGATAAAAAGACTGCAGAAAATTTTGGAATTGATTACTTAGATATATCCGATTTTGTATGAAAGACGAAGTATTGAAGTTGGCTAAAGAGATGATGGAAAAAGATCCTAGCCTGACAGAGTGGATCTCAACTAAATTTCCAGAGTTAAGGGAGAGCGAGGATGAGAAGATAAGGAAACTTCTTATTGAAGCAGTGATTCAAGTTTTGCAAGACCAATATTGTTCTAATAGAGGCGTTTCAAAAGAAAAGGTTGTTGCTTGGCTTGAAAAACAAGGTGAGCAGGAGCTTATTATTCCAAAATTTAGAATAGGTGACTATGTAAAGAATGTAAACGATAAAAGAGAATCCATCTACGAGATTGTATATATAGATAAAGAATGCTATATATGTGAGTATCGTGGTAAAGAAAATATGGGTGATAAAGCAGTTATGCATTTTGCTTTTGATTATCCATATTTAATACTTGTAGAGCAGAAGCCTGCTTGGAGTGAAGAGGATGAAGAAATTGTAGAAGCACTTAATGATTATGTTAAAAACTTGGATATACTTTTCTCTAAAATAAAAATCGGTGATAAAGATATACTATCAAAAGAGTTTCGTGGGAAAGTACAATCTTGGCTCAAATACCTCAAAAACAGAATACAGCCACAGCAAGAATGGGGTGAAGAGGATAATGAACATTTAGAAAGAATACTAAAAGAACTGGAAAACCAATATCAAAGACCCATCAATAGTCCTTATTTGGATAAGATAGAATCTGATTATAATTGGCTCAAATATCTAAAAGACAAAGTACAGCTTAAACAGGAGTGGAGTGAAAAAGATAAACACATGCTGCAAAAAGTTATTGATTTCATGAAACATCCTGATTTAATTAAGGCTACACCAACTCTTTCAAAAAGTACTATTAATTGGCTCGAATTTCTTGAAGAAAAGTATACCTGGAAGCCGAGTGGTGAGCAGATGGATGCACTTGATATTGCTATTCGTTGTGGTATTCAATTAGGTTCTTGGGAAGAGAAAGCTCTCAAATCATTAAAAGAACAATTATTTAAGTTATAGAAATGAGATAGTTATGAAAGCAAATGAAGCACTAGAACAGACAAAGAAAATATGCAGACGATAATATATAATGGTCGATATGCCGTTTTATATAGAGGCGGCTACGACAAAGAAAACAGAAAGGGACTAGACCCCTATCAGAGATGCCGAAACCCTTTCCAAAGAGACCCTAAATCGGAAATAGCCGAAGGATTTCTCTTACACACAAGTAGTTTAAAAGAGAAAGCTGATAAGTTTTTTGGATATCCAAACGATAATAGGGATCAATATATCGACGGTCATTGGAAGGTTTGTTTTGATGCTCAGGCCCGACTGGTGCTTTTCGACGCTTCCTTGAAAAATCCAAAACGAATTGTCGAGAAATCCAAGACAAGATCAAAGAAATTTCAGGAATGGACTAGATATGGGCAGCATGCCACTGGCGGACCTCCTTGGGTCTATCATGGCTGGAAATTTAAAGATCCAGGAGACTATCTGATTGTCGATATTGGTGTCAGATGGCTTTACAAGCTTTTACCAGACGAAGCCGAGAAAATCATTCCAGAGCCATGGAATTATGATTATCAAAAGGTTGCCTGGGAACTGTGGGAACTGGATCCGATAAACCTTGATGACTCATGGGATTGGTCAGACCAGAAGAAGCTAGAAATAGCAGCTTACAACGACTCACTACGGGCTCAGGAACGAAAGAAACGTGAGGAGCTAGAGATTCTCAAGAAAACCCCAGGTCATTGCTGTATCTGTGGTGCCCCTGGTGCTAAGCTGTCGGCAATTCCAGGATCCCTCGGCTGGGGAGACACCATTCCGTCAGAGACGTTTTGGATTTGTGAGCGCTGCTGGAACGATCGATATGAGGATGAATAAAAAAAAAGAGGATAAAACCTCTTTTTTTTTAATCGAATCGAACTTCATTCATCTTGATTCCATTTCGCCAATCTTTGATACCCATAACCTTCCGACCAGCGGTTTGGATTTTCCTAGGCACCAGGACGATTGAGTCATCGCGACCGAATGGGATAAAGAAATATCGCTTGGAATTATCATAGTATAACTGATCTGCATGACATCCCTGAATCCGACAGGTATCCATAAGATCAAAGTATCCTTCATGAATTATCACTTCAGTTGATGTCCCCATTAGAGTAGTCCAGATACCACCGTTATCAAAGAAAGCCCTCATCTTTCCGACAACATCCTGAACGTCTTGTAGCCTAAATCTCACTCTCCTTGATTCTTTGGTTATCTTTGGGGCTTTCCCAGGAGTATACTTGAAATCACTCTGTGGGATTGGTATGACTGCCCCGAAATCCTGGAGAGTCACTGAGATTAACTCACGAGCCCCAGACTCAAGGACATCCCGAACTGTCGGGAACATGTCGTTGACCTTATCGAAACGCCACGTTTCCTGCTTTAAGATGTCGCCATTGTCAACTCCCTTGGAGATCAAGAATGTTGTAACACCGGTTGACTCATTACCACTCTGTAGGAAAGCTTCGATAGGTGCCGCCCCACGAAATTCAGGCAGTCGACTTGGGTGGATTCCAATACATCCTAATCTTGGGATACTTATGATTTCCTCTGGCAATATTGGGAATGCACAGACGACGAAGAGATCAGCCTTATAACCCATAAGCCTCAAGGCAAACTCCGGGTCTCTAACATCTCGGACAACATGCACAGGGATACCTTGTTCCTTGGCTACCTCGACGGTTGGGCTGTTCCCGAGAGCGCTACAGACAGCCACGACTTCATGACCATCTTCAATGACCTGTAAGAGGGGTCCCTTCGAGAAGTCTGTCGTTCCAAGCCAGACTATCCGGTACCTCATGTATTTTCGACAACTAGGATGGTCGCCAGGGCTTGGAGACTTAGGATAATTCCAGACAGGGCGAAGCATACGCTAACACTATTCTCTGATGTCCATGCGGATGCATAGAACAGGGCAGCCACGATGGCTACCACAATAATACCGATTGTTCTTTTCATTTCTTGTTATCTCTATTTTTACCAATATGATATCCATCACACCAGAGGCATTTGTAGGCACTAAAGTGAACCCCATGCTTCTGTCCCATCTTGTCAGCGGCCTTAAGAGCTTTTTCCTTCGTTGGATACTCGATTTTAGGCTGCCCTGATCGACGGGATAAATGGGAATACTTTGAAAAAGCTCCCCACGCATTGCCGGTGATGAAGAAATTCTTAAACCATGTTTTTCGTTGGACTTGATCAATAGTCCATTTCCATAAGTTCTTCGGTTTTATCCACATACACACATAAGGTCATCGTCTGTCAAGACTGGATGACTTCCTTATGTGTGTATGAAAGAGATAAATTACGAAACGTATCAGAGATTATATCAAGGAGTCCTTGATTATCTCGTAAAAAACCTAGACTTAGACCGGTTCAGACCGTCGTGGCGAAAGTGTTTTGAAGGCTTAATTCCAAAACCTGTAAGTCCGCCAGATCGTAACCGGTATTCATGTGTTCGCGATCATGCCAGAAAACACTTTGAGTCCTCTGACTATCGGAGTGCTATCCTTGAAATAATAGCCTTCCGATATAGTCGTGAGGCCGATGTCAAGATATGGTATAAACCAAGGAGGTCCATTGAAGTGCTCCAAGATGGCATGTTTCTAGTAAAGAAAGAGAAGAATAGCTGAGTTCTTCTCTTTATTTTCTTATGTATGATATGGAATATAGAATTATTTGTAAAGACTGGAAATATAAAATCCAGTATCGAAAACTATGGTTTTGGATCGACCTGCCAGTAATTACCGAAGATATGATGAGTGGTGGGTCGGTGTCGTTCTATAATCTACTGGATTCGAAAGAATTCGAAACATACCAAGGTGCACTTCAGTATTTACGGAGATATCTTGGTCGCGAAGCAGTAATCAAAGAAACGAGATTTATATGAAAAAGAGAATCGTAATCGGCGACCTTCATGGTCGCTATGGCTATCTTCGTGATGCCTATGAATACGAAGATCCGGACGAGGTAATTCTTCTTGGAGACTATTTTGATTCGTGGGATATCTGGCCTGAGGATCAGGAGGAATCCTATCGGAAGACCCTAGAGCTTCGCCAGGAACATCTGTCAAAGGGTCGTGGACCCTGGATTATGCTCCTCGGTAATCATGACACCCATTATTTACCGATGTGGCCGGGTCGCTGCAGTGGTTGGTCCCAGGACACTGAGTTTAGGGTACAATCTAAGCTTAGCCGTGGCCTTAATGATGGGACTCTAAGAATGGCATGGGTCGATACTGACTTGAAGACAATTTATTCACACGCTGGCCTCAGTCAGGCTTGGTATGAACGTTGGCTGTCCGGTTCCCTAGGAAACATTGAGACCGTCAGTTTTGATGCCTTCCGATTCGTTGGAGCAGATCAATACGGGGACGACCCTAGGAACTCACCACAGTGGATTAGGCCAGGGTCACTCATGAGCGATCCATATCAGGATAACTCAGGACACATCTGGGATCAGGTCTTTGGTCATACTGAGTCTATGAGCCCAGCTGCCTGGAGTAAGACTGGTAAAGATGGTGAGATCGGCGAATTCTGGTGTATCGATTGTCTGCCAAAAGCTTATCTTCGTGAGACCATCGATGAAACTAATGTAACCCGTGAGTTAATTGATACTTTCAATCATGAAGTACTACCCGAAGTATTCGAGGACTTGGAACTTTCCGTTCTCCCCGGGGACGGCCAAGGACAATAAAAAGCATGTATAAAGTAATAGAGGATTTGCAAGAAGTCAGAGAAATTCTAGTGGTCGATCTGACTAGTGGACTAGGCACTAAAGCCTATCACGATGGAAATATTAAATTTCTGGCTATCGATGACAAGACTGAAGTATCCTGCCAGGGTGACCCGTGGAAACCTCTGCAAGACATAGTGGCCGACGACGAGGTTGGATATCAGAACGTCGAGGTTCGTAATCCGGCCTGGCCGTCCGAAATGATGATTTTCCAAGATTACGGAAATCATGAAGGTGGATCGGCTGCCTTAAGCTTCGACGAAAGAGTTCTATTCCCCTGCTTGGCCTTAGGCTCCGAATCAGTGGGTTACTTCGACGGAGCAATCTCAGTGATGTACCGGGCCTCCGATCGACTATTCGTCTTTAAGATCTGCATCGATCCTGTGAAACCAAGGATTTACAAGATTCGTCAGAAGCGTCCAACGAATATTGGTTACGCCGTGACCGGCGAAGGACCGGACGCGAAGTTACTCGTTAGTGTCTTGTTCTCTTACCAGGACGAAGAGCCGAAGTGGAAAGAAATAATGATCCCTGGCATGACAGTCTGGGATATACACAAACCGGCCTGGATCAAATGGATCATGAGTAACATATAAAAATAACGCCTGTCCTCACGGATGGGCGTTATTGCTTTTATGAATTTAACTTTTCCTGTTAATTACTGTCTTATGGCCTCACGGCTCAAGACGGCTATATATGGCTTTAATGAAAGCATAGTAAATATACATCACTAAGGAACTAAACCCCTTAGGTATGATATGAAGAAATTACTATTATTACTTATGTTAAGCTTAGTCTTAACATCATGTGAACCAGTGCCTGGTCAGAGAGTGAAAGTCACCGATGGACCCAAGGGCGTCAAAGTCGAGAAACTCTTCACGGTCGATGGGATTACTGTCTATCGATTTCGGGATGGGAATGAGATGGTATACTTTACTAATGCCTCTGGAACTGTCAAGTATGAAACTGACGACGGTGAAGGTAATGTGACGACCCATAGAACTTTGTGTAATGGCAAGATCACGCCGAAAAACTCCAAAAACTAAAATCACTGGCACACATACATCCAATAGACTAGACCGAACCATGGCCAATCGGAAATTCCGGCGAAAGTCCAAGGTAAAACTTGAGACCTCACAGGAACCACCGGTATCACTACGAGAGGTCTCTGATGTCTGGGGCTTCGAGTCCGACGGACTAGCCCGTTGGGATGAAACTGACAATAGACGAAAATGAATATAATCGGAATACTATTACTTGGATTCCTAGGGATCTTGATACTTATCTTTGGGTTCCTGGCCTATGAGATTTGGAGTGTCTTACAGATCTATCATACTGTCACTGACGTTGCTAGCGTGAAAAACCTGAAGAAGCTACAGAGAGTCGCCCTATGGATAGTAAAATGGTGGAAGAGTCGTAAATCGGCGGCAACCATATTGTTGCTAATGATAATTCTAGTCGGTTGCCATGGTGGAACTGTTCCCAAGTCTACCACCACTAATGACTCAGTGCCAGAAAAGCCGGATCCAGAGAGTGTATATACTAGAGACGGAGATGAAACCTGGTGGTATGCCAGATTTTATATAATCGATTCTTGTGAATACGTCAACATTAACGACTGCTGGGTTCATAAAGGAAACTGTAAATTTTGTGAGAAGCGTGAGGATGAAAAAATTAATCGGATTATTGATTCTCTTAGGGCTACTCATTAGTAGTTGCTGCTCCGACCAGCCACCTCAGAGACCGTCAAACTTAGTAGCTATACTTCGTGAATCTGGTGATACAGCCTGGTATGGAAGGACATACCTCATAGATTCATGTGAGTATATCTATGCAAAGGGACTGACACATAAAGGAAATTGTAAAAACTGTAGAAAGCATTATGAAGAAATTATTAGGACTTATTGTAGTAGGCCTGATTCTGTTCGGGTGCGCTGAAAGAAAAGCAGATGGCTCCTGGGAGATAGACAGAGAATATAAGACCCGGTCTGTATCAAGGAGGCCTCACATCGAAGTCATTGATTCCTGTGAATATGTAATCTGGAATTATGGTATGGCCCATAAAGGGAATTGCAAGTTCTGTGCCTCTCGCCATGATGTAGTACCTGGACCACCAGTGAATCCACAAGAATCGGTAGATGGAGAAGATTATGGGGAAAACGAAGAATACTAGAGAGCCAAAGACTATCATAGTCTATCCTGGTGGCTACAAAGAATATGGGCCCGGCGAGGAGACAAAGTACGATTGGTCACACACGACCGATAATGATCGTTGGTGGAAAGATCACGAGCGACTTGGTGTTCTTAACAGTCGCCATCCCAAGAAACGTCGACACCCTAGTTTGACTAAAGAATATAACAAAACCGGTACTTTGACACTTCGCTTGAAGGGAGGTCGTCGCTGGGAAGAACGTGACCTTAAGTCCGACCGACTTAAGGGAGCTAAAAAAGCCGGGAAGAGCACCATGAAGACTCGCCTCAGGCGTGAAGAAGATCTCGAAATAAATAGGATACCCTAAATCAGGGTATCTTATTTTATCCGGCTACAATTTCCTAAAACCCTTATTTATGTGTTTAACTTAATGAGTATGTTAAATAAAATAAGACAAATCAGAGGATTTAAGTGCGATCAATGCGG
>Ga0326514_10001062_pt1 | contig 18049 bp, 10 predicted proteins | sample 3_2548_0518_D_FD_203653 | JGI IMG/M metagenome (GOLD analysis project Ga0326514, IMG submission 203653) | Bovine rumen microbial communities from UC Davis, California, United States - 3_2548_0518 | ecosystem: Host-associated > Mammals > Digestive system > Stomach > Rumen | place: USA... | reverse complement strand
ATACCAGAGCCTTTTGTTTCAGCCAAGTTTGTATCATGAAATATGGTGCTGATAAATGGATTACGCTGAACTGATCCAGGTTCTCCTAATGTCTCAGGCGATTTTAAAGAGAAGCCAGGATTGATGATTTCCAGACGATTAGAATACCTGATAATCTGAATTGGTTGATTAAGTCTGAAAGAACAATGAATAAAAGCATTGACCAATGCCTCACGAAGTGCGTCATTAGGTAACTCAATAGGAGTGTCTGCTTGCAGATTCCCCTTTCTCAGTTTAAAACCTTTTGGCAAGTCGTCTTTAATAGCGTTTAGGGCACGGTTAACTAATAAGATGAGTGGACCACGCATATCAATTGTAGCCTCAAATCGCTTATCTGGGTCTTCTACCCACCTATTGCCAGACACACGGATATAGTCAACTCTTAAAGCCGGCAGCAGTCTGCGTAAAGACATGGCTTTTCCAAATACGACGAGTCCCGTATAAGTTAAGACATATTCTCCGCTTTTTTCTTTCTCACACGCCCTTAGTGCTAAAAGAAGGTCATTATCATCATAAGACAATTCCTCTGCATTAGGATTAACTTTTGAACGCAATTTCCGATAATATGCTACCGCATTCTCGTCAATATCATCTAAAGTGGCTCCCTTTACTATGGTACTGTCGAAACTCTCTGCAGAAGAATAGAATACCCTCATATCGTCTTCCGTACACTTTTGATCGGAAGAGCCAACTCTGCGAAATGCTCCCTGTGGTAATCCACGGCTCGTTATGTAGATAGGCTTTTGGGCTTCTGGTGCTTCATCTATCTTAACAACGAGCACCGTCTTTCCATCTATTACTTCTGGCTCTATCTGTGGACGAATACGCACATTAAACATTGAACTGCACTGAGTAATAACATCATTTTGTATTTTATCAAGATTCTCGATGTTCTCAGGTACATATACGGGAAGACCATTCTGGAAACCAGTTCTGACAGCACCTAATAGCAGATAGCCACCACCTAAACCTGGCTCGTTGGCAATAAAGAAAGAAATATAGTGAGGTGAGTACCCTGTGTCATTTGGCATTTTGATGAACACTACCACTTCAATCATGTGGCATGTTGAAGGGCAATATTGCTGAATACTCGGCACCTGCACCCAAGGGCTCAACGATTCATCAAATTCAACGGAGATTTAGAATCTTCTTTTCTTGACCGAATACAATTTTCAAATATTTATAACATCACTAAAGTTTCAGAACTATGGATCCAGATTCTTCATTTAACAACTCAGGCGTTTCAAGTACGCCAAGTAGACCAACGTACAATAATGGCGCTGGCTATCAGAACAACAATTAGGTTTCGCAACGTCCCAATGATGCACAAAGGGATATAACACCCCATGTCATTCAAGAAGGGACAAAACCAATGACAGCATCTGTTGCAACTACCCAAACGGACTGGGTGCGTTTCAATACCATCTGTAACAAAGAACTTGTTGACAAGGTTCGTGCCATTGCCGACCGCAACCACAGTAGCATCCGTGATGTCGTTGAACTGATGTTCCGTAGGTGCATCAACGCCTACGAACAGAAGAACGGCATTATCACTATTGAACAAAAGAAACCGCTGGAAGAATTGTTCTAAAGGCATACTATGCAATCATGCGCCATTGCTTCACTTATACCATATCACACAATGAAGCAATGGCGTTTCTATGCCTAAAAGAGGCTTGTTATGATATACCTCATTCCTCACGGACACGTCATTGTGTCTTTTCTTAACAGAATCATCATCGTAAGCAGAGGGGCTTGCCCTTCTGCCACTTTTTTCAAGTATCGGGAAGCTCACTACCCGATACCCTTTGGGGTGTCGGTGAGACTGACCTGATAAAATCTGAAGCAGAGGTCACGAAATCAGAAAATCGGCTTGCCGATGCCACTTTTTTTCAAGGTCGGGTAGCCTAATACCCCGCCCTACTTCGTTAGGTGGGATGGCTGACCAGATAAGATAGCAAGCAGTGGTCATGATTCATCACTTGTATCAGAGTATCGATGGAAACTCCAAATGAATCATTATCACTATGCACATAATGTCAAACTTGAAAAAGTGTCACAGCATCACATTTGTCACAATTAGCACATTATGTCTTTTAAAACTTTTATTATCTTGTCCTTTTCTCCACTACCAGTCGTTAACAGACGAAGCAAGGGCAAACCATATACATCAAGAATATGATTCTTCATTTCGTCACGTCGATGTTGGTCTGTTTCTTCATGATGGAAGTTATAGCCATCGGTCTCAATCGCCAACACAGGCTTTTTGGTAACGTGGTTTACTATGAGAAAATCAAGATGAGTCGAATAATGAGAGATGTATTTGCGTTCATCATCATTGAGTAACGACCAATCTCTTACAACGGTCCTTAGCGGAGTGTGACAGAACACACCCAAGTGAGCGTATTCTGGGTGCTCATGAATGATGTTCTCAATCAATGAGAATGTCAGATTCTCCGAATCATATTCAGAAATATTACGATGACCTGCAAGAAAAGCCATACGCTCAGCTGTATATTGACTGTAGAGATAATCGAAAATGGAGCTGATCTTACTCTCCGTTACGGAGAAATTGTTGTAGGCGATATAGTCTACCAGATCTGTGATGTTTCCTGCTCGCTCCTGTTCGTTACCTGAAACGACCAGGCAGAAGTGTTTCTTCGCTCTTGATATGGCGACATTCAACAAATTGGGATCATCAGCAAAGTCGCTTATCTCGTCATCCACGACACTCATGATGATGGTGTCCTTTTCCCGTCCCTGATACTTATGAATGGTGGCGGCCTCTATTGTTGGTATCTGACGGTTAAATTCATTCACCTGCAGGTTATAAGGTGTGATGATGCCGATATCCGTTACATCTTGCAGGTTTGGTATTATCTCCTCCTTTACCACATCTATTTCGCGCTGGTTATAGTGACCACGCGTATGATGTCCTGGAGCTGTTTTGATGGCTGTCAGTACATTGGATTCATCTTTGTCTTCTGTCATAATCAACAGATTCCCACCATAGAAACGCTGATTGCAAAAGTTGATGATTTTGGGATGACAGCGGTAGTGCTCTCTGAGCAAGGTTTGCTTGATGTTTGGCATGACTGCACAGACAGACTGCAGAAAGCTGTACTCTGCGCAGTTGTAGCCTTCCTGCACCTTGTATTCTTTGAATATGGTGTCCAGCTTCAACTTATCTTCATCCGTAACCACATTAGGGAGCTGGAGGGTGTCACCCACAATGACAGCGTTTCTTGCACAAGTAAGAGCCAAAGCACCTGTTTCAATAGATACCTGCGAGGCTTCGTCCATAATGAGGTAGTCATAAACCATATCAGGGACAGCTGTTCTTGCAGAAAACGTTGTACTCAAAACAACAGGATATTGATTCACTAATTCTTCTGCATAAAGGCGCAACTCTTTCACGTCATTAAACACCCGGCGTTGCTCCTTGCTGTATCTGTCATTGAGAGCATTTTTTAGAACGGCCATCGAATGGTCAGTTAGTGCGGATAACAATACTTTTGAGTCATAAGAGGCGAGCAGACTTGTATGGTCATCTATCAAATCGGTCAGTTCCTTCATCCGCGCAATATAGTACAATGTCTGTAGCTCCAAGATGGCCGACTGAATATTGCTCTTATCTAATGGTGACTTTATGCCAAGAAGATATCTTCTGGTAAAATTCATCCAAGCCCACTTGATGCGTTCCACTAATTTGCCAAACGTACCATATGTAATGACATCCCTTTCAGCATAAGCCTGATAGCGAAGCCACAGTTTCATAATGCGTTGGGATTTAGCATTTCTTTTAGGCGAATACACATCTTCATCAATCTGATTGTCCTGCTTAAAATGCTCCCACTCTAGCTCTATTGCCTTCAGTTCTTGCTTCGCAGAAGCCAGACTCTCTTGCAACTCAAACACTTTCCGCAGTTGTTTCAGAGTGTCACCCGCTCTTCGTTTCTCTTGGAATGAATCTGTCATCGACAAACTCCAAGTCTGTAATTCATCTGGAACAACAGGTTGGTTACTGACAAAGGCCTCCTTGTTTTCCCTTTTTCCTAATGGAGCCACAATGAAGTCCAGTCCATACTTCTGCAATTTCTCCAACACATTGGCTGTTGCTGAGTTATTGTTCGAGACCACCATCACCGTTTTTCCTTGTACCAAGATGTTGGCAATGATATTCAGGATCGTCTGTGTCTTTCCGGTTCCTGGAGGCCCTTGAATCACGCTGATTTGGTTCTCAAAAGCACACCTTACGGCTTTCTCTTGACTGGAGTTACAACCAAAAGGGAAAATCAGATCAGATACACGATGCCTCTTGACATGATATTCATTGGGGTTAAGATATGGGGCTGCAGCCAACTCCTTATCAATGAAGTCTATCTTTTCATAAAGCGCAGGAAGGATGCCACCATGTTCTTCATCCTTTTCCAATTCATTAACCTGTGCAATACGCTTTAGGAATTCAAAAGCATTATTTGCGATGTCGTCTGCCAGACACGATTCTACCACTTGAATGCTACCATGAAGGTAGTCTTGAACATAACCATTGTTGAATGTAATACGCCAATGCGTTTGTTCACCATGTTGGAAAGAACGAATGTCTTCAACATTATGCTGTTCTCTTCCACCAATGTAAACCTTACAATGCAGATGATCATGCCAGACGGCATCCTTCAACCAAACCACATCACTATACCTGTAATGATATGTACGAGGTGAAGACTTGAACTTCACGTCGTACACACCATTATCGCCCATCCGAAACTGCTCTATCTGCAAAGCCTTGGGCTGCCCTTTTATGATGATGAATGTGTTTGGCTTTTTATAATCCATTATTTCTCCTTCTTTTTAGTGTTTCTTTCGATTATCATGATAGATTCAAGATAAACCCGTTCCATTGCTGTCACCACCATCCGAACCATCATTGAGATTTTTCAACCGCTTCACAAGTTTCGACGCACTTGTCTTTTACCCTCTTGACGAACTAGAAAGAAATTCTTTCGAGTTCCCTCTTCGCTCAATACCTTGTCTTGGTAGATGTTACCAACGTTAAGGCTGATGTTCTGAGGGGTGGTCGCATAAATCTCCGCAAGAATCTCACGTGTCAGCCACACGTCCTCGTCAGCAAAACGAGTATTCACACTCACCCTGCCTTCCCCATCTTTATATAGTATCAATTTATTTTTGTCCATCATATTATAACTTATTTATTCCTGCCTTATTTCTCTGGTCCATAACCCCGTTAGTCCATTGTTCCATTGACATCAGACATCAAAATGTCAGTCACCTGTACACGCGGCATTGATGTTGGCGCAAAAGTTTTAGCGCATGAGTTGAAGAATAGAAACCACAGAAGTCTTCTCCTCCATTATGAAGTATGCCATAAACTATATTACCATCATAGATGGGACTTCCGCTACTACCTCCACTTGGATGCTTAGGTTTCATTGTTGCTCCAAAAAAATTACCACAGAAGCCTTCTTCTCCCCAAACTAAACCAATTGTTTCCCATATGTACATTTTTTGAGAATTAATAACAACGATTTTCTGTTCCTTATTATTACCAACTTAGAGCCTATGATAGAAATCACTATGAAGGGTTTGTCCATATTCAGGTAGAGAGTCTGACAGGAAAAGAGGACTAGATATTTTTAGCTCGTCGAACACAAATACAGCTATGTCTGCACTTTCCCCGTCCTCATAACCTTGCATTTGCCCATGCTCATCCAAAGTGATCTTCTTAAAAAGCAATTGAACTTTGTTTTTAAGCATGTATTTACTGCTATTGACAATAATGTATGGATTGCTTCCAGCTATCTTTTCATCTGGAATAAGAACATGGTCAGCTGTTAAGAACAAATCACCAACAAAAAAACATTGCCGATAAAATCTACCCCTTCATCAATATCTCTGAAGATTGGATATGTATAATCTAGTGCATTCATTTTTCTTTGTAAGAATAATTATATTTCCGTTAAAAAATAAGCTTTTGACGTTTTAAGCAAGTCTCCTATCTCATCTATCCTATCTAAGGAAAGACATCTTCTTATATAATCATATGCAGCCTCTTTATATGTGTAGATGCTCTTTTGGTCCCAAAGATCTGACTGTTTATTTAGAATGTATGGGGCATCAGTAACAATATCGACTTTGAATTTTTTATTCTTTACCTTGTTGTAAAAAGTTGATTCATCGAATGATTCTGAAATAACATACGATGTCCCGTCCTTGAACTTAATAATAGGTTGATATATACTATCAAAGTCGTCAAAGAAATAGAAATTAGTCAGTTGGGAGAACCATATCTTTCTATTGGACATATTGTCAATTTCATACTGAGCGTTTTGTGACGTATACTCACACCCAGTAAAACTGATTATCTCGCCTTCTGTGAGAAAATAGATATTCTCTCCATTGAAGCGTCTCGGTTTATGCCATGCTACATGTGCAGCAAGTCTTTGTTTTTGATTCGTTGTCATAGTTTAAAGTTCTTTTTTATATAAATGAGAAGGAACGTTTAATGGGGATCTTAATTCAGGTGTACTATACAAGACATAAAGTTTATGCATAGTTCGTGTCATAGCCACATATAAAGACTTTCTTGAGTCATTGGAGTTAGCTCCTTCATACATAGGCAGAATCACTATGTCAAATTGTAATCCCTTAGCACTATGATATGTCATTACTTTTGGCAAAATGGTCCTGAAATCTAGATTTCCATAAACCTTTCTTTCCGACACACTATCTATTTGGAATTTGTACTCAAAACTGATTCCTGCTAAATGTAATTGCTTACATGTTTGCTCAACTAAAGAATTACTATGAAGTAATATTCCAATTGATGAATCTGGGTTTTTCTTTATTATTTCAACTATCGCATTCATCTGTGAGACGAAATCAGGTAGTTGAACAAAATATGGCAACGTTTTTTCTTTATTACGGTATACTTTATCCGCATAAGGCATCACGTCAACACCAACATATCCTTGTGTTATTTTTGCCACAGGCCTTGGTAGTCTATAGTTGTTGTAAAGATGAAGGACTGTGAGTCCTGTCATCTCTGAGATTTGCTCTATAGTCAGGGTTTTCTTTCCAAAATGACTATAGATAGACTGCGCAGTGTCACCGAAGAAAAGAAAATGCTTTTTTGCAGAATTGATGAATTCTTGAATTTCCTCTCTTTCAAAATCTTGTATCTCATCAACAATGATGTAATCTGCGGAAGGCATTTTATGGACATTCTTCCACTGATAATGGTAAAAGAATTGATAATGAGCTTCAACATTACTTCCTAATTGCATAAATCCATTAAGTGATTTTGTGTATGCTATTAAGATTACACTGTACCCAGCCTCTGCTATCTGTTCAGCTTTATGCATAGCTATTACAGATTTTCCACTACCTGCGCATCCTGCTACAAGCATAGACTTGTCCATGGTACTTTCAATCAAGTCTAACTGATCATCATCCATGGACTCTTCGTCTACATCCCATTCTGTGATAGTAAGACGTTCGGATAGCTTATTAGTGGCTGTCGCTTTATTAATAGAATCCTGTTCAACAACAACAGTCTCTTGTTCTTCCGACTCTTCTTTTACTCCTTGTTGTTCAAGTTGAGCCCTAAGCTGTTCTATCTCAACGATTTTGTCCTGTAATTGCCTTTCAATATCTGAGTTTCTTTCAAGAGATTCAAGATGAGACTTTTCAATCTCTGCGAGTTGCTTTTGCATAACAAGCAAAGTCGCATCTCGTTCTTTAATCGTAAGATCTTGCTCTTTTATTTTAATTCCGCTTGCTTGAATTTGTTCATCTTGTTCCTGTAATTGCTTTTTTGCTTGTGACAATTCTTTCTCACGGACTGAATTGAAAGAGAATTTTTGAAGTTGTTTTAGATAAGAAATAGAGTCATCCGAGAGGATGGCATTAGCTTCAAGAAAATCAATAAAACCAGGAAAAGTAGTTGCACAATTTCTCGCTTGTATTTCCATATCCATAGATGTGCTCCCGGAGTGATTCCCGATCTCACTTGCGACACTATACCAATATTCAAATGATTTGCTATTGCTGTCAATGCCAGTTCGGATTCTCTTTAAAGAACTATCCAGTTTTGAAGTATACACTTCGGGATGCTTGAAGTAATATACTTTAGGCATCAAAACTGCCAATGCACTACCTATCGGAGGCCTATTGGTGCTTGAAGAGACGATATTGAATTTATCATACGATTTATTAATAGTTTTACGACCTTGCATAATAGCATCATATTTTGACTCTTCAAGAAGGTCCCTAATAAACAGTTTGCACATCCATTCTATCGCTGGGCGAACATTGCGAAAGAATGAAATGTAATCTTTGTTGTTGAAGCAATCTACGGCAAGATTGTAATCATGCTTCAGTGATATTTTTATTTGCTCCATAATATTTAATATGGTTCTCCAAAACCAGAAATCTGAACAATGTATATAAACCCTTTTCTCTTGGCTCTTTCACACCACAGGTGACGAAAGTCTTTACCCATTGCAGCGGCTTTTAAAGTCTCTTCGTATGTCCAAATACAAATGTCACTGACACGGAAACCTCGAAGCCTACTTACATGATTTAATTCAGCAGTTTTTGAAATGTCGCTACCTTTGGCCAAACAACCAATGCATATTGTGCCATGATAGATATTGTAATAATTCCCCTGTCTATGCAATTCAACTTCATCATCTTTCTTCACATTATTTGCTATGTAGTCATTAGATTGAAAATGATTATCCATCGCTGTATAAGATATGAAATACTTTTCCATAGATGGTTCCTTTTCCGTATATACGATCTCCAGATTGGGTCGCAGATAGATACTCCAATGCTCTATAGCACGTTCCCTGTCTCCTTTATAAACATGTAGATATTTTTTTGCGCGAGTATAAGCGACAAAAAGCAAGCGACGTTCCTCGGCAATATCTGCCAAATCATCATCTAACAAGGGAGCACCTGGATTATAAGCCCGATGAGGGCTTAAAGGCAAATTAGCAGAGGATGGTGTGATAAAAACAGCATCAAATTCCAATCCCTTAACTTTATGCATTGTAGTAAGAATTATAGTTAACGGGTCATTTTGAATTATTCTTTCAGACTTGTATTGGTCATATATCTTATATACTTGTCCTCCGTCATCATTACCTGCAATATCTTTGATGTATTCAGCCATCTCAGCCCATGTGTGTTGTATGTCGTCTGTTCTTATTGACTCAATATAATTTAAGACTAGAGTATAGACCAAATCAAGATAGAAACTATCCCAATTTGGTGATTGCTCCATTTTCTGCTGAATAAATCTTTTAATTCCTAGTGCGGTATTCTTTTCCACATTGCGAAGTTCAATTTCTGTATCAGGATGAGACAAAAGAGTTTGCACAAGATAAAAAACTTCTCTTTCACGCCATAACTCACAATTGCTTGCACCTTGAATTCTTATCCTAACATCTTCCGGTAATTTTGGCTTAATTGCAGAGTACCCCCTATATACCTCGTTGTTTTTTCTGAAGAATACCGCAATGTTACTGACGCGTTTATAATCCTCCTCTGGTGTAAGTTGACTATTCGTATTCTTTACCTGTTCTATATACTGCAATAAATCATCTTTCCAGCTGTCAAGAGTATTATTATTGCAGTCTGTTAAAAATGTGTATGCCTCTGAAGGCTCATGTTCCATCAATGTTTTGTCTGATACTGGAAGGTGATATCCATCAGGGATAAAAGCTGCAGAGCAATCAAGTATCTTTTGGTAAGAACGGTAGTTAGTAAACATGCTCAATTGAACAGGATGGAGAATTGAATCCAATCTGTCATAATATGGCTGAGGATTAAGCAAAGCTGCATATTGTGCGGGCGGCAATTGTACGTTCCAGCCTCTTGGGACTCTATCAAATCCATATATACTTTGGTTTATATCACCAATAGTGAAGAACTTTGCATCTGGAAATATCTCATATATTCTGTGCAGAGAGTTAAGGCGTGTCTCTGTTATATCTTGGAATTCATCTACTAGTACGAATTCAATTTGTGGAAACCTACCTCTAAACATCGTCTCATTACAGCTATCTCTTAGGTAACTAAGAAATAGTGTTTCCCACTGTTCAGCTGGAATGTTATTTAACTGTTGCCCCATACAAACCTTAGCCAATGCATGAAAAGTATAAACATGAAGCCTGTGAGCAACACGGCTCATACCAAGCTTTGTAAATAGCTTATCCAGACGATTCCGAAGTTCTATTACGACAGCACGATTGTATGCTAGAACCAAAATATGTTCAGGAAGGATTTTTTCTCTGTATATGAGTTTTGCACACCTAAGAGTTAGGACGTGTGTCTTTCCAGAACCTGGGCCAGCGAGGACATTGACATGATTAGCACGCGGCTGATTATATATGGCAAATTGTTCTTTGTTGCCCTCCATCATCTTTTCCTCTTCTTCCAACGCTTTGTCTGTCAATTCATCCATGATAGACGACCCTTCTGGAACATAGACACCTGCCAGTTTAACAAAGTCATCATATTTTTCGCATTCAAAATAGCGTCGAATGAATTGACCTTGTTGTTCTGACTCTTTAAGAAGTGAGAAAATATGCATACAAGTCAAACGCACAGCCTTTATTCGCTCCTGATCATCAAAATCCTTTCTATATTCAAACATCGGAGAATCAGGCTCTTTTCCCTCATCAATAGGTGTTGCCGTCTTTTCATTGGCCTTGACCTCTATACCGGATTTAATTAGCGGTGTGTGATCTATATAAGATAGCAGGCGCAGTACGGCAAGAATCTTTTCAAAATATCCATATTGATTATTCCCTTGATTGAAGTCATATTCAATAATCTTATCTGACCAATTGAAATACTCGTTGTTCTTCCATACAAACTTTATCCATTCGAAGCAGTCGTCTTCCAGTATGGACAAGAAGGACTTCCATCTGTCATCTTTGACTTTAATTCTGTATGTAATTTCCTCATTGGTCTGTTTTACTTTAAAATCAACTCCAGGAATATGGCGTAAAATCCTAAACATATTGTTGCCAGTACGTCCTTTAATGTCTTTTTTAAATGTTTCAGCAATAAGAACAGCCCCTTTGGGGTCTTTGTCTGAAATTGACTTCCAAGGCATATATGTTGTTTCTTCTACATGTCCGCCTCTCCGCTTTTTTGATTCAGTAGTTGTCTCACATGAAAAATCATCAAGCAGATGGTTGCAGATTTCCGTTCTCTCCTTCATATCGATGATTCTTTCTTCTCCTATTCTACAAGTGCCTAAGAGATTTCGTAATCCATTGAAGATTATATGGAGGGCAAAATCATTCTTGTTTCGGTCCACCATATATTTAACTTCCCAATAACGACGCGTCATGATTTCACACCTCATGCTCTCATTCAGAGTTATCACATTTTGCTTTTGATAATATAACATTGAGTTAATTATCTTTGCGACAGATAATCTCAAAGAAGTGCGCATGTCAACTATTGAGAAAAGAGATGGCTCATCATTCCTTTCGGCATGTGATTTTAGGTAATCCAGAACCATGCTATTTTGTTCACCGTCTCGTCTCCTCGATTCTACTCCAGCAGGAATAGTGAGCGAGAAATATGCCTGACTTAAATACTTCAATCTCAAGTATCCAATATGCTCTAACCAGTGGAAAGCGAGTCGAGACGCAGTAACATCCGTAAAATTATCTCTATCCTGATTCTTTACCCATACACTGTAAGGTACAACAATTGGATTGACTTTTACATCATCGAGAGTTTTAAACCTTTGTATAAAACCGACAATAGCGTCTTTGCAATCAGTAAGATCTGCCCAACTCATTTGACTTCTAACAAGAAGGTCTTTCAAATGCCTGAAATCATCAGGTGATGTAATGCAAAGTGCAGGAATGCTCCCACCATCAGGGAAGGCATCTATATACATCTCTTGGTTTCGACCTGCTCTTCCCACTTCTTGAAGATAGTCTTCTAAGACTGAAGGTGGGTTATAATGAACAACGTAGTGAACATTGGGAATGTCCATTCCCATACCAAAGGCCTTTGTTGTACACAAGATTTTTATGCGTTCATCTTCTGGTATGTTGTCCTCTTTCGCATTTTTGAATTGCTTGTATTTATCATTACGTTGGGTCGCATCAAGACCTGCATGATAAAAATCAATGTGGTCAACACATTGCCCCAGAATATCATTTTCATGTTCTTGAGCAGAGCACAACTCGTTTAATGCATCAGCCGTATCTACACAATCATTGTGAGTTCGGCAGAATACTAACATGCAGCTTTTATCAAAATTGATATTATTTTTAAGAATATACTCTGCTATTGCGTTAACGCGTGCTTTTGCATCATGTCCCTGCTTCTTCCGTCCTTTCTCATCTACAGCAAAAGATATGGAAATGTGCTCACGTACAGGATTGGGAGTTTCACCTAATTTGGTTATATCGGGCAAGAAGTGGCGTAAATCGCTCTCCACTTGCGCTGTAACTGTTGCCGAGAACAATGCAATCTGTATGTCGAACTTTTCTTTAAGGTCAACACAGAATTGAATAGCATTTCGATAATCAGGGCGGAAATCTTGTCCCCATTGAGATATACAATGAGCTTCATCAAAGACGACATATTCCAAACCGCCATCCATGTGAAGACGTTGATACAGTACATCAATAAAAGACCGAACACGGAAGCGTTCAGGGGTAATATAGAGCAAAGCGATATCGCCACTCTTAATTCTGCGATAGATTGATTGTGTTTCAACAGCCATCCGGTCGCCACTAAGATAGTCAACATTCGTTACGAAACCCTTGGAATGTAAGTCATCGACTTGGTCCTGCATAAGTGCAAGTAATGGCGAAACGACCAGAGTCAAACGATGAGTGAACATAGACCTGTATATAGCAGGGGCTTGGAATACGACAGACTTACCGCCACCTGTTGGTAATGAGATGACACAGTCATTTCTACGTTCCATCATATGTTCAAGCAACGGCTTTTGATAGTCGTACCATTGATTCTTACCTATAAAATGTGGTCTAACAAAATCCAATGCCGCTTGGGTGTCAGGGATTTCATTTACAGTATTGGTGCTATGGAAAAACTCTTCAGCATCTGAGAGTGCCGATTTATATTCTTCCTCCGTTTTCCATAAGCTGTAGTTACACACAGCAGAATGGCATATTTTGTCAAGCCCAGTGTAATCATCAAAGTAGGGGTCGAAAACATAGAACTTTGTATCATCGCTATTTGCCATCACCATGGAGTGATAATGCTCAAAGATTGGCCATGCAGCTATAACACATTGGCGAGCTGATGTCTGCCTATGTTTCTCGTCGACCTCTTCATCTTTGCTATCATCATAGTCCCCTTCAAATGGCAAAGTGTCCCACATAATTCTGTAGCGGTCTATATCCATATTGTCCCACACAAAGCAGAATGGCTTATCAGTGCGATAAGAGCCGATATCTTTAATAAATCGCTCCTTACTAATAATAATCATCCCGTTTTGCCGCTCGCCAATATACTCTAATTTGCGGAAACCAGTTCCTTCTTCTGGAATATAGTAGCCGCATTTCTTTACATAAGAACACAAATTGTCATATTCTTCCATATCATTGACGACGTAAACGATTGGAAGATGTGGATTATCTATATGAACTTTCTGCAACAGAGCCATTTGGTAAACCCAATATTTGGCTCTTGAAGTTGTAGAGGCGTTCAAGCGCATCATTGAAGGATTGTATTCGGGATTTTGATTAGTTCTGACTTGAATCAATTGTTGCCCGTTGTTTTGTTCCCCTTGTAATCGCCACTCTATTATTACCGGTTTCGCAGAGAAGTGGGATAAAAATTTACTTCTATATTTTTGGTACTGATAGTTCTGGTAAATAGCTATGCAGCCAGACCACTGACGTTCTGCCCATATATTGGCTGTCATATCAGACTTCTTGAGCTTCAAATGAGTAATCTCATCTTTGTTAAGTAAAGCAATGTTCGTAGAAGCCATAGCAAGAGGCAATCTGCTTCCAATACTTAGCAACTCAGAGACAGTCCATTCTTTTTCATACTTGCACTTATGAACTCTGTCTTGCCGCTCAGAACCAATAATATAAATATGTTTATAATCGTTTGACCATAAACTAGCGTTATCAAAAGAATCGATGTCGATACAATCGATATAGCTTTTGGCGTCCGACAAATACGGGGCGAGTAAATCATCTGTAAATGTTATCTTATTAGAACCTTCAGAAGCGACACGTAAATACAGGGCTAGATTAGCAACAATAGGAGTTATTGAAACTTCGCAGAAACGATGAAGAACCATATTCCACAGTTGGTTTTCAATCGGAGTTTCGTCTAACTTCTGTTTGTCAACCACTTTGAAGTTCCCATTTGTGGTGTTACATGGGAATTGCATTGGGATGTATTGGGCTATGCGCGGCCATAAATCCTGGGGTGCAACTATCAATGTAGGCTCATCAGAAGGAGTTGAAGCAATATTTTTTAACTGCTCTTGGAGAGTATAATCTATAGGTCGAAGTTCCTGGAAGAATTTGGCATTCTCATTAGCTGTTTCTTTAAAATACTCAGAAAAAAATGGTTTCTGTAATTCAGTTAGAATATTTTTAATTTGAGTGGGTAAGAAATTAAACAACTCATCACATACTTCAGGTTGTAGTGTAAGACGATAAAGCTGATTCCAAAATAGTTGGTTCTCCAGTTGTGTGTCCTCTTCTGACATATGTTTGGTCCGGAGGGAATACGCATATCTACATGGATTGAGCAAAATCTCAATCTCTAATGTGTCCCAGATAAAAGACTGCGTAACGATGCCCTTTTGAGCAAGTATCGGCAAGTCCCATTGCTTAATATTATGTCCAACGACTATAGGAGTCCTTGTTATGGCTCTTCCTAATGATTTAAGCTGCTCTTCATCCTCAAAAGTACGGACATTGTCTTCTTTCAAAAAAGAAAACTCTGTAATTGTATCGCCATCAGTTTCAATGTCAAAAACGACATAAGGAACTTCCGCTTTACAGATGTCCCATTTTTCTCCTATGTACGTTTTGAAGATGGGTTTATCTTTGAAATGTTTGTAAACAACATCAATACCCAATTGGTCAGGAATGCACTGAAGGAATTGGTATTGTTCATCGGAAGACATTTCATTCATTCCTTTGGCTATAGTGTCTTCTTCAATCCAACCAATGAGTTCAAGAAACTCTTCGCTTTCATTGTCCATTACTCCTACAATATTTTGTAAGAAGTTCTTGACAATTAAAGGCTGAGCATCCCCAAGGGATCTTACATACGCCTGTTTGTCGCTTATCTTATTATAGCAGTCAATAATGCCGTATTCAAGAAAGATATTCCATTTTAATTTGTCGCTTGAAATAGAACATTCTGCTATGTATAGTGAGAATTCATTTATCACATTCTCACCAATAGATTTGTAATCTTTGAATAGAGAAGATAAAGACTTGTTTTCTGCTATAGAAGCGTTCCAATCCGATATAACACATGGATGTTTCAGCCATGAAACAGACTTCGTTTTACGAGCAAGGTATTGACGGACTTCAGCATTGGGATGATAATCATCAGAGATGAAGTATTCTTCAATAGTTTCTTGGGGTAAAGCGTCAAGGAATCTTACGCATTTCGTTTTCTCACTTGACATTTTATCATTGACGAATGCCCATATTTCATTTTTACATTCATCAAAACCGAGCAAACTAACAGACTCAATGAACTCATCTGCATTGTAATCCTGGAGTGCGTTGGTAAATTGTGCTTTGTAGATAGTCCGTAAAACGACAAGGTCTTCTTCGGATGACAACAATATAGGAGCTTCTTTCGTCAATTCTTTAAGTCTTGAATCTTTTGCAACAAATAAGGAATAAAACTTGGCGCTTTTTTCTTCATTGGCTTTCATCTCTTCAACAAGACTTCTAAGCACAATTGCTTTGCCTTGCTCGGACGAAAGGAAAAGATCATGGATTACCTTTTGAAAATCTTTGGTGATATAGTCACGCTTTACAGTACCTATCACATGTGAATAATCGCCAATATATTTTTTCCCGATATTATATGTTTCTGAACTTATGTCCAGCAAGCTGATATTTAGGGCTTTTGCTCTATCGTTATTCTTGCGTTGAAGTGCAAACTTAACAGCATCACCGACAGAAAACGATTTATCTCCTTGCCAGTCTTTGATATGGAAAAACACTTCACGTATTCTGGTCTTATGACCTGTTCCGTCAATGCCCTGGCCATTAGTAACTATAAAGCCATAGCCTTCGTCTTCTTTAAAAGCAGTGACAAATCCAATATATTGAGGAGATTGGGACGACCTCTTAGGTATATCGGGATATTCTGGTAGGTTTGATAAATCTAACTGATTATCATTCAAACTACCAATAATATAATATGACGGAACTAAATACTTATTATTCATTGCCTTCTATTTGAGTGTTAAGTTTCGAGGAGAAATCTTCACAGCGAAGAGATATCTTCTTGTTTTCCACGTCCAAAGTGCCAATCTCAACTTCAAGTTCTTGACCAACAGACAAATATTTTTTCATCTTGTCCTTTTTTGTAAGCCCCACTTCGCTTCTGTGTAGCAGAGCCTCCAAACCTGGCTCAATTTCAAAGAAAGCACCATAATCAAGAATGTTGACAACCTTGCAAATTAGTATCTGTCCAACATGATACTTCTCCAAGACGTGTTGCCAAGGGTCATCCATAAAGCTCTTAAATGACAATTGTATTCTTCTTTTCTTTTTGTCGATAGAGATAATTTCAGCAGGCTTAACCTCTCCTAAAGAGAGGATTTCTTTAGGATTTATATGCTTTTGTATGGTAATATCTTTGGTGTGTACAAATCCATTCATGCCTTGTCCTAATTCAACGAAAACGCCATAATCAACAATATTTTTGACTGTTACATTGAGACGTTGACCAACATGAAACATTTCATCAATAGATTCCCAAGGGTCGGGTTTTGCTCGCTTGATACTAAGCATAACGCCTTTTTCTTCAGAAACTCTGATGACCACAGCTTCAATCTCAGTTCCCGCTTTAGGACTTTTAGGGTTCTTATCAAAAGAGACTTCAGAAACCGGAAGGATACAAGATACAGTGCCAACCTTCACAAAGGAAAATTCATTGAAGACACCTGCAATCACACCTTTTACGATATGACCGACTTGTAACTCCTTCAAGTCTTCCATCGGGACGACGTTTTCTAGCAACTTGTCAATATCGATATTATGCATACTTTAAGTTCAATTGTCAAATCCAAATTTGTTCCATGCTTCGAGGACTACTGTACGATGTTACATCCTCAAAAGTTCATTGACGTTAACTTTGAGACATTTGGCAACCTCCATCAGGTTTTCCAAGTTGGGTTGTGCACTGTTGGTACACCATTTGGAAACCGTGGCTTGATCAACACCAATCTGCTCTGCTAACCACTTATTGGTGCGCTTCTTTTCCGCAAGCACCACTTTTAGGCGATTTAAGTCTTTACCTTCCATGTTACACATTGTTATATTATAGGGTACAAAGATAACGTTTTTTTAGCAGAAAATATCAAGTTTTGCTAAAAATATGAGCAACCAGACAAAAATATTGGTCTTTTAACAAATTTTGAAAGCAAGAACAGCAAAAAATCCCAATAGATCGACAGATGAAGTGCGTCACAATGTACATTTTATCGGAATAAGCACGAACATCTTATGCATTTTATCGGAATACAACAATAATTATAATGCATTTTATCGGAGTTTTACCCTAACCAATTAATTTAAAATGCAGTTTTTTCATAAATGTTTGTTATATTAAACATTTTTATTTATCTTTGCACCTAATAAGATACAATTATGGGAAAGAATACATTTGGTAAAACGATGCCAAGGGCATTGAGCCAGAACCTGAAGATTATGGGCGAGCAAATCATGTTGGCCCGCAAGCGTAGGCATCTGTCTATGCAGGA
>Ga0326514_10001061_pt1 | contig 18066 bp, 7 predicted proteins | sample 3_2548_0518_D_FD_203653 | JGI IMG/M metagenome (GOLD analysis project Ga0326514, IMG submission 203653) | Bovine rumen microbial communities from UC Davis, California, United States - 3_2548_0518 | ecosystem: Host-associated > Mammals > Digestive system > Stomach > Rumen | place: USA: California... | reverse complement strand
GGAAAGCCCGGACTGGACCCAGCGAAGCAGTACATGCGTATTGCCGTGCGTAACCATGAGGACAACACGAGGCTGGTGGAAGGACTAAAGGAGCTCAATGTCCAATCTTCAACATTCAACGTCCGATGAATATCTGCGTTTGTGGAGGTGGCAACTTAGGCCATGTCGTGGCAGGCTTCTTGGCTGCTCAGGGAAATCATCAAGTGAGCTTGCTGACCCGCCATCCTGAGCGATGGAAAGAGGTCATCACCGTGGACGCCCCAGAGGGGATGGTCTACACTGGCAAGCTTTGTGGACTATATAGTGACGCCAAGGCTGCCCTGAGCCATGCTGAAATGGTGCTGCTGTGCCTGCCTGGCTTCGCCATCGATGAAATGCTCAGACAAATCAAAGACTACCTGCACCCTGATACGGCGGTGGGCAGTGTGGTCAGCAGTACGGGATTCTTCTTTCAAGCCTTGCAATTGCTGTCCCCCTCACAACCGCTGTTTGGCTTCCAGCGGGTACCGTTTATCGCACGAACCGTGGAGTATGGCTGTCGTGCCCGTCTTTTAGGATATAAGGAGGAGTTGCAGGTGGCTATTGAACATGTAGCCGACCCGGAGCCGCTCCGCCACACCCTGGAAGAACTGCTACGCACTCCCGTCCAGCTGTTGGGCAGCTATTATGAGGCCAGCCTCTCCAACAGCAACCCACTCCTCCATCCTGCCCGTCTCTATTCGCTGTGGAAGGACTGGAGAGAAGGCATGGTCTACGGCCGGGTGCCCCTCTTCTATGAGGAATGGACGGAAGAGGCCGCCCAGCTCTATATAGATATGGATAGCGAGTTGCAGCAGTTGCTCCTGCATCTGCCCGTCCGTCGTGGCAGCATCCCCACCGTCTTGGACTACTACGAGAGCACCGATGCCCCCTCATTAGCCCGCAAACTGCGCAGTATCGAGGCATTCAAAGGCATTGCCGCACCCATGCGACAGGTAGAAGGAGGCTACGTACCCGACTTCCACAGCCGATACTTCACTGAGGACTTCCCTTACGGACTGGCTTTCGTCCAGCAGTTGGCACATCAAAAAAACACCAACTCGACGAATATTGACAAGGTAATGGAATGGGGAGCGAGGAAAGCCCACTAACGCCAATAAGCTTCAAAGTGGTGGGTGACCCGCTGATCTTCCGGTGGCAGCTGCATATAGTCCCCGTAGGTGCGGGTGAGGTAGTCTTTGTAGCCCACCATCGTCTTGTAGGTCTTCCCTTCGAAAGTAATATCCACGGCCGAAGCAATATCCTCGGCGGGTAGGCATCCCTTCAAGGAGGGTCCTGCCTCGGTCATATTGCAAACGGTGTGGGTGGGGACGTCCAACAGGATGAGCTGCCGGATACGCTGGTTGACCTGCCTCAGCGACATAGGCCAGTGTTTATAGACCAGGTAGGCCAACGCGGATTTCAGGGGATTACCGTTGGAAATCTTGCAACGGCGTATCTTATACAGCAAATGCTTCTTCTTAAAGATGCGTTCCCGCTCTTGTGGGTCGTCGGATACATAGTCAACGGGGAACACATCGATGTAAACGCCTATCTCGTAGCCCTCGGTCTCTTTCTCTACCATGAGCGTCCGCTTGTCAATCACCTTCGCAAACGTGTAATAATAATGTGGCTCTCGCTGCGGGTCGATGACACGGTAGGTACCCGTGGGGTCGGCAAACAATCGTAGGAACTTCTCATAATCCTGACGAGGCATGTAGATGTCGAGGTCGTCATCCCAGGGGATGTATCCGCCATGACGCACCGCCCCGATAAGCGTGCCGCAGGAGAGGAAATAGCGCAGGCCGTGATGTTCGCAGAAATGATGTACGCTGTCCAGGATGCCCATTTGCAGCTGGCGCAGTTCGTTTATGTCGGTGATTGGCTTCATGTAGAGGTTAGTCGTTTGAGGGCTGGAGGAGCTTTTCTAACTTTTCGGTCAGTTTCTGAGAGGGCAGGTCACGGTCGATAATGTTTCCCTTCTTGTCGACCACGATATTGCCACAGACGGTGGCCATACCGAGCTGGGAGAGGATGGGTGTCTCCCACATCAGACCGTCGCTCACGTTGTACCAGGCAATACTGTCGCCTAAGACCATCTGCGGACTGTCCTTCTCGGCATCGAGACAAATGCTGATGACCGATAGGCGTCCCTTGTTGTCACGCTGGGCGCGGCTGACCATGTGCTGCATACTCTGGCTGTCATGGTTCCATGAAGCCCAAGTAAAGATCACGTTGACGTCAGACTTCAGGAGCTTATTGTCGATCACCCTGCCATTGGCATCCTTGACGGAGAATCTCGGCAGCGGTCCTTTGGAAGTGTTGTTCTTCAGGGACTCCAACTGACTGAGCAACTGGCTGGCGGCCTTATTGTCAGGCTGCTGGTCAACGATGGTCTGGCAAAGCCGATGGGCCATCTGATAGTCGGGGTCGGGAGACTGCAGGAAATAATGCTGCACCAGATAGAGCACGATGGGGGATGAGGGATGGTCGTTGACATAGAGCTGGGCCAACCGCCGCTGCTCTGGGGGAGTCTGTTCGACGACAGCCAAACGAAACTCGGTCATCTCCTCGTTGGCCTTGCTACCCTTGACGGTCGTTTCACGCAGATGGGAGGCATCGCCCTTCATCGTGAGGGAGACACCTGGCTCGGCGAAGATGACCATTTCGGAAAAATTAGGGAACATCAGTATCAGCTGCTCTGGAATATCGATATCACGCTGATACTCAAAACGGCCGTCGCGCACCTGGATGGTGTCCTTCTTGCCGCGCTCTGGATTGAAAATATAAAAACTTCCCTGATTCAAGTTTCTGAAACGACCAGTGAGGCGGAAGTTGTCAGAAGAGGAACCGCAGGAAGAAAGAAAGACAAGGAGAGAGAGAAGCATGGCTCTCGTCTCTCCTTTTCTCGTTGACAATATCATCATTTAGCCACCTTGGTCAGTTCCAGGTCGTTGGCAGCATAGCTGGCTAAGGAAGAATCCTTGGCCACAGCAGCACTAAGTGCCTGAGCAGCCTCGGTGGTGTTGCCAGTGCGGGCATTCAGGATAGCACGCAGATAGTCGGTCATGGCGTCCGGCGTCTGGATATACTTCAGTGTCACGGTAGCCTGAGCATAGTTCTTGTTCATGATCTGTGCCAAGGCAGCAGAGTTGGAGAACACTTTCTCAAAGTCGGCTTCTGCCTGGGCATACTTACCCTGAGCCAGATGGAGGTTGCCCAGCACCTCGGCCAGTCCATGGGCATCAGTAGCCTTGCTGATATACTCCTCAGCCTGCTGGATATTACCCTGCTGCAAAGCCAGCAGTCCTAAGTTGGCAAAGGTCTCGGGAAGATCCTTCTTGGCACGCTGAGCCTTCTCCAGCCAGTTGGCAGCCTCGCTATAGTTGCCCTTGGCATACTCCATCATGGCGACGTTGTTGAAAGCACGAGCATCGGTGGGATAGATTTCGGTGGTCTTCTTGTAAACCTCTTCCATCTTGTTCAGGTTATCATCAAAGAGGGTGGCACCATAGAGCATCTCCTCGACAGAGAGCTGCTTGGCATCGTCCTGATACTGCTGCTTGATTTGGTCATCGTCACGACCCACCAACTGATAGTTGATGATCATGCGGGCACGACGCAACTGGGGCAGAATGCCGTCGGCCAGTTCACGGAAGGCACTCGACAGGGCACGAATCTGCTGCTCACGCTCCTCGGGATCCTTATACATGGACAAGACGCGAAGGATGACGTCCTTGTCCTGAATATTGCTGGCAGCCACCAATTCCTGGAAACCATCCCAGTCCTCGGCAGTGTACTTAGCGTCAACATCACCTTCGGCCTTGGCCTTCTTCATCAGCTGCTGCACGTAATTGGTGGTAACGTCCTGACGCTTGCCAGCCAGACGGTCGTTGATCTGAAAGCCACCATCGGGAGATGCATAGGCCGACACCTCGATGCCGTCGAGCAACTTGCCCTCCTGGTCCTTCACGATATCATTGAGCAAGCGGACGAACTCCTGCACGGAGTTGTTCTGCAGCTCACTCTTGCGCAACTGTGCCTGTCCGATGAGGAACTTGATGTTGGCCTCCTGCTTCTGCTCAATCACACGCTGGAAGGCATCCTGAGCCTGAGCGGCCTGAGCCTGTGTCAAGGTACGCTTGTAAAGCTCGCTGGTAGCCAGCACGCCTGTAGCCACTTTGACGGCGGGCACCTTCACGGTCTTCTTACCCACCTTGGCATCAAAGGTCAGATAAAGATCGCTCTTCTGCATCTCTGGCACGTAGCTGAAGTTGGACTTCATCGAGTAGCGGCCACCCATACGATAGGAAATGGTCTGGTTGTTACCCTGCACTTTCTCGCCCTGGAAGGTAGCACCCTCGCCCTGCGTGGCAGTACCATTATATCGCAGTTCGGGAATGACCGTTACCACAGCCTTCTTCTTCATGTATTTCTCTGGGAACATGCCGCTGATGGTCAGGGGCACCTCGCCTGCCTGTGTCTCTAACGGATTAGGCGTCACATTGAAGTTGTCTGCCGACAAAGCTCCCAGCTTTCCGGAACACGATGCCAGCAACATAGCAGCTGCGGGCAATAAAAGAACTAATTTCTTCTGCATGTTAAAAAATAAGATTTGTTTATATTTTATTGTATGTTGTCATCCATCCTGCAAAGATAGTCAATAAATTAATATCGCCTGCGTAAGTGCTCTTTTTTTTTGTTTATTTAACCGAAAAAAGAGGGCTAAGAGCCCTCTTATGAGATTGGTTTTGCTGAAAAATGCAGGTGCCGCGAGCGGGACTCGAACCCGCACAGCCATTCCTGGCCAAGGGATTTTAAGTCCCTCGTGTCTACCATTCCACCATCGCGGCGCGGCATTGCGGGTGCAAAGGTAAGACGTTTTTTCGTAACAGCCAAACGTTTTTGTAGTTTTTATCCAACTTTTTCGCCTATTCTTGTGATTTTTTCTACATGATGCGGCTGAAGTCAATCAAAGCAGCTATTATTTTTTTTGTTGTTTTCTCAGTAAAAAACAGGAAAAAGCTTGCATTTTGCTTATTTATTTTGTATATTTGTCGTTGGAAAAATAACAGAAGCTGGCCTAAAGACATGGTCTTGCAGCGGCCGCTGCAAGATATTGCCACGCTCGCCGCAAGAAGTTGCCACGCCCGCTGCAAGATATTGCCACGCCCGCCGCAAGCCTAAGGAAGCCAGCTCATTTTCCCTTTTTACTTAGCTCCTTTTCCCTTTCCCCTTAGCTCCTTTTCCCTTTCCCCTTAGCTCCCTTCCCCTTAGGACAAAATATCATCTGTCTATTGATTTGGTTTTAAAGAGAAAAAGTGTCTCGTCGAATCGAAAAAGTAACCCTTAAAATTCAGTGAATTAGGTGGCTCGAGCCGTAGGTCTTTCCGGCTCGAGCCAAATCGACAAATGGCTCGAGCCAAATCGCGATCCGGCTCGAGCCAATTTTAGCATGCCTTTTTAGGCCATTTTTGGATAGTTTTTATTTAACAACAACCTTACGTCCACCACTGACGTATATGCCTCTCTGATATTGACCATTGATGCGGCGTCCCTGCAGGTCGTAAAGCGGCATGGTTCCGTCAGAGACAGGAAGCATAACAGCATTCACTCCCGTGTTTTCGCCACCAATGGTAAGCGTCATCGGATGCTGGCGTGAGCTACGACGGTCGGTGAAGAAGTTGGCAGTCTCTTGTATGTCATAGAGTTTGCCTGTCGGCTGGTGGAGCGCAATGTAGCGTATGAGGGCATTCTGCTCACCGCCTACCAGCAACAGCAAGCGTCCATCGACCCACTGTGCCTCGCCCAGACAACTGCTGAAATCGTTGTTGAAGGCAGCTACCACATAGTCGTCACCCAGTTCCACGGCACCATCGGTCAGGATGGCGGTGACAGGCATCAGTTCAGGATAGCGATGCATGTCTAACGGCCAGTGGGACTTGTACGTGTCCACAGGTTCCGGCTCAGCAATGATGGCGCTGTTCAGACAGAGCATAATGCTCTCCGTTGCATAGTAACGGTAGCCCTTGCCAGGAACGAGCGTACGAAGCGTGCCTGTCCACTGTCCGTTGACGTACTCCACGAAGCCGTCCTGGCCGACGAGCATATCACCTTCTGCTGCCTTGGTGGTGCTAAGCGCATCGGCCACGGTGAGCGGGCGCTGCAGCGTGTAGGCCACCCAGTTCCATCCGGCAATCAGCATCTGTGCATACTCAGCCGTGTTGAAGGCGGCACCCGTGACGGTAGCAGTAGTGCGGTTGCTCATATAGGCCTTATAGACCGTAGCAGGCTGCATGGTTTGCACGGTGGTCACGCCATCGCTGGTCATCACGTAGCTGCCGCTACTTACCGAGAGTTGGGTCACGTCGAGATTGTCGGCCAGATTGGAGCTGATCCAGTTCCACCCTTGAGCCATATCGAAGGTGGCGCTGGCCTTGGCGAGGATATAGCGGAAGGTGGCCACATTGCTCTCCTCATAGTCATTGGCTATTGCCAAAGCCTTGAGAAGGATGCTGTCAGAGGTGATTTCGACGCCAGTTTCCGGGTTGTAGGGGAACACATGGCCCACGGTCATGTCGCAGGGACATGTGCCGTCGAGCGAGTACCATATCTTGGCATCGGGAGTCTGAGAGGTCAGATAAATACGTTCGCCCTTAAACACCTGTGAGCCTGTAGCTCGCGAAGCCTCTGGCGCCTTGGTATAGACGCCAGCCGAGTCGCGTACATTCACCATGATGAAGCGCTCCAAGTCTTCTTCGCCTTCCAGTGTGAGCCGCAAGGCAGCCGTACCGGGCAGCAGGCCCTTCACCGTGATGTCTGCAGCTCCCTGAGCATTGAGCGTCAATTGGGTAGCCTCAACATCGGCTATCGAGGCCGATACAGGAGTCACCACCAATTTCTTGCCCGCAGCGGCGGCAGCAGGGCCGGCCATCACCTTCACGGTACGCGTATTGCCGTGGCGCACGACACATACCGAGTCGGCCATGATGGTGTCCACATGCTCCTCTACAGTAAACGTCTGCATGTAGTCGTTGGACATCTGCACGCCAGCGTAGCTCTCTACGCTACCAGCCACCACCAGCGTCACCTGCTGACCCTTGGTGAGCGGTTGGGAAGGAATGACACGCAGACGTGAGGCGAAGGAAGCACCGTCACCGTCAACATCCATCTCGTTGTCCAGCAATTCCAAAGCGGCATCAAGAATCTCTTCACCCTTCATCAGGGAGATGTTTACGGCATTGAGCGTGGCGGGCTTCATGTACTTGTCAAACGTAATCCGCACCTCCTGCTCATAGGCTTTCACCTTCAGCACGCTGGGTTCCAGATACTGCTTCATGCCGATGTTGATGTCGAGCTGGGGCGGAGGAACGGGCAGCCACTCGGTCCGAGTTGTCTCGTAGCCGTCTTTCTCGAATATCACCTGCCACTGTCCTTGGGGCACATCCCAGGCATACTCTCCATTCTCATCGGTGAAGAGTGGATTCTCCTGAGCATAGTGCTCTGCGTCCCACACCACCGGAGTAACATGGACATCACCATACATATCCTCTGAAGTCTCCTTGTAGTACACCGTGGCCTTGACGCCTTCCAACCGGTTGCTGGGAACAGCCTCATAGACAAAGCCAGAGGGGTCCATAATGGGCTTACCGTCAGGGAAGTCAGGCTTGGGTTCGGGCTTCTTCTTACAATTTCCGTTCTTGCAGCAGGGGGTGCCGTCCGCTTTCTTACAGCAGGTCTTCTTCTCCTCGCAAGTCAGATCGCAGTCATTGCGGATGGCGTTGAGACGATTCCACCAGAAGTCCACCCTCTTCTTTGTCCACCAGCCAATGACAGACATTCCGGCCATAACGCCTAACTCAACGCCCACAGTGGCACCAAACGTCAACGCACCAGCTGGAGCAGCAAACAACGACGCAATGCCCACTACACTCAGTACTGCTGCACAGAATGCAGCAACGTCAACACCAGCCTTAAAAACAACTGGCCCCACACCGGTAGTCAGCAGATCGAGAAGGCCCAATCTGATGGCTGCCTCCTGTATCGGATGCTTCTCGCAGGGCAGAGGCAGCAGCTCCCACATCTGCGACAGCTCACCCACCAGTTCCATGGCTTCCTTGATGCCATCCCATGCTCCCATGATATTGAACAATCCTCCAATACCTGTCTTCAGCTTCTCGCCTAACCAAGTACTCTTTCCAATAATCCACTTCAACTTCTCTTGAGTAGACTTAACCAAGTTGACCAAACGGGTGCAACTGGCCAAACGAGTCCCGATTCGCTGCACCAAAGGCTTGACACGGGTGGAGTTTTGCCAAGTTTTTGAAGGCAGCTCAGCCAGATACTTCACCCACTCCTTCTCCGATATTTTGTATTTCTTCTCGGCAGCTATACATTCCTTGATGCCATTCTCAACCCAGGTGATCAAGTTATTGGTACTCTCCAGGGCATCTTTTAGCATTTTCTCCAGCTTGTCCAAATAATCGTTGCAAATTGCCAAGAAACCACCTGGTTCTCCAATACGACGCGAGAAGGAAGCCATGTCGGTAGGAGCGAACTGTATCTTCAGGTTGTTTTCCAAGTCGACGAGGATGTAGTACGTGTCGAAAAGCTTGTAATAGATTGACTTGCCATTATCCATGGCAATGGCTTCGTAGCCCTCGTTGAGCAGATACAGGGCGGTCAGTCCCGTGGCCGGACTATAGTTGACGCCAGGAATATCGTTGCCCATCTGGTTAAGCTCCGGTCCATTGAACAGTGCATCCTGCAGGGCCTTCAGGTCCAGTTCATTCTGCATCTTGTCAAATTCGGCTATGCTGGCCTCCACATCGGCAATCCACCGTTCCATGCCTTCCTCACCGTCATAGCGTGGGTTGGGACGGAATCCGGGCAGATAGGGGCAGACAGGATCGGGATTGGCTGGGTCATAGGCACTGCCGTAGATTTGCTTGGCATCCTCATAGAAGCTGTCGCTGGCATCGAGGTCATCGAGGATGTCCTTGTATTGCTGCAGGATGTCGACAATGGTCTGACTGGACACTTGGAAGTCATCAGCATTCATCTGTGCGGCGATGGCATCGACCTTTTTCTCCAGATTGGCGTTGTATTCGCGTAAGCTTTCGGTCACATTATTGTGGAATGTCACTGCACTATTGTATGCCGTAGCATCCATCTCAACGGGTGTGTCAGCCACCACGTCACAACTCACGCTGACAGGCAGTCGCCCTGCCGAGAACTCGTCGTGGGCCACCCACCGCTGGCTCGTCTCATCGTATGTACAGGACAGCGTGACATAGTCGTTATCGCTTGTGAAGACATTCAGGTCGACGGCCTGCACCACCTTAGGATCGTTGTTGGTCAGGTTGACCACGAAGGTGAACTCTGCCGTATGGTAGAAATAGTAGCTGTCGGGGGTGCGGGTTCCCGTCTCATAGTCGAACACCATCTTCATCTCCCTCTTATACCATTCATTGAAGTGGGTCATCGTGACGTCGATAGGACGGATGGACTTCGGGTCGTAGATCACCGTCTGCGTCTCCGACTTCAGGTTTACGCCTTCTTTAGTGGTAATCAGTGCCACAATATTATGATACGAGAGTCCATTCAGGTTCTTCAGTTCTGTTGCTACGTTCCAATTGCCCTGCATGTCGGCCTGGGCAGTGGCTATCACATCGCCATACGCCCCACTGTGTGCATGTGTGTCGACCACCTTGATGCTGGCCTGCGGGGCACAGGTGCCGCTGATAGCAAGCCGCGGGCCGGTAATCACTGTGGGAGCTGCCAACGTGGAATTCTCGGCTACAAAGCTCTCCACTGGTACGGGCTGGCGTACCTGCTTGCCGTCAAGAATGAAGCGCAGCTCACAAGTGGGGGCGTAGGTGTTGGCCACGGTGGGCACCACACAGAAACGGACGGGCTGGTTGGACTGCGCCATGGGAACGACGAGCATGCCCGACTGGTAGGTATAGGTGCTGATGCTGCTGCCCACCATCACCGAGCCTTCGATGAACTGACAACTGTTGCTCAATCCGCCTATGACCAACTCTACTCCTTCGGCCTTGTCGCGGTATTCCGGTCGCAACAGCATCTTGGCGCGGTAGGTCTGGTAGTTGCCTGTAATGAGCGAAGGCTTGCTGGGTGCCACCGTACATTCTTCGGCCACCGTATAGAGCTGCACATTGTTGCGCACCTGTGGAATGGTAGGCACCTCGACATCGGTGACGACAAGACGCCGCACGGTAACCTTGTTGGCCACGTAGTCCAAGTCCTTGACCAATAGCGATGACAACTGGTCGATAGAGGAAACGCTCCTATACCAGTTGCTCTGTGCATCGAGCGAGACCATCGTATAATCGTCTTCGGGCAGGTTTTTGAAAATCACCTCGCCCATGCCATAGTTGGCACGAGCCACGATTTGACCATCGCTGCCAAAGAGCAAGGCACCGGCAAAGCTACACACTGTCTGTCCGTACTTAGCCCGTAGCACACCGTTCTCCTTGAGCATCATGGCCAGCTGCAAGCCCTGTTCGCCCCAGGTGCCCTCGATGGTCTCTGGAGCGAAGTTGCCCGAGCGACTGCTTACGGTGATGCGCAGCTTCGTGCCCACGTCCAGTATGTCGTTGAGTCGCAAGTTGGTGCCGATGGTGGCAAAGTCGGAAATGTCCTCGCCGGTCGTCAGGTTATGCAGACAGAACAGGCAGTCGCCCAAGTCGATGTTGGACGTGGACGTCGTAGTGGCATAGCCATTGTAGAACTTCTCCATGCCCACATTGAGCATGATGGTGCTACCCTGCGAGGGAGTCAGCATAAAGATGAGGGCGTTGCTGGGCTTGTCGGCGTTGAAGGTGTAATTCTGGTTCAGGTTGACGGTCATCTTCTCCGAGCGATACTGCGGATGGGCCACAGTGACCTCGTAGACACCCTCTATGCCATAGGTATCAAACACACCATTGAGCATATTGACAGGCATGCTCACGTTGGCACCACCACCGATTCTGGTAATTACCACCGAAGCGTTTCGGACCACATCGTTGGTCGTGTTGTCGTACACCTTGCCGTAAAGGAAGTATTTGGGCAATGGCTTACGCTGGTAGACAATGACATTGTTGCCACTGGTCACCGTGTAGTACAAGGTGTCACGCAGTTTATAGGTGTCGGATGCCGTATCGGCAAACTTCAGGCACGCCATGATCTCATCGCCCTCAAGGACGCCGGAAAGCAACGTCTTCTCGCCACCTATCTCGTAGCGCATCAAGTACTGTCCGCCTGCCGTGAGCCAGGTCACCTCGCCTTTCCAGCTTGACTGCAGCTCCACGCTCTGCGGTGTGCGCAGTGAGGGCAGCGTCACAGTCTGGTCCTCATCGAGATAGACGTTCTTCAGTTCGCCTGCCACTGAACCGCCACGAGTGAGCAACTGCACGTCGTAGTAGGCATTGGCTGGCAGCGTACGGAACACGTAATTACTGTGCGAAGTGATAATCATGGAGCGTGTGCCGCCGCTCTTGGTGTCGCGCACACAGAGGGTCATGCCAACATAAGGCCTAATCTGTTCGGCCGAAGGGGTGCCCGGCAAAATATTGACGGTGAGTTTGCGGGCATTCTTCACGATGGGCTGCAGGTTGCAGTCCTTCCAGAAGAAGGCCTTACGATACAGGGGCAGCGACTCTTCGGGCACGAACACGGTCTGCGGAATGCCATCCTCGGGGAACACCGTCTGGTAGGTCTCTTCCTCGCCCCCAACCCAGCGAGTCTTTGTAGCCACCTCGGGAGGGGTTGTGCTGTAGAGCGTGAGGCTCTGCAGATAGGTGCCTTGCAAGGCGGCCTCTTCCAACTTGGTAATCGTGGCGGGCAACAATAACTCACGTAACGACTCCATGCGGTAGTAAGCTCCGTAGTACATGTATTTCAACTCAGTAATGCCCGTGGTGCGGCTAAAATCCAAGCTCTCAAAGGCGGTAAGGTTCGTCCTCTGGCTACTATACAGACCAAGATAGCTGTAGAGGACCGAGCCAATCAAGGTGATGCCATGCACCTGGTCATACCAGTCATCTTCGGGGAAGTTGCAAATCTTTGCCATCGCTTCGCCAAGATTACCTCCGGTAGAGGGGTCGTCGATGACCACCTGCCCCGTCTCGGGATACCATCCGTTGGTGCTGGGGTTCTGCGGGTTCTGGGGATTGAACTCAAAGACATAGGTCAACGTCAGGTCGTCGGCAGGCATGACGAACTCATGCTGCCAAGAATTGCTCCAACCACTGGTGCTGGTAAAGACCACGTTTCCCACTACTTCCTTGAGTGTCCAGTTTTCGTAATAGAGGAAATAGTCCATGTCACGGGTTTCAACTTTCACCTTGTAGCCCACAGGTATGTCGAGGGGCTGGTTGACATAGCGCACAGAATTATCATTAAACTGCAGGACTCTCTCTTTCGTCTCGGGGTTGTCGACGTAGATCTTAAAGTCGCAGATGGGCTTGGGAGACACCTTGATGGTCAGCTTCCTGGTTTGTTGGGCAGAGAGTGCCATTGCAAAAAGGCACGCCATGCATATACTTAGAAATCTTCTCATAGTCCTATAAATTAATATGGTGTATGATTACTTGATGACTATCTTGCCGTTCTTGCCTTGCAAGCGTCCTTCGGCCGAACGCTGGATGTAGAGTCCCTTGGCAGGTGTGCTGATGCGGCGGCCCTGCAGGTCATAGAGGGTAGCAGAGGCGGAGGTCGATGGCATCGGCACAGACGAGACAGAGGTTATGCCATCGCCTATCTGCAGGGTGAAGCGACGGTTCAGGGTGCCGGGGTCCCCTACAACAAAACTATAAGGCACGGTGGCATCGACGACGGCTCCCGTCTCATGGTCGGTGAGCCACACAGGGTCACTGCCTGTCGTAGTGAGCTGCAGCGTGTAGGTGCCTGCCTCGGCAAGATACATGCCTAAGGGAACATCGGCGTCAAAAGCAGGCTGCTCGTTGATGCTATAGCGCAGGCTGCCCGACATGGAGTAAAGGGCTGTCAGGCTCTCGTCCATCGTGATATAGGGAGCATCGAGGCCACGGTCGTAGGCAGCGGTAGCTGCGGGGTTCTGCACTAAGCGGGTGTGTGCCACGAGGCTGTCGCCCTGCTCTGTTTGAAGCGATAGCATTGCTTCATAGCGGATACGGTTGGCGCGTTTCTGGGCACGGCGGTACTGAGCAGGACTATTCTGGCGGGCAGCGGCTTCGTGACGGACGACATCGTCGTTCTGGCGTCCGACAGTCTTGAAAGTGATGCTCTGCTGCTGGTCGCTGCGCTGCATGAGGAACGACTGCAGGGGGCGCAATATCAGCTCGTCGTCGACAGGGCTTACGGCACGGAATTGCCGCCACTGGTTGCCTTGGTCGAGCACGAGAATGGGAGCGTCGCTGTCCAATTGCTGAATGTCGAAGTAGCACTGCCAGGGATTTCCCACCATGCTCCATCCTGCGTTATGGGCAAACTCCGACTTATACTCAGGCAACGGAACAGTGACGTCGTCGTTACGGAACACTGTGGTGTTGTGTGGCTGCTGCGAGCGGAAATGGAGCGTACAACTCTCGTCCCAGCCGCGCACAATTTCGTTAAGTATACTGCCGTATGATTTCTCGGCAGGATAGTATCCAGAGAAGAGGATGAAAGCCGTTCCTGCAGGTATCAGCTCGTCGGCAGCCACATCGCGCCATACCTTCGAGTGGTTACCGTTGGCACGGGCCTGACCGTCCCATACTCGGATGGAATAAGGCGCATACGGATTGGCGCAGGTGATGTCGCTGCGACGCATGTCGAAGGGAGCGGTGAGCGAGTGCCAGAAGTTCAGGTCATTGCACCACTGGGTCATCTCCAGTTCGTCGGCCGTCATCGTACCATCTGGAATCAGTGTTGGGAGCTGGTTAACCCAGTACCAGTTCTGCCAATTATAGTCGTAGCGGTAGCGACCAAGGTTCATAGTCGTCTGCGGAGCCACATAAAGTCGGCCTATATCGGTTTTGTTCTCGCCCGTCAGCGTAATAATCAGGTCGCGCTTCTCAGTACCATATTTATACAGCACAGAGTCGGTACTAAACGCTTGGTCGATTACCAGTGTACCAGGCTGATAGTCCCTGAGCGACGCAATGCTGTCGACATAGTTGAAGGAAGCGCTGGCCTTGTAGAGGTCAACCGACTTCTCAGGCACATAGAACGTGCTGCGTCGCTCTGTGTAGCCCCACGAGGCAAAGAGTGGCGGTATGGCGGAACGGACGACGATGCTGTCCAACAGAGGCCCATTGCCCAAAGGCAAGCCACCTAAGCATCGCACGGTACAGGAGAAATCGGCATACTTCAGACTGTCGCTGAAAAAGCAATGATCGCCCACTTTCTCCACACCTTCGGGCAGCACCACACGGCTATACTTGCCGCCGTTGAAGGCATAACGGCCAATCTCCCTAACCGTAGTGGGGATGTTTATCTCCTCAAGAGGCTGGTTCTCGAAAGCACTACCGGCAATGATGACAAGTCCTTCTGGAAGGTCCACATGGCTGAGATGGGCACTATGCCAATAGCCGCCACCAGCAAACGCCTCGTTACCGATGCGGGTGACACCAGGATGCAGGTTAATCACACGCAGGCTGTCGCAATAGGTACACGTGCCGTCGGGCACCTCGTTGAGCAATGGTGGCAGGGTAAACGATGTGCGACGGGTATTGCCCCGGAACACGTTTTTGCCTAAGAAGCGGACCGTGGCGGGCAACTCTACCGTACCCACCAAAGGCGAATTATTGAAGACCAGATCCTTCAGCATCAGCAGTCCCTCATGCAGCGTCACGTCCTGCAGACTGTCGCAGCCTGCAAAGGCACTCTCGCCGATGATTTGAACAGAGGCGGGAATATCCATTGCCTTCAGACGGTCGGCATCGCAGAAAGAGCAACTGCCCAGCCGCTTGAGTGTTGACGGCAGACGAACGCTTGTCAGATAGTTAATGTTGAACGCATAGTCGTCAATATCCTCCAACCCTTCGGGCAGGTCAAGGTGCTCCAAATCCTGGATATCCCTGAAGGCACTCTCGCGAATGCGCCTGACATGGCGCGGCATGTCGACATGGCGCAGGTGATGGCTGCTACGGAACAAATTTTCGGGTATTTCCTGCAGGTTGACGGGCAACGTAACCGTCAAGAGGCTGTCGCAATAGCCAAAAACCCAAGTGCCGATCGACGTGACGCTGTTGGGAACGACCACGTTGCGAAGAGCGGTATACGAAAAGGCTTCATATTCCAAGTTTGTGAGGCCCTCAGGCAGGTCGACCCGGCTGAGCGAAAGACAGCGGTAGAAGGCATCAACGTCGATGATGGTCACGGTAGAGGGAATATTCACGCTCTGCAGGGACTCGCAGTGGGCAAACATGCTGCGTGTGATGGCTGTAAGCCCCTCAGGCAGGGTGACATGCTTCAGCGACTTACAGGTATAGAAAGCAGAGCCGCCAATCTCGTTGACGCTTTGGGGAATCTGCACCTCTGCCAGGTTTTCGCAGTAGGTAAAACAGTTGTCGGGTATCATGGCCAGCCCTTCGGGTAGCAGCATGCTGGAGAGACCGACATCATTACGAAACATGCCGCTGGGCAAATAGGTCACCGCAGCAGTAGGCCACACCACTTCAGTAAGCTTATAACAGTTGCTCAGACTCTGGTCAATGCGGGTGGCCACACTGGGATAGATCATTTTTTGAAGTGAGTCGAGCTCGTTGCCAATGGTGTAGAGCGTATAGAGAGTCATGTCAGGCCCGCTACCAGTCCAGTAGCCATTGTTGTGATTCACGTTGTCCTCGTTGTACTGAAGTTCCGAGAGGTCGAGTACCTTGGCCTTCTGCACCAGCTTATACATGTCTTGGTGTCGGTTGTTAGAGCCGCTATAGGTACGGATGGCCGAAGTGCGGAGGAAGTCCTTTCCCTTCAACTTGATATGGGTGAGATTGCGGTTGGGCACGCTGTCGAGCGGATAGCCCAATTGCTGCTCAATGGCGGCAGGCAGGTCGTCGATGGTGGCTGGCAGGTCAATGACCGTCCACGTCTGCGCCTGTGCCAATCCAACGGCTGCCATCCAAAGGCCAAGGGTGGTGAGTAGTCTTTGCTTCATTTTCATAATTATTGATTGTTTTAAATTGTCTTAGGTTCTTCGAAAAGTATGCTGCAAAAATATCAATAAAATGATGAAAATGGACTAACAATTAACGAAAAACGACTAACAAAACAATTTTGTCAGTCGTTTTTTAGGCCTAAATACCCTATTTCACTCGTTTTCCTGCCCTTGCCACTCCTTTGGCGTCATACCCGTAAAGGACTTGAAAGTGCGGAAGAACGAGGTCTCGTTGGTGAAGCCCGACTCAGTACACACCAACGCAATCTTGATGTCAGGCTGTGTGCGCATGAGACGCTTGGCATGCTCCACACGGTAGGCGTTGACATACTGTGCAAAGGAGCCTTTGCGCTGAGCAGCGATACACTCTGACACGTCACGCCGACTGATGTCCAACATGACGGCTACGTCGTTCACCTTGAGGTCGCTCTTCAAGTAGAGTCGCTGCTGCTCCATGAGTTCGTTAATACGTTGCATGAGCAAGGTGACGTCCTGGGTTAGCGGTTCTTGAGGAGAGGGAGCGACGGGGACAGAACGACGACGGTAAGCAATAGCCGCTATAGCGGCAAGGACAATCAGCACCAATGCGGCCATGCCCCAAAGCCAGCCGCTCGCCGTCTGCGACGAGTGGTCGGGACTGTTGCCCACACGCAGCAGGCACACCGAAGGCATGGGATAGAAGTTTGAGTCCAGCCGTCCACCGGCCATCAACAAATGACCTTCATCGGTCAGCACAGGCCTGACATTCCCCACATCGGGCAGCGGATCGGTGTAGCAGAGCGTCAGCGGTGCGGGCGTCTGGGCATAGTCTATACAGAGTACGTAGACGATGTGCAGGCTGTCTGTACTGGAACCCAGCATATAAGCCCGCCTAACCTGCCTGTCAACAATCACAGGCGAAATCCACTGCAACGGGCCAAAGCGGCTCTTCATAGGTACGGGGCAGGTCGTGGGCAACAAATCGAAATCCTCACCCTGCAGCCGTGCGATGGCTACCTGTCCGTCGGCACGATTCACAGGGAAAAGGTAGGCATAGCGTCCCTCGGCTTCGTCGCCGATGAAGCTCTCTCTACAGTGCATGTTGACGTGCATGTAAGGAGGCTTCCACTGGGCGAACAATGCAGGGGTAAAGGGGTCACCGTGCAAGCGGTCCACGATGATAGTGTCATTACTGCTGCCATCGGGTTTGCCGGTGCCGAAGATGAGTACATTGTCCTTGCTGCAGCGAAAGACGTACGGTTTGTTGCGCTGCTGGGAAACATTCTTGACATGGGTGAAGGTCTTCTGCCCATCGAACATCTCGATATCATCTTGGTGATACCAGTTGCCCGCTATCACCACGTGCCCACTGTCAATCTCGGCACCACTGGCCATCACCCGTTTCCGGTCTAAGCAGCCAAAGCCCTCAGACGTGTGGGTCTCGGCATCGTACATCTCCACCGTAAAGGTCTGTCCGATGCCCAGATCTTGCTGGTGGCCTCCAGCTATTAGCACCTTTTTGTCCTGATGCAACGCCACGGCCATGGCGTCATCGTGGGGATAGACCATAGGCACCACATGCCACTGTCCCTTACTATAGTACTCGGCCGTTGCCGTAGGCACAAAGCCCGAGGTATGACCGCCTATCACCACGATTTCACCGTTCAGGAAGAAGGTGTGATGGTTGGCACGAGGTATGTGCAGATCGGGCAACCGTTCCACATCAATCTTCACCAGCGGACACGACAGCGTATCGCGTGGCGTCGTGTCTGACTGAGTGGCAGCAGACAATGACTGCAGACTGCACAGCAAAAGTGACAGAATGGTTGAGATGAAACGTGACATACTTAGTGTCCGCTGAATTAATACCGAGTCTCCAAGACTGGGGGGCAGACATAGCCCCGTCCTGTGACCATATTCATTATTAGCTGCCATATTTCGGTAAG
>Ga0326514_10001060_pt1 | contig 18088 bp, 9 predicted proteins | sample 3_2548_0518_D_FD_203653 | JGI IMG/M metagenome (GOLD analysis project Ga0326514, IMG submission 203653) | Bovine rumen microbial communities from UC Davis, California, United States - 3_2548_0518 | ecosystem: Host-associated > Mammals > Digestive system > Stomach > Rumen | place: USA: California... | reverse complement strand
AGGTTTGTTGCCGTTCTCAGCAGGTTTGTTGCCGTTCTCAGCAGGTTTGTTGCCGTTCTCAGCAGGTTTGTTGCCGTTCTCAGCAGGTTTGTTGCCGTTCTCAGCAGGTTTGTTGCCGTTCTCAGCACCTGCCCCTTTATACCCTTCATAGTATTGTGAAAGGTCTCTTGTAGACTGCATGGCTGTTTTATACCTTTCGTCCGCAGCCTGGTACATTGCAACAACCTGAGCTTTCTTGGCAGGGTCATTGACTGCCTGTCCCATCATACTGGACAGTTCGGACAGCTCCCTGTTATGGTCAGCTATAATTTTCTCCTGTGCAGCACGCTGCTGGTTACGTGCATACTGTTCCCGACCCCTCAAATATGCCCTTTCTGCCATCTTATAGGCACCGGTCTCTTTATATTGTGAGTAGCTTGACTCACCTGGAACATATGTAGCCATTTAGAACCTCGAATATACAGCATTGATAACATTCGGACTCAAAACATTCTTCAAATCCGCATCGCTGACAGTAAAGTTATTCACATTAAACCTGTTAAAGAACAATGACTCCCCATTGTTCCCCGTAAATGTGCTCCTGCCATTATTGTACCGCTGCATAGCACTGGTATAGAGCTGACGGGTCTTGAACTTGTACCCCTTGTTCGTAGCATGGGGGCTTTTCTGATTCTCCGCAGTCTCCTTTTTCTCGGAAGGCTTCTCCTCAGCAGGCTTCTCCTCAGCAGGTACAGCAAGCTGTGCCAAGTATGCCTTAGTCTTGCTGCCCGGTTTATATCCGGGTCTTGCAGCAAGCCACTCCTGTACCTTGCTAAGTGCAGCACTGTCACCCTTCTCATTGCCCGAAAGACCCAAATCGTTCAGCATGTCCGCAAACGTAAGGTTCTGCCTGCCTTGAGCAGGCTTGGCTGGCTTGGGAGCATCCTCTGCTTTCGGTCTGTAGTTGGTGTCCCCAAGCAATTTGACTCCGGCAGCATTGAACATGTCCATCTGAGGTGGTGTTCCTTTCTCAGGATTGCTTGGCATACCTGCCTTTGACGGAACAAAATCCACGTGCTCGCCTTCTTCCTGTGGCATTGCCGTAGGTGGCGTTCCTTTCTCAGGATTGCTCGGCATACCTGCCTTTGACGGAACAAAATCCACGTGCTCGCCTGCTGCCTGCGGCATTGCCATAGAGGACGTTCCTTTCTCAGGATTGCTCGGCATACCTGCCTTTGACGGAACAAAATCCACGTGCTCGCCTGCTGCCTGTGGTGTCTGTGGTGCCTGTGGTGCCTGTGGTGCCTGTGGCAAGGTACTGATGATATTATCCAGAGCAGCTTTCTGCTCATCACTCATATAGTCGAAATCTTCTGTAATATCGATACCATGTTCGAGCATACCGTCCCGAACTTTCTTAAGGTACATCAGTTTCTCCTCTTTCGGAAGAGGTGCCTTTACGTACCAGTCGCTTAAAGCCTGCAAATCATTACTCATATATGTTTTCCTCCATAATTATACTTCTGTTAAAAGCTGTACGTCAATTTGCTGCGTCAGCTGCTCAGTACGCTTCTGTGTAAGAGGCTTAACCGAAACGCTTAGGCTGGATATGCAGATATACTGGTCACTCCATATATGCAAACGTTCCCTGTTGCCCGTGCCACATTTGCTCTGATATCTGTATGTATAATATCCAAAGTTTCCTGTGGTAGTAAACAGTTCCTTAGTAAGGAACACATGCGCCGGTCTGTCAGGAACTACTTTGCCGCCCTGCGACATGGTTTCTGCAAGCACGTTCACGACAGCATACTGCTTCTGATTGTACAGCTTGGACATATCCATAGACCAATGGAACGTAACCTCCCATTCAAACAGACAATCACTGCTTTCAGAAGTACCTAAAGGAGAAGTAACCAGAAGGAAAGGATTATGCGTCCAGCCCTTTACTTTTACTGTATCCCCAATAGTCTCATCTACAGACTCATATTTTGCAGGGTATTCCCTGAAAGGGTGGTACTCTTCACGAGGAACCCTTTTCCAAAGACCATAGTTGCTCTTAATCTGCTCAAGCATATAGTCCTGAACCACGAAGCGGTTTATTATGCACCTGTTTGGTCCCTGGTAGGTGATTCCGCAAGGAAGCGAAAGTGTCTTAAAGCCGCTGCGCGTATTGCAGATAGTCCTTGTAGGCGGAGGAACCTCACCTATGAACTTACTGTCCTTGAGGCGAGGCACAATGACATTATCCGTCTCATCAGCATCGTCAAGCACCTTCTTGTCCAAACGTACAAAAGTAGCAAGGCATGGCATGATAACTTCCTGATTGATAAAGTCGTAGACACCATAAACAACATCCCTGAACCTTTCAAGTGTATCCACCACCTGTAGAGAGGTACCTCCAGTAAACTTGTAATAGTTTCTGGTAGTAGGGGAATACAGAATAGCCTCAAACGGGTCGGCACCCACAAAAGTAAGACCCAAGCAAGGCACACCGTCCTGTACCATAGTGACACCCCTTTCCTGCGTAAGTGCACAGATGTACTCATTCGTATATCTGTACTTATTCTTGCCTATGGCAAAATCAACGGAAACAGGTGCCTTGTATGCTGACTGCAAGTCACGGTTTTCTGTAGTAAGTGATGTCACCCCATCTATGACAGACATGACCTGCGCTGAAAGTGTCTTCACAGTGGCAGGAAGAGTCGTCACAAATTCGGTGAACACCGGAAGAGCATAACGCCTAATGCCCTTATCCTCTCCGACAGTACCTGCCCGCATACCCTTGCCTTCACCCGGCTGTGTCACGAGGGTGTATACCCTGTCATTGACATCACCAACAATAGCAACCACAGGGTCGGACTTAAAGTTACCCAGATATTCGTTCTGAGGCAGCTTGTTGCTTCTTTTGAAGCGGTCATTTACCAGGAAAGAATACAGCCACGTCTGATGCTCCTTGTTCATTCCTGCTGCGCCGCACCAGTTCACGACACGATATCCATACCCATCAAAAGCATGGTAAGCCTTCTCCTCGAAGCAGCAGTTCATGCCTGTCTGATTCAAGGCAAGTGCCCTCGGCGTTATGGCATATGGTCGCAGATATCTCCGGTCGATGCCTCTCTTTACTTCTATAGCGGTATAAGGGGAGGCAACACCACAGAACTCATCAGAAATGACACAGTTGCTAAGCTCACCGTCAATCAGCTTGGTGTCCTTGCAGGATATCCACGTAGTCATTCCCACCGAAGCCGTCTGACTCAGCTGCCAGTTCTCGTCGATGATGTAATCCTGAAAAGGAGGCGTAGCAAAAACAGGCTCGGACTCCCCTATGTTCTCATTCTTAAAATCATTCGTAGGCAAGAAGGACTCGGCACCTATGACATAAGCCATTTTTTCGGGCAGCCTGACCTTCTTCTGCTTACCTTTGAGCATCGCAATATAATAAGGGATGTCCCCGTCAAAATCTGAAAGCAGGTCATCGGAAATATTCGCGGTGACAAAAGAAGGCTGTCCTCCGTCAATCTGCTGCTTAGGCTTGTCGCTCTTCATGCTCAGCCGCCAAGTCTTGTTCTGCGTAACAACATCTACGGACTCGTCCACAATCTGCTGGGCAGTATCTATGCCAAAGCAAGGGTACATGAAGCACTCTGTCCTTGAGCCATACTTATGCTTGCCCTCAATATCATAGATATGCTTTGAAAGTCTTCCCGTTATGGATGAAGTTATCTTTCCACTGCCCAAAGAATTGAGCAAATCAGGCAGTATCTTCAGCGCAATCTTCGTAGCAGCACATGCCACATTCAGGGCTGCCCATGCAATAGCCAGTGCAATGTTCGTAACCGTAGTAAATGAAGCACCCACAACCAGACCGCCAATAGTCCAGCCCGAACCGGCATTGCTCTCAATCTTCTTGTTCACGGCGTCTCTCGCAGCCACAAGACCTTCATGTATCTTCTCTATCTGAAACAACGTAAGCGTGCCCATAAGGTATATGAGCCTCTGCTGAGTAAACTCAGCCTGCACGGACGTTACCGATTGAGCAACACACTGTGCCACGAAGTTATGATTGACATATCCAGCACCCGCTGCTATGTTCTGCTTGTCCGAAGTCGAGTAGAACATATCAAGCGTCTTGATGGCAGTCACCTCCGATGTCTGCACGGGATTCATCGACTGCAAACGCATGTTTGCAATGGACATGCTGTTCAGATTCTGCAAAAAGTTCTGGTTGTACTTCCTGCCCTTATCCTTGACAGAGGCTTGATTCTGCATAAGGTTGACACGAAGCTCGTCCTGCGCCCATTCAGAAATCGTGACAAGAGAAGAGGCAAGCAGGGGAAACGGAAACTTGTACGGGTCCTTGTTCTGCTGAGACTGCTTGACCGACTGCCTGTCAAAAGACAGCTCGTCCGAAGAGATTGCCGACTCCTCTTTGGACTTATCATAGGAATCTGTAGCCTCTTCAGCAGAATAATTCTTCAGCAGGGACTCCTTTGTAAGGTCCTTAGACTGGTATATTGAGGTGGAGTTATAGTGTACATATGCTGCCTGACCCAAAGTCTGCTGCAAATAATTTGCAATGGATATCTTAGGCTTGAGCATGTATAGCATAGGATATCCAAAGAAAGCAAGCATTACGTTCCATGCCGCATTGGACTCAGGCATCAAGTCCTTGAAGCTCCTCACGTAGAACATAAGGTCCCCGAACACAGTGGACATATATGAAGCCGAGTCGTAGTTGACCGCATAGTTGTTGTTGAGCGGAAGACTGCATACATGGAATGAGCCTTTTGAATATGCGATATGAGACACTATAGAAGGAATACACTTGCTGACATACCACTGCTGCGAATCATTTCCGACAATCATATCCGTCACAGTGAACAGCTCGGACAGCGAAGAGATATTGTAGCTCTTATCCGCCAATGCCGACAAAGGCTGCACAGTACCTGTGAAGCCTAAGGACACATCAAAATATCTCTCAGGTATTTCCCCACCCGTAAGAAGTCCATTGACACCTACAAAGCCATATCCCTGTATGACCTTAACCAGTTTATGTGTACTGGTGTCTATGACGACTGCCCATTGATTAAAGTTATTGTCATAATGTATGCCTACTATGAGATAATTATCTATACATGTAGCAGTCCATTTTGACTGACTGACAAGGTTGTCTAGGACGAGCGTAGAATATGTATATATATTTCTATTATCAGGGCATAGCGGAGTGCCAAGCTCCCTTGTAATAAGTTTGCAGGCACACTCAAAGGAGTCCATGCCGTCCAGAGGGTCATATACCTTAAGGGATATACTGCCCTTACCCGGAATCACGGTAACAAATCTTGCAGACTGCCCTGCATATGCAGATGTCCCAAAATATCTCAGCACATCTGAAGTAAGTACATCATGCCTAAGCCACTCAGCACTCTGCTCGAAGGTATCCCCGTCCCAGTCTGTGAGTGTATCCGTCTTTTTACGAAGAATGAACCTGCTCTTATCCAGGACCAGAACATGCTCCTCATCCACCCACCAGAAGCACTCCGTTTCCGATGTGGTAGACCACTGCTGCCTCAGGAACTGGTACTCCTTATCCGTCTCTACCTTCATAAAGGATTTCTGCACAAGCTCCGGTCTGTCCACAGGTGTGTACAAAAAGCACATGCTCGATTTCTTGTGACTGTTCAGCAGGTCTGACATCCTAAAAGCAACGGTATCCCCTTCAACAAGAACCTGCATATCCGTCAAAGACAATGAAGCCACGGAAACATTCTTCTCGTTATATGCACCCCTGACAAGAAGGGTTATCCTGCGTATATCCTCCGACGTAAGCTGCAAAGCGTATATCGAAGTGTCCGTCCACACCTCGTCACAATCGCGCACATTCCCATCAGAAAGGGTCAATGTCGCCTGCATCATGTCAAAATCTATCTGCAACAGCTTATCACCCTGCACAAGAACGGATGCAACATTGTCCTTAAGGCTGACCAGCAAATCGTCACTATTGAAAAGATAAGGTATCTGAAACAAGAGACTATAGCTGACCGGGACATGCATACTCAGCTGCATACGTTGTATAGGAGACACATTCTGGGCAATGCCACCAGAACCAGAATCAGCTGCAAAAGAGCTTACATTAATATTCCAAACAGTACCATTGCCATCAGTGAATGGCAGGACATCCTCTATCTTAGGTACATTACCCTGCATGGAATAAGAAGATTCTATAGCACTCCGAACAACACCATTCTTCACAGTGCATATGCTCAAAGACTGCCCAAAGTCCTTAAGATAGTCCAAATCATCACTACTACGCTTAGAGAAGTCCATGTAAAAGTTCAGCTCGCCCAAAGACCACTGCAAGCTGTCCAGCAGTTCATATATGGTAGAAAAAGAAAACTCGTTGCCCGAAAGGAGTTCAGATGTGTCTATAGAGGAATGAACACTGCTGATATATGTAAAGAAAGAACCTTGCTTCGTCTTAACGGCATTGCCGTTAATGGTGACACCCAGAGTGTATTCGCTGTCAGCAGAAGTCATGCTGTATGACCTGCTTATCATGTAGCTCTGCATGTTGCCGGACGTGCCTGACGTACTGAGGCTGCCCGTAATAAAATGCTCAGGCAGATAGTATATGTCACTGTCGCTAGGAACTGTGTCCGTATAAAAAATACGCTGCGCGGAATCAAGGGCAACAAGACTGACACCCATCGAAAAAGAATCCTGGCATGAAGCCTGTACCACCTGATGCGTAAAAAGGTTTCCGGCATCCACATAAGAATTACTGCTGATGGCAGCTTTCTCCACTCCAAAGCATGTGCTGTCCAAAGCAGGTGTCAATAGCTCTTCCGACTTAATATATACAGAAGATGCCACCTTTGCCATGCAGCATACGCCCCAAAAAGCACGTGTGCTACTTTTAAGTTCCTGGGCATAGTGCACTTTGGAATTGCTGAATTTCGTGACAGCACCCTTGACGTGCTCAGGAGGCTCTATGGTAACAGTGTCACCGTCAATGATGACACGTGCATTATCTCCGGCATAGAAAGGACTCTTCGACAAGTCAATCTCATATATGCTTTTTCCGGCAGAAGTCTGTTCATAGATTGAATCATTATCAGTGGACACAAAATGTCCCGAACCTTCTATAACCTCATCATCCTCGTCATAGTCATATGCATACTCAGGAGCACTGCCTACTTTTATGCCTATATCCTCTATCGTAAAGTGGATAGCCTTTCCAGGCGCAGTCCGCTTCACATGAATCATTTCCCGGACGTTCTCTTCAGAAAGGTTCGTGTATGCCGTAGACAGCGTGAATGTCCATGTATCATAAACCGTAACTGCATCATCTGTATCAGAGCTTTGATGATGTATGTACTTCTTAGTAGAATACCTGACCGAAACATAGACATCACGCACAATGGAATCACCATCAGAAACTGCCACTGCCGAGTGACAATAGCTATCAGCCTTGTCCACCGAACCTTCCCATACATGTATGGCACCCGACGTAAAGGATACTTTGGATGAATAAGCCTTTACTTTAGCAGTACATTCAGCCCATATCTTCGCAGGCACAAGTGACGTACTTCCAGACAAAGTATGTGCCTCACCCAAAAAGATATCCGCCTTAGCAACAACGTCACCCTCATCGAAAAGCAGCTGCATATCGCCACTCTCCGAAACTGTATGGGCATCTGCGGTAATACCAAACCAAAGAGGGATAGTGTGCTCTATGACCTGTTTGTTGTAGTTCCCGTCGAACGTACCTTTACCAGAGCAGACGTTCCTGTACAGCCTGTCCGAGCCGTCACTTCCATGCAAGGAGCCTACCCATTTATTGAAGTCTACGTCAGCAGCCGTGTTGCTCACCTTAGAAGACGGGACAGATAGACTCAAATCCTTCACAAAGGGCACTATCTCCTGAAGGCTGACCTGCGGTCTGTCCAAAAAGTCCAGTGGCACCTCAAAGTTCGCAGAAACAATGCCCTTACCATGCTGGACAAGTGCCACCTTCTTGATAAGGGAATCACCCTTCCTCATGTACAGAAATATACCATCCCCTTCAGAAGTAACCTGAAGCACAGTATCCTCATCACCCCAGAAGGAGCCCTCAGAAGAGAACTTCGTAAAATTCCCGACAAGATAGCTGCCATTATACACACTTTTTGACGGAGGATGTATCCCGTCAAAAACAAGGTCTACCGTAGCAGACTTGTCCTGAAGAACAATCTCCGTAGTGTAATCGGACTTAAGCTCGGCACTGTTAAGCTGTATGTCCTTATGGGTGCCCTCATTGAGCATGACCGTATTCAGTATAGGGTCGGCATCAAGCACAAAAGGCTTCCCGTTGATGCTCCCAGTAATAGTCGTCTTTTCGGCATCCTCTATAGCAACTGTGTCCCCGTCAAGATGCCTGCTGGAAGGAACATAGTATAACGAGCCTACCTTATTGCCGTCGGTGTCCCTGAACACAAAAGCATACAACGGCTTGCTGTTAATCAGCTGCTTGGACACGGTAAACCTGCCCGCCTTGACGGATACCTCGTCTATCTCAAACTGGTAAACACTGTTTCCAGCCGCCCAGCCATCATGCTCAAAGCGGACAGACGACGGCAAATACTGCCCCTGAAACTGCTGCCTATTATGCTGAAACTTTGGGCTACTTACAGGAACGAGCATATCCGAACTCTTGACATCAAGAGGCGACTGCAAAGATATGTCTATTTTCTGTGCACCTTCCATTGACCAACTCCTAAAGTTTAACGTTTCCTGCCTTTACCTCCGAAATGTATGCCGACATAAGGAACCTATGCACCGTATCCGGCACGGCTATGCCCAAAGCCTCAAACTTAATGAGCACAGTTCCAACTGCCACTATCAGCTCAGGAGGGTTTATAAAATAAGGCAGTGTCTCAAAGGTTATCTTACCGTTAATTACCTTAAGTAGCAATCTTGAAGTGGCGAGCTTGATGTAATCCTGCGGATTTTCCTCAGCCTTCTGCTCATCCGAAAGAGGGTCATTCAGATGCACCGGCTGCATGTTTATGTAGGACTGCTCCAGCAGCTTGTTCACCATAGACCAGTCAAGCGTGCGCTCGTCCTTCGCAAACTCAGGAAACTTAGACAAAAACTTCACATAAAGCAGGAGCATACCCTTTATGAACTGTGACATCCCCGACATCTGTGCCTGGAACACGCTGTCCCTTGCCTGGTCCAAAGCGACAACAGCAGCAGCAGAACGCATGTTCTCCATATCAAAGGAAGCGTTCTGTATTCCCGCAAGCTCATACATGGTAGTCTTATGCGACTGAATCTCCGCATCAAGCTGCGGGTCAAGCGGTGTAGGGTTAATGACGGTCATAAGCTCCGTAGCCGACCTTGAAGAGTCTATGTAAAGAGCTTCGCCTGCACCGTTCGTTATGGACTTAAGGGCAATGTCCACATCCGAATTGAATACGGGCACGGCTCCTTTGTACATGCGTATAATCTGCTGCTTCTTGGCGGCAATCCTATTTATCTCCCTCTGAATAGGGTAGAGCAGGTCAAACATCGAGCTTGTAAGATGCCTAGAGAAAGACGTGTCCCAAGTAAACGTGCACATGAGCACCTCATCAAAAGGATAGCTCATCGAAGGCAGTGTCTTCCCTGCAATAGTTGTATATACCTCATGCTTTATGCAGTCAAAATACATGCTGAACTCAACGGAGTCCTTACTAGCAAGACTCTCCAAAAGCTCAGAGGACTCCTCGGCAGGCAGCTCCTTTATATAATGGAACACTTCCGACACCGGAAAAGCATAGTCACGGTAAAGCATCTGCTTGACACAACGTCTGTTGAACTGGCTCTCGAACATACCTATCTCATAGTCGTTCGCCTTCACCATCTTTCCTGTAAAAGGGTCTATGAACACATGTGAATAGCCGAGTATGGAAGCATTGTGAAAAGCCTCTATGCTCATACGCGTGAGGTCATCCTGCTTAATGAACTTACGCAGGACACGCTCGACCTCATCCTTGTAGACAATGTACTCATAGCTCTGTTCCTCAGACAGCAGCTTCGGGGTAAAGGATATGGTTCCCAGCCTAGACGTAATCTGGTCCACAATCTGCTTGAGATAATTGTAGTTCGTGCCATATCCCGTGTCGCTGCGCTCCTGCTCCATAGCCGTAAACGGAGGCGCGTTGTATGCAACCTGACAATATGAAGCTGCCTTCAGCGAAGGAAACATCTTGTTAAAAAAAGCGCATATCTTAAGGAACTCACGAGAATACTTGCCCTCAATAATACTATTCAGCCTGTGAAAATCTGCACTGATGCCTTCAGGAAGTTCCCATGTATCCGTCTTTTCCCCAGGATACAGTGTAGGTCTGTATTCATGGTTTACCTTATCCTGTGACCAGTTAATCATTGTCCTAACTCCCTTATGCCTTTCAACAGGTTCGACTGCCTGTGGCTAGCATGATAGTATGATGATATGTCTTTGTAAATGTCCTTTTTCAGGGCATCACTGATGACAGATGACGGAGCTATCTTGAAAGCCTCGCCAAAAGCATCATCAGCCTTGGCACCCTTCCTACGTGAATCAGTATACTTGGCATATGCCCCATTCATGTCAGTCATTTCCTTTAATGGTGTAATCTCAGATGCCACCAGCTCTTCAGGAAAGTCACGCTGGAAAGTAAGACCCTTATCAATCGCGTCATCAATGCTGAGGAGCTTGCTTTCCGGGACACTAGCCAGGAACATGCGCACGTCGTCCCGACCACCATCAAAAGCCCTATTGTCATCAGAGTACCTGTACAACGTATCTACAAAATTGTCCCATGTCTCGTCCGAATCGAAGTTAAGCCACTTTGGGTCAATCGACATGTGCTGGGCACCCTTATCATCACCTGTGATGTACGTTGAAAGACCACCAAGTCTTTCCCTCTGCGGGTAAAGTCTGTTCGTGAGATACTCGTAGTCATTCTTCTCGCCGTCAGCATACATATGTGACAGGCTGCGCGACTCCTTGGCAGATTCCGGCACATGTGAGGTAATCTCGTTGTCCATCGCCTCAAGCACGGTGTCACTCGTATCAGCAAACGAATTGTCCACAGTGTATGTGCTGTACCTAGGGTCGGGTCTGCCTATGACGGAAAAGCCGTAGTGCATATTGCTGCGCGGATATATATTACCCTTATGCAGCAACCTTCCATTATCAGTTGTATCAGTATCAGGAAGAGCCTCTTTCGCCTTGTGTATCTCGCCTACCTTTGTCTGAGGCTCCTCTGAATACACATAAGGACTGTACAACGAGTCACCGTCCACAGCATACAGTCTAAAAACATACTTATCATTGCCCATTGTCCTAGACTCCCCATCAGCTACTTTCTTGAATGTAGGCGTATAAATTCGGATACTGCCGCCTCATCATCAAGATGATTGAATATGCTGTCATCAAGTGTGCCGGCAGCCTGCGACTTTTTGGCGGCATCATATGTCAGAGTAAAGGACACACCCTCCCTGTTCGTAACCGTCAAGGACAGTCCCTTACCAGCAATCTCCGACGCACGCACGAGCAGCACCGCAAGGAAATCGAAAGACCAGCCCTGCTTCTGCAAAAGTCTCAATGTCTTCCTTCTCCTGCACTGCTCGAAATAGATGTCTATGAGCTTCCTGAACAAAGAAGGCTCCTTTGGCTTATCCTTTCCTTTCTTGCCCATCAAAACCTGTCCTTGACACCCTCAAGAATGTTGCCCTGTGTCTCACGGCTTTTCTTATCCTTGAGATAGTCCGTAATGAGCTGGTCCCTTCTGTCCGCCTCATCGGGAATCACATTATATGTCTCAAAGCTCTTATTCTTGAAGAACTCCCTCAAAGGCTTTTCGTCCTCTTTTGTAAGACCATAATTGGAAGCTATCTCAGGTGTAGTGACCGCTTTGTGTATCATAGCCTTATAATAATCAGCCATAGACTTGACACCCTGCTTACGGTCATCATTTCCGATGTGATTCTGGGCGAACTTCATGGCACGTGCCTTTGCAATGCGCTCATCAGCATCACCCACGTAGTCCTTGAGCTGCTTTTCCTCGGCAGCCTTGTCCCTCTTCCTGATTATAATTCTCCTTCTGCCTGCCTTCGCCTTCTCGTATTCTTCCTTAGCGGAATCCTTGTCCAGCTTATCAAAGTCCACCATCCAGCCCGGCTTTGAAAGACGCTTCATGTTCTCAAGGTAGTAGTCAATGTCCTTCGGCTCCCCTTTCGAATTGAGGGCAGCATTTCCGCTGTAGTCAGCAAAAATAGGAGCAGTTCCCCATTTCTTCCAGTCAATGGCATCATCATAGTTGTAGATAAGGTTCCATGCATCAACAGGGTCTTTCTGCCACATAGGATGCCTAAAGTTATATATAGGCATACTCATAAAAGGAAAGACAGGACGCATACTCATTGACCCGTCCGGCTTATATATTATCTGCCCGTCCTTCGTGCGCGGAACCCAGTCACCCGTGGTACGAGGACCCCTGCCCTCAGGGTCATTCTCAGGGTCGTAGTCAGGGTCAGTATACTTATACAGCGGCGCAAACAGCGGGCTGAAATCCATAGGTCCGTTCAATATATTGGTGAGCACCCTTGACTTTGCCTCGGACGTATTGTCAAGCGTAGGGTCATCCACCTTCTCAGAGTACATGAAGTTCTCGATGCCGGAAGGAGACCTTCCGAAATCCTGCTTAGGAAAAGCTGTGTCACCATAGCCAAGAACATGTATACCATAACCGCCGCCTGCATGAGCACCGACCGGATTATGGCTGCCCCCTTTCATCGCATGGGCAATCACGTTGTCCGCAGGGTCACCCACCCCATAATAGGCATAGAGACCGGGAATCTCGTGCGGCTGCTTGCCGACAATGCCGTGAAAATGCACGTCCTCCCCGGCACGCTGGGCTGCATAAGGAGCATACTGATTCAGATATTGATACAGTAAAGGACCGAAAGGCACCTCATCGGCATCGGCATCATCGAAATTATTATAATTCGCCCTGTCCCCCATAGCCTTGCGCTTCTCAAGCTCATTGGCATACGCCGAATCCGTGTATTTCTTAATCTTAAAAACAGGTTCCGCCCTGTTGAAAACACCGTTGTCAAAAAAAGACCTTCCCTGCCCATAGGGAAGCATTACATCAAAGTGCATAGAAACTCCTTATACTAAAATCTGATAATATTCCACAGTGTATACTATCCTTTTTCACTTTCATTGTCACAACCCCATCAAGCCTTTTAGGATACTGCTTTGCGTAGTGTCTTTCTTGAACTTCATAAAGTCATCATAGATATATTTCAGCTGCTTGTCAGACAAGACAACATCATGGCAGCCACTGTATATGTTTTTCAAACGCTCATCAGAGTATGTTGACCTATCATACCAGTCAAATGCCCCGCCTTTCTGCGTAGCCTTTTTCAAGATGTCAGTATCTGGCACGTAGCTGCCTGCAAGACCTGTATCAGGCAAATCTTGCGCAGCATAGTACACTGCTCTACAATCCGCTCTTAGTTCCTTGAAATCATAGCATAATGTCATAAGTACGTTGCTTATCGACTTAGCAGCTTCCATGTTGGCTTCCTGTTCTACCGGACCTTGCATAAGCCAATCAAGTACATACTTCAAATAAGTCAAGCACTCATCTATGTCCTTAAAGGCTCTATTAGCATAGCTAGATTGTTGACGTATATCAAAGTCTACATCTATATCAGCATTTTCCAAAATGTCGAATAGCTCCCGACCCATGCTCGTAGCTTTATCACACCTGCTTATGCTTTCATTAAGTACATTCTGCAATAGACTATACACCTTCTGTACATCTTTATGTTTTGATGCATCAAAATTAAGGTCAGACACCTTCTGTGTATAGTCCTCTACTACTGGAATTAGATTATCTAAGTATCTTAAAACAGTAACAGCTTTGCTCATGTAAATCATTTTAGCATTGTTAGTCATAGCATTAGGTATGACTGACTTTTTAATGATACGCTTCAACTGCACTTCCGGCAGGTAATCCCTTGTAGGGTCATAGTTGTCTTTGATTACATCATTATAGTTGATGACATCACTATCATCTGCCTCAACGATAAGTGGCAATGTATAAAAGCCCTTATAGCGTTCACCAGGTGCTATATTATAAGCTAGACTCGCAGCATCCTTATCTGCACTACTAAAATGCTTAGCATATTGACTATGTTCTTCAATCTTATCCAAAGGAGTGTATGAAACAGTGTTTATATCCTTATCATGGTCAATTTTATGCCAGCCACTGAAATAATCGTCACCATGCCGCTTGTCCTTGTTGGCAAATGCCAGTGCCGAGTATCCACGCTTCAAGTCAGGACCGACTGTTTGAAAAGGGTCCTTATCACCTAGCGAATGTATCTGCACAGTCCTATTCGGATGTGCATTTGAACTATTATCATACTCCCTGTCAACATCAGACAGCTTGTCATCTATCTGGTCAGGCGGCAACTCCAGGAATGATTTACCTGTTCTGTTGTCAATGTATTGTCCCATATACATTGGGTATAGTGCTGCATCAGGATTAACATTGCCCTTATCATCAACGTCCTCGTTCCTGATGTTATACATCTTGATAAACTTTCTTATAGCCACACTACACCTCTTATACTAAAATCCGATGGCGTTCCACAATGCATATCGCATTGCAGGCAAAAGGTCAGGGTGGTAAGCCTTAGAATCGACTTCCTTGTAAACCTCACCGTTCGGACCCCTCTTCAATATAGTTGACTGCAACTCATGCTCACATTTGCTGCCCTGCATAATGAGCAGGTCACCACGGCGGAGCAGGTCCCTTATCTTATCATACATAATGGACTTATCCGTCTTATGCGCGTTCTGTATGTTGATACGCAACGTATCATATCCCTCACCTTCAAGGCGAAGATTGATGTTGAAATGGTCAGTCAGGTGCTGGTCAGAATCATCAGCGTCCCAAAGAATACGCTTGTTCGCTTCCTTCGGGGAAAGGTCAGGGAAGTAGTCAAGTGCAGTCTGCCATGCCGCCTTTACCTGCTCCCCTAAGTACTCCAGCTGCGAGATAGACCTGTCCATGATATCAAGTCTGTTGAACTTGTCCTCCCAGAACTGATAGCCCCTCTTCTCATCGTCGTTCCATACACATCCCCAAATAGTATCATTATCGCCGACACCATAGTCGATTCCGAACAGAATACGCGTAGGCTGCAAGGCAGGCACAGCTTCACGCGTATCAAACGCCGTGTACTCAGGATAAAGAAGAAGGTCATCATCATACGCCCATTCGCCATTGTACTCACGCCGCGCAAAAGAACTTGACCAGTCCAAGCCCTTGTCGTGGAGAACCTTCTCGACAAACTGCTCCCTAGCCTCAAGGTTCACAGGATGCGGGTTATCACGCCATGTCCAGCTAAAATGAGGCACGTCCCAGTTCTTCCACACCATCTCGCCGTATGTGCCCTTAACCCTCGGCGGAGTCCCGGCACAGATAAACGTATAATCATCGGCGTAGTCAAGCTGCATAGGCTCAAGGACTTCCCTCTGCATGTACTCAAGAAGCTCGCTCTTGAGATGGAAGAACTCGTCTATTACGATAACCTTGGCAGCCTTACCACGAATCTGGTCAGGGTCCTTCGTGTTCGAAAGACCGCGTATGATAATCTGAGAGCCGTTGTCAAAATGCTTCCAGTCAAAGCGCATACCCCTCTTGTTCTTCAGCTGGCACACGTCAATGATGTCCTGTGCAGCTTTGTTTACAAGTGCCTCCGACAGCTCCATAGTCTCACCGATGTACATCACCTGTGTACGGGGCTTCCTCAAGCACTCAATCATAAGGAGCGCAACAAGCAGGTGCGTCTTTCCAGCACGGCGAGAACAGCACACGAGCTTGACACCGTTGCCCGAATTAAGTACCTCAAGCTGCTTGTCAAACAGTGTCTTGATAATTGCATATACGTTGTAGGAATTGTCATAGTCATATTCGACCTGCTTGGTCTCAGCAGGTCTGCCGTCCACACGGTCATGCAGATAGATGGCAAGCCGCGTGTCACCACGAAGGGCACGCCTATACATGGCACGCTCCAGCGTGTCCTTGCGCTGCTCCTCGCTTCTAAAGCACGTCATAACAAGCTCGTTGACAACATCAACCTGCCTTGCAGCCTCCCTCACACGAAGCTCAATCAGCTTCGTCTGGTTCTTGGAGACAGCATATGACTGCATGTTGCCCTCTTCATCCGGCATATCAAGGGCACCCGTAATAGAAGCCGACGTGAGCAGGTTCTGCCAGTTCGCAAAGCTGTTCTCGGCAAGCCGCTGGGCATACTGAGGGTCCTTCTGCACGAACTCAGCCAGCGTCATGTCCGCCGCACGCGCTATCTCATAGATAGAATCAAACTGCGGCAACAGCTCGGAAGACTTCTGAGTCTCGACAACAGGCATATCATCGGCAGCCGGCTGCTGCAACATCTTACGTATGCCCGATGAGAAAGATTCACTCTTTGCAATGTCAAGCTGCTGCTCCTTTATGTCGGACTCCTCCTCAAAGGCAGCCCATTCGTCAGCTGCCTCAGCTGCCACCTCCATAAAAGGCTTCGCAACTACTACCTCATGCTTCTCATCTTCCATCAAAGCACCTCTATGTAGTCAACTGATTTGAACAGCTCAAGGACCGCCTGCACCTTGTCACCGGCTACCCTTATCCTCAAAAGGGTACTGTCAGGTTTCTGCGCAGCCTTGTGACGTGACGGTCTCTTATGCACGAACTTATTGATTGCAGGAGCGTGATAGCTAGGAATACTTGCGCAGAACTTCAATGCCCCTTCCCTGGAAATCTTCCCGTATGAAGAGGTAATCTGCAAAAGCATCTTCTTTGCCTGTTCCTCGGTATCCGTATCGATGTAAAGCACCGGCAATGCCTGAGTAACAATGTCCTCGTCCTGCAATGCAAGTTCAGTAAGAGCTGCGAGTCTGCCATGCCCGTCAAGCAAGAAATTAACGTCATCCTTGCGCCAGACAACAAAAGGCATCAGAAGCCCTTCATCACGTATGCTGTCCGCCAAAGTCTTGATGTCCTTGCCCGTTCTCTTCTTAAGGTCACCCTGAAATGGTGTGAGTTTTCCCAAAGTAATAACGTCAGATGTATGACACATAATCTTAAGCATAGCGTACCTCTACACTATGCTAACATAAAAAGACACTGTTGTTAACATGCTTTTCTTTGCACTTTACTGACATTAATTAACATCGTTAAAGTACAAGGAAAAAATACATACATTGATAGACCTGCATTTTTGGACATATAGGAGCTTATTTTTAGCCATTTTGAAGTAATTAGGCTACTTTTTACACTAATTATAGCACGGGATGAACAGGAACGACCCCCTTCTGAACGTTATTCTTAGCCATTTTTTTACTGATTATTGGAAAAGGTCTATCAATGTATAAAAAAACTTTATTTTTTGTCATTTTTCTATACCGGACTGGGAAATTTTTAATTTTGTTAATATGTGTATGTAACATATAATATATGTCTGTATGATGTGAAAAATCACATTTTTCAAAGTTTTTTTATACATTGATAGACCACTTGTCATTATCCTGTTGCATGTAGCATGTATCATTCGAGCGTGGAAATCTTTGGCAACTCTCTGCATAGGCTCTTGTTTTGTTTCTGCATAGGCTCTTGTTTCTTTTGCATCCGGGTTTTTGGGCAGTTTTTGGCTAAAAATTATCCGTGTGTGTTTTTCTACTTATCCTAAGTACCAGAAATAATATGTTAGATTGGTGTCATCAAGTAAATCGTTCGTCGGATTCCGAGAACACATATCACACATCACCGAATATAGATTCAGTACTAAAGATACTGAATAGATAGTCAGTGGTTATAGAACCTATGCACAAGGTGTACTGTGCCTATTTCGGCAATATGCTTTATGTATGGTTCGGGTTTTTTCAGTGTATAGAGTCGTTGACTCTGTGAAAAATACCTTAACATTAAATATTAATAACTTGTGTGAGTGTAATGTCTTACGATTCGATTTATAGGAGGTTTATATGTCACAGAACATCAAAACAGTTAACGGAAAAACT
>Ga0326514_10001058_pt1 | contig 18116 bp, 24 predicted proteins | sample 3_2548_0518_D_FD_203653 | JGI IMG/M metagenome (GOLD analysis project Ga0326514, IMG submission 203653) | Bovine rumen microbial communities from UC Davis, California, United States - 3_2548_0518 | ecosystem: Host-associated > Mammals > Digestive system > Stomach > Rumen | place: USA... | reverse complement strand
AACGAATGAGCCAACCTTGAAAGATGAACCTGAGTTTAGGTTTGCCAAAAGATACTCAGAAGTCACATACAAAGAATTAGAACCATATTTAGATTTAGATTACGAATCCTCTTATATTTATAACATACCCCAATTTGATTTGGTAATTGTTGAGATAAAGGTACGGGTTAAAGCAAGAGAGGAACAGGATGTTTGATTGGCTTAAAAACAAGTTATTTAAAACAGATGAGTTTGTTATCGTTAATAAAGGTGAAATGTTTAAAAGGTGGCTAGACAGGAATAGAGAAATATTAACAGGGAAAAAGAACGATGAAATGTTTTTAAGAGTCCTTGTAAAAACAGGTTGGTACTACAAACAAGTTGAAGATATTAGATGCTATGCTAATAACATTGATTATATCAACAGCGAATATACTCGATTACATATCAGAATGGTAACATGTGTGAGACAAGACGGATATGGTAATCCTTTTTGGGAATTGAGAGTTTATTTAGATAAAGAATAATTATGAACGATAAAGATATTTGGTTATATGGTAAATGGCATTTTAGTGAAGAATTGTCTGATATTGTAAATGAAATGAAGCATGGCGATAAATTGTATATGAATATGCCAAGAGGAAATCGTAAATCAGTGTTACAATGGATAACGACAAGCATAGTTGAACGCAAATTAAACGAATGGAAACAACAAAATATTCCGTTAGCCGAAGAAGAGGAAAAAATTCGTACAGAAGTAGTAGGTAATCAAATTAAAGCTATAATAGAAACACTGCCTCCTGACGTTCAAACAATCGTGCATAATTTTAAACGTTTGGATGCTGAAAAAGAGTGGTACAAGTGGCGTTTGGAATACGCTAGAGAATTAATGGAAAAAGGCGAAGTGATGAAAGTAAAAGAATTGCTGAATCAAACTGATGTTGATTTTAGATCTTTTTCAGAAATGTGGGAGAAAGCTCATGCCAAAGAATACAAATGAAGAAGTGATAACCTGTAACGATCCTAATATCAAAGGTGAAAAGATTATACAGATAGCTTTAAATAAAGAACAGCGATTATGTCTGCTAGATGCTATTGTTTGTTCTAGACGGAAATACGAATGTTTACTACCTGTAATTGATGAATTAGAGAAGCATGTGCGAAAAGAAGATCCTGAAAGATACGAAAGAATATGTTTCAAAACTTTTATAGAATCTACATGTAGCTAGGAGTATAATAATGAAGTTAAAACCTTTTGTACAGTGGGCTGGTGGAAAAAGACAGTTGCTTAAACATCTTTTACCCATGATCCCACATAGTTATAAAGTATATCACGAACCATTTGTAGGAGGTGGAGCATTATTGTTTGCTATTCAACCTCATAAAGCAGTCATAAATGACAGTAATAAAGAATTAATGAACTGCTACAAGCAAATTAAATATAATTGTCAGGAGCTTTGTGAACTGCTAACTGAACATGAAAGTATTGAGAATAATCGAGAAAATTATGAAGATCTAAGAGATACTTTTAATCAAAAAATCATCTCTAAGGCATACGATGTTGAAATGGCCAGCCTGTTTTTGGTTCTAAACAAACGCTGTTTTAACGGACTGTATAGAGTTAATTCCAAAGGGCTGTTTAATACACCGTGGAATAAAGAGATAAAGCCAGCTACAGTTAATGATCAGGACAATCTAAAAAACATATCAAAATATTTTAATGATAACGATATTAGGATATTTGATACTGATTTTATAAATGTATTAAGCCTTGTACACGAGGATGATTTTGTGTTTTTTGACAGTCCATACGTGCCATTGTCTGAGACTGCTAACTTTGATAGTTATACTAAAAATAAATTTACAGAAAACGATCATAAAACACTTGCAAAATTTTATAAAAAGTTAGATAATAATGGTGTTAAAGAAATTATTACAAATCATAACACTGCATTTGTTAGAGAATTGTACGCAAAATACAATATTACAGAGGTTTTAGCACAGCGTTCAATAAATTGTGATACTAAAAAGAGAGTAGGAAAAGAGATAATTATCACAAATTTTAAAAATTGCGAAAATTTATAAAAAACATGTTGCAAAAATCTCAAAGTATGTTAATATAGTATTTACCAACTGGTTTATTTTGTCTTAACTCCTACCAGCTTGCCTTGTTGCTGGCCACCAAAACAAGGCGTTTAAAAAAGGCATTTGGTTTTATACTTCGGCTTTTTTATAGAATTGAGTGCCTTTTTTAAACCTCATGACTCGATTACTTGTGCGAGTATAAATAAAACAAGTAAGTTAAAGCGTTGGTTTTTTCTTTTGTATGTTTTCTCCTTACCAACGCTTTTTCTTTCTTAGCAAGATTTACTGAGCGACTATTCTCAGTATAAATATAAGTAGTCTCCTTAGTAGGATTTTCACCTTTTTTGTCATAGCAGTTTGCTAGTTCTGTAAAAACTAGCAGTTAAATACGAGTACATTGATTTATATAAGGTTATTTGAAGCATCTCCTCTAATTAGTGTACTCTTATTTAGCTACAGACCCTCTAAAATCGGAGGGTTTAAACAGTAGATATAAACGCTAAAGGAATGAATACTAGTCTATAAGTCTATGCGTTATATCGTGGTATGTCGAGTCTAGCTAACATGAAGAATCCACAGTAGCTAATCTAATTAAATTGGGGTATAGCCAAGTTGGTTAAGGCATCTGATTTTGATTCAGACATTCGGTGTTTCGAGTACACCTGCCCCAGCCAGTTTAAGAGGACTTAAACCTTGCGTTTAAGGCGTTGAAATGCTGAGGATACGTTCACATGTATCTTCTAAAAACCATGTAAAACGAGTACAGTGATGTGAGCACTGCACTACTGTGTAGAGTTTTTTATGGCTACGCTTTAATGTTTAGCTACACAAAATACTTAGACTCTTTGCTTATTGCTTAGAAGTTATCAAGGCTTTCCGTTGAGCCAGTTTAATCAACGGGCATTTTAGGGGCGTTAGTGACAATGGTATCATTATCTCCACTTTGTTAAACATCAGAACACAAAGGCGAGTGAGATAGTAACAGGTTCAATTCCTGTACGCCCCACCATTAACAATCGGTGAGTTCGTATAATGGTATTACAGCGGATTGCTAATCCGTAAACGTTGAAAAGCGTTTTGCAGGTTCGATCCCTGCACTCACCGCCAATTTAAGATAGAGCGATTGTGTACCTCTCAACGATGTAGCCAAGTCAATCGCCTTTTTACAGTGCTAAAGTTCCACTGTATAAAAAAGAACTCAGGGGATAATTTCGCACAAGTCTTAGACTAATCAACTGAGATAAGTAGGTTGGACTCCTACTGTCCCCGCCAAGTTTCTTTTTTACCCCGACTTTGCCCCTCTTTTTGAGGGGCTTTTTGTTTTAAAAGTATTTATATAAGTTTATAAAAAAGTTGTTGCAAATATTTCTTAAAAGTGATATTATATATTCCGTAAACAATACAAAAGGATGGTATATGAGACATGCACAATATAATGATTTACAGGTGATCGATAGACGAGATCTAAGAAATCTGTTAGATATTTTTGATATAAAGGCTGGTGAATTTTATAAAAAACTGGGTTTGGATTCTTCTACAATTTCAAACATCTCTCAGTGGTTAATAAATTGGGAAAAAGAACCATTAGAAATATTATGCAACACCATTTTAGATAATCAAGACCTATTTGATAATACAAGCAAATTGATAAACTGTTTATTAAATGGCGATTATGATCAGTTTATTTCTGATTATTTTAATGGTGAAGACGCAGTTTATATGCCGTTAATGAATAAGTGGATAATGGCAAATTCAAAAGCAAGAATAAAAATATGCCAGCTTACAAGTCCAAAAGCATTTAACAGGTATTTACAATTAGAAGAAAATAGAAATTATTTAATGGGATTATTAAGAACCATATCAAAACTACCTAAAATAGTGGCAGATATAGACGTGTATATAACAGCTTTGGAGAAAATGGATGTATAAGAGTTTTTTAACGAGCGATTTGGCTGAACAATTACAAGAAGATCCTGATTCAACATGGGGACAGGTGTTACACATGATGGTTAAACATTATGGAGTACAACAGAAAACTTATGACGGCACAGAATTTGACGTAATGATAGCTCCGAACCCTGAAAAGATTAGAATGTGGTACGAAACACATGTAGGCACAAAGCCAAAGAAGCAGAACAACGCCACAAAAATTGTGTATCACGGAGTAAAGATTACAGCAAAAAAGATTGCAGAATGTTCTGGTTACAGTATTAATACAGTTTATACGTATTGGCAGAAAAGCGATAAAGACGGAGAGACATTTTCTAAAATGATAGATAAGAAAATGACTCAACAGGCAAAAATGGCTTTACTTGACAGCGTAAGCAAAGAAGAAAGACAGATTATAAGTGACGATGATGAGGTGAATATAATTTTATGATTACGACAAGAGAAATAGCACAGGTAAAGAATATAAAGTTGTTATCATGTGGAAACATTGTGGAAAGAAATGTAGCGTTATGCCACGATAATCTGTATATCTACGATGCTAAAAAAAGATGTTACACAGTTATCGAAAACATAAAACTGCTCCAAAGATTAAAAGAAAATCCGCTGGTATTTAAAAACGCTATTCAGAGTTACATTACTTTAGAGCTGGTTAGCGAAACCACAATGAATAATATGCACAATGTTATGATATGCAATATTAACCATCAGAGCTTACTGTTGAACATATCCTCATTCTGCGAGATGTTTTGTGCAGTATTTCATGTTAACACAACAGTTTCACAAGATTTTGTTGACCTGCTTCAAGATTTATTAAGCGGAGGTGGTTTTGATGATAAAGCGATGTCTATTATCAATCAAATTAAAAATAATCAGTTTTTAAAATATGATACTATGGTTGCTATTGCTACGTTAATCGGATTTGGGACTAGATATATACCTAGTGATTTGCAGAAAGATATGCTGTCCATAATTATATCCGAATACCCTAACAAAAAAGAAAGACATTTGATGTTTATTGCGTTAGAAAGTATGAATAACAATGTAGTAATCAATAGATTGCTCGGTATAGAGACAATGGTTAATTCATTTGAACTTACAAATAAAAGCAAGGAGATATAATGAGCGAAGTAGAAGAAGTAAAGGCTGAAATTGTGAAGTCTGAAAAGGATTTAGCGACAGACAATTTGCCAACAGAAATGTCTGATTGGAATAAAGAACAAATGATAGCTTACAGAGAAAAGTTACGTTTTGCTATCGAACATGGCGTGTTACCTGCAAACCTGATTGACGATAAAGTAAATCATAAGGTTTCAGAACAAAAACTTGACGAGGCTATTGCACGTATCAGCTACGGCAGAAGTTTGAATATGTCTCCGAAGTTAGCACTCACCAACACAATGATCGTCAATGGAAACATGACAATTTGGGGTGACGCTCTGCCTGCTGTTATTTATCAAAGCGGACTGATGGATTACAAGGAAGAAACCTTTGATGCCACAACAATGACTGCTATCTGCACAATTAAACGTAAAGATATGAGTAAGCCTGAGACAAGAACTTTCTCGGCAGAAGATGCGAAAATTGCAGGACTATGGGGCAAAAACGTATGGGCTAAATATCCAAAACGCATGTTACAGCAGAGAGCAAGAACGTATGCGTTCCGTGACATTTTCCCTGATGTTCTGCAAGGTATGATAACAACAGAAGAAGCACAGGAGATTGCCAATAATAATGATGTAATTTCAAGTTACAGTAAGGTTCTAGCTACCCCTGTTGTTAAACATGTAGAGACAGTAAAAGAAGAAGTACTGGCCATAGAGTATACGCCTTTGTCAGAGGTTCAGGAGATGTTGCAGAGTATTACATCAAAAGAAGATTTGACCAAGTATTTCTTTGATGTTAAACAAAAAGTAAAAACATCTGACACGTCTCAGTTGCTTGAACTGTTTAGACAAAGAAAAGCAGAACTAGCTGAAAGTGAAGAAAAAGTTTGACAAAAATGTTTTTTAGATCTACAATAAGCATGTAATCACAAAATAAGGAAATATTATGAACTTAACTTTTAACGAAGAAGACGACAAGAAATACGAGGAAATGTTAAACAGCTCTACCAGCTATGTTTCAGACAAGGATCTTCCTTATGTTGAATCAGGTATGTATCAGTGCGAAGTTTCCTCTGCTTTTGCCTCTCAAGCCACAATCAACGGAGTTGTTGAAGATAGAATCAACGTTACATTTATTGCATACGACAAAGATGGAGTAACACCTGTAGGCAAGTTTACTAATAACTTTACCTGTGACAAAAACAACAAGTTTTTCTTTCATACTTTTGAATTGTGTATGCTGACAAACAATAAGGCTCTCAAGGAAGAACCTTTATTGAACAAAGATGGTGAACAGGTTTTCTCTCAGAGAGATAATATGCCTGTAATGCACTACCCAACACTAAAAGGAACTAAACTGATAGCAAGTGTGTTCAGAAAACCTGATTATGTAAGTCAGAACGGCAATACTTATGCTAATTACACAATCTACGGCTTGTACGCCTCTGATAAGCGTACTTTCGGTGAAATTAGACGTAATCAGCCAGCAGAATCCATTAAAAAGGATTATGCGTTCCTGCAAAAGAAAATCAGGGAACAGGCAGAACAGCAAGAGGCTTTGAATAGAACGACTCATTACGCTCCACCAAAGCCTACACCTGCACCTGCATACGGCAACACACCTAAACCAGTGATGAAAGAACCGACATATGCATCACAACAGCAAGACGAAGATTTACCATTCTAACTCTCTTAGCTAAAACTGTATAAGGCTGTTTAACGACAGCCTTTTTTGTAGGATAAAAAGGAAACAATAATGAACATAGTTGCAGAAAAAACATTAAAACTTATCGAGTCACAGATTATCGGAGATAACGGCAAATCATTTAAGTCATACGAAGAAAACCTTTTACCACAAATGCACGATGCTTACAAGGCAGACAAAAAAGACGGATTACGTGATCATTTAGGAGCATCACTAATCGGAGAGCCTTGCGTAAGAAAGATTTGGTTAAGTTACAGGGGTTGCGGTCAGTCTCAAATTGACGCAAGAATGATAAGATTGTTTAATCGAGGTCATTTAGAAGAAGCAAGATTTCATGCTATGCTGAGAGCTATCGGCTGTAATACATACTTTGATACCAACGGTAGACAGTATGGGTATAAAGACGGCATGTTTGCAGGCAGTATTGACGGATTGGCAACTAATGTGCCTGATTGTCCGAATGAACTTGTAATGCTCGAATTTAAGACAATGAACGATAGCCGTTTTAAACAATTTGTTAGCACTGATATGCTGAACTTTAAAGGATATGAAAATCAGTGTAAGGTTAATATGTATTGCATGAGCAAGTTTCAGTCCGATGTTTTAAAAGAATTGAATCCAAACAATCCTACAATTTGGAATACCCTGTTTATGGCAGTAAATAAAAATACTGACGAAGTTCATGCTGTTGTTATTCATAGAGATGATGATTGGGTAGAAAAGAATTTAGACAAAAGAATCAATGCCGTGTTAGACAATAATGTTGTTCCAGCAGGCATATACGACAAACCCACTTATTTTGAGTGTAAATGTTGTTCGTTTAAAGGGTATTGTTATGAACACAAAGAACTACCACATAATTGCAGAACATGTGTATGTCACGATTTAAAAAGCAATACCTGTATGTTTGATCTTAACGGATATAATGAAGAATGTTACACCAAAATAGAGGTGGAGATGGAAAATGACGATTAAACCAAGAGATTACCAAATAGATGCAGTAAACAGTATATTTAATTATTGGAGTGAAAATAATAATCAAGGCAATCCTGTTGTTGTAATGCCAGTGGGTTCAGGGAAAAGTCTGACAATGGCTCATTTTGTCAGAACATGTGAGGATAAATTCGGCCAGCATTTATCAAAAATTTTGATTGTTACCCACGTAAAAGAGCTGATTGAACAAGATTATCAGGCCGTTGTTGATTATTGGAATGGTGCGAATATAGGCATATACTCTGCTAGTCTCAAGGCTAAATGTACGCAGAATAAGATAATCTGCTGTGGGGTTCAGAGTATAGCCAAAAATTACAAAGAATTAGGCAAAGTAAACTGTATTATAATTGACGAATGTCATTTAGTCCCTGTTAAACAGGAAACAACATACAGACGCTTAATTGCAGGACTAAAAGAATTAAATCCAAAATTAAAGGTGGTTGGTTTCACTGGTACACCTTACAGACTAGATTGTGGACTTATCACAGAGAATGGTATCTTTGATGATATAGTTTTTAATATGTGTACTGTCGAGTGGTTTCAATGGCTGATTGACAATCATTATTTATGCGATGCAATTCCGAAACGCCCTGATTTTCAGATAGACGTAAAAGACGTTGGTATCAGAGGTGGCGAATTTATAGAAAAGGAATTACAGCTTGCATGTGACAAAGAAGAAGTAACACGCCTAGCACTTACCGAAACAATTAAACTGGCTCAGGACAGAAAGCATTGGCTTGTTTTCTGCACTGGCGTAGAACATGCTAACCATGTTTGTGATTTTCTTAATGCTCACGATGTTCCATGCACAGTTATTAGTGGTGATTTAGATATGACTACTCGTAATGAACGTATCGAGGGCTTTAAATCAGGCAAATACAGAGTTTGTGCAAATGTTAACGTGTTGAGTACAGGGTTCAATTTTCCTGATATTGACTGTCTTGTAATGCTCAGACCAACGCAGAGTGTATCACTCTACATACAGGCTTGTGGCCGAGGAATACGTTACAGCCCTAACAAAGAGAATTGTTTAGTGTTGGATTTTGCAGGGAATGTTGCGAGATTAGGTTGTATCAACGATCCTGCTCCGATGAAAAAGAAAAAGCAAAAAGTATCAGGAGAGTTAGGAAATGCACCTGTAAAAGTATGTCCGAAGTGCCATACTTATGTACCTGCAAGTGCTAACGTTTGTCCTTGCTGTAATTATGAGTTTCCAAAGGTTACACAGCTTACGGCTCATGCCAGCCTAAAGGAAATAATAAAACGCAAGACAGCAGAATCAGAAAAAGTATTTGAAGTGTCCAAAGTTTCTTATGCAAAAATAAACACAAAGAACGGAGTACAACTTTTAGCCACATATTTCAGTGGAGTACAAAAAGTTGGACAAGACTGGATTAATCTTGAAAGTCAAAAATCTTTTTCTGCCAACATAGCAAAAACATGGATCAATTATCGTAACAAAACTGACTATTTTCCAAAGAATACACAGGAATTGTTAGTTATGTGCCTAAAAGGTGATTTTAAAGAGCCAAAAAAGATTGCAGTAAAAGTAACAAATGGGTATAATAGGATAGTACGTTACGAATTTGACTAGGAGTTATAATGAACTTTGATGAATTAAAAAATCTGTCTCAGTGGGCTTTATGTTTTGCAGAAGTGGGAGAAAAGCAACCTGTCGTTGTCACAAAAAAATGGATAGATAAAGTTTTAAAGGTGTACCCTCATTATTTTGACGAGGGTAATGATGATTTTATTACGATTACTGATAACTTATGGCTCAATTACACAGTCACAATCAACGATGTGGGCGAAAAGTGTTACACAGGTGATTTAGTTAATACAGGTGCAACAATCAATTTCAAAAACGCATGGCTTAGTTATAATATTGTAGATAAGCTAAACCGAAACTCTTTAATGCTGTTTCCTGTTAATAGAGAGAAACATCTTTGTTTTGGTTTTGTGTTCACTAAAGACTGTCCGTGGACAATTATTGATTTTGACAGAAAAGACGGCACTACACCACAGGAAATAGCGTATCAGGATCAATGGATTCAGAAGTTCAAAAGTTATACAGAAAGAAGTATCAGTGGTCTTGGCTATCATGTAATTATAGAGGGCAAGATTAACGAAAAGAAATACCCAAACTCTAAAGGCACAGGAGCAAGTGGTATAAGAACAGGTACAGCACATAAGGCACAGGGTATCGTTGGTTTTGAACTTTACTCTCAGGATCGATTTGCAGTAGTTACAGAGGACGCAGTGACTACCAAAGAAATCTACCCAAGACAGGGAGAGCTTGATGATTTATGTGCTGTTTTGAAAAAACCGATAACAGAAAATCAGGATGTTACCGATTCGGCCACAGAGTTTAAGTTTGATAATTCTGACGATTTTAGTTCAGAAATCAACTTTTACATGTGCGAACTGATCATGTCTCCTGATTGGGAAGTGTTGTCTGAATTGTTTGATAATCATTGTAATTACAGCTATGAAAACGATGCAAGTAAAAGCGTATACAATGAGGAATATACATTAACCTTTCCGTCTCAGTCAGAGGCAGATTTTAAGATGATGGCAATTATTTCAAGATATTGCCCTAACAATACAGTTGTTAAAGCTCTGTTTGCAAGCTCAGAATTAGCTCGCAGACCAAAAGCAACACGAGTAGACTATCTTAATCGTATGCTCGAAAGAGTGAGGGAAGAACAGGCTAATGAGGATTATATAACAGAAGAACCTTTGTCTAATACTTTTGTTACAGTAAGCGAGACAGGGGAGCAGACATATGCGACAGTAGACGAAATAGTTGAACGCATAGAAGAACGCAAGGCAAAGGAAAAAGAAGCTGAACGAAAGGCGTTGATCAACGAATTTATCAACAAAGAGTATTTAAATGTTAACGCTGAAACTGTACTTGTTAATTCAAGATGGAAAAACGAAGAAACAGATCCTAGTTATAGTATTGCAAACATGTTCTGTGATGTTCTGTATGCAACAGATGTTGTTAATCAGCTTAAAAGAGCTGGTGTAGCTCCTAGTTCCGATTTTGTGTTATTTAATTCTGACCAAGATATATCTTATAAGAGATTGTTGGATAAGGGATATTTGTGTACTAAGGGTTTTGTTATCTCGGATAAAAATGCGTTAATCATTCCTCCTACATCAAGTGCATTAATGTACGAGCTGGTTAAATGGAGTTATGAGACTCGTATTAAGCCTATATTAGAAGTGTCATTAACAAGCGTAATTGCTATTATCAGTGGTATTGTAGGCAAGATGTGGCAGTTACCGACAGGCACAGGATTAAATAATTACGTTATTCTTTCTGCTAGAAGCGGTATAGGTAAAGAGGGATTGCATACAACCAAAAACGATTTATTTATGCAGTTAAGAAAGAGACATGGCGATACCGATTTTAGACGGCACGTAATTGACGATGATTTTGCATCAGGACAAGCACTTGTTAAGCGTTGTTTACAGGAAGCAGGTTCTAAAGCAGGCGAAAAGAACAATAATCCTTTTGCACTTACTTTAGAAAAATATGCAAGTTTTGTAAATTTCCAAAAAGAATTTGGTAAGAACCTATCTGAAATGGGCGAAGATTCACGTAATCAGTCTGCACAAAGTTTAAAAGCTCAGTATTTAAGATTGTATACGGGGTCAGCAGAAAACGATATGTTGTCAGCTATGACTTATAGTAATTCTGATAATAACTTCACCGAAACTTATGCTCCTGCTTTCAGCATTGTTGGTGAAGCGACAATCAGTGGTATAGCAGATTCAATCACGCCACAAATGGCAAAGGATGGCTTTTTAAGCCGTTTCTTAACAGTTACATATAAAGGTGGTGCAGTTCCTCAGAACAAAGACAAATACGGTAGTCCTGCCCCTGCTTATGTTCTCGACAAATTAAATGAACTGTTAGAACAGGAAAAGGTGTTATCAGGTCATGCTGATACTGTAAAAGCTCGTTTTATCAGAATTAAAATGAATGACGATGCAGAAGAATTTAATTTAATGCTGGAAAACTGGTGTATGGAAATGTTGGATCAGGCAGGAGACGCAGAACACTTTAGACAGGCTTGGAACAGATGCCAGCTAAAGATCCTAAAATTAGCAGGCATATGTGCAGTATGTCAGAATTACAGTGATCCAGTTATCAATATTCAACACATCTCATGGGCTACACGTCTAGTGTTTTTGGATATTGCAAACATATATGATATGATAACCAATGGCGAAACATCACTTACAGATAATGCCGAGAATACAATGGCAAACAGCCTTTTAGATGTGATTAAAAAGTTTATCTTAACAAACAATTCCGTGGTGTTGTGTAATGCTACAAACATTCCTGTCAAGATAATAAATCAAATGAGAGGAGATAGAGTAGTACCAATTAGCTATATTAACTACGCATTAGGCTCTCAAAAGGTGTTTGTTCGTGCGAAAACTGGTTACACTAGAGCAATACAGAATACCATAGACAGACTTATTAACGAGGGTGCTATTGAACTTGTGCCAAAGCCTTTGGCAAGCACTACATATAAAACCAAAGGAGTATGTTACAGATTGTTAGATTTACGAGGTATACAGTAATGACATATGATGAGGAAACGCAAAGTTTTGTAATCGAAAGCCCACTGTCTGTTCCTGTGAGCAGTAAAAAAAAGTTTATGTTAAACATGAACGATTATAGGAACGCACATTATCAAGTGCTAAACAAGGCTAAAGTTGAATATAAGCGTATGCTAAGAGACGAAATATTGCAATTACCCAAGATGGATAAGGCCACAATCAATTACGAAATAACATTAGGCGATAATAGAATCCACGATGGAATGAATATATGCTCTGTAACAAGCAAGTTTTTTCTTGATGCTTTGGTAGAATATGGCATACTTCCAGACGATAACATGAGGTATATATTACATGAGGAATGGAATCCCCACGGTATCGAGAAAAACAATGGGAAAGTTTTAATTTATATCAAGCCTTTGTGATAGAATAGTATTACGACAAATAGAGGAGTTTTTGATGATTATTATAAAATTTGCTCAAAACAGTTTAGGTTTTATTGGACTTGATAATGATATTCCGTGGCATTGTTCAGAAGACATGAAAGATTTTAAAACCAAAACCACAGGTAACGTGGTTTTAATGGGAAGAAAAACCTTTGAAAGTTTGAACAATAAGCCACTGCCAAACAGAATGAATGTTGTTATCAGCTTAAAAGACGAATATGTAAGAGAAAAGAATAAAGAATATGCAGGACAAAATATTGTGTTCTGCAACAATCTGCAAGACGCTCTGAATTTTGATAACGATATTTATACTACATATCCTGAGTATAAAAACACAAATCAATACATCATAGGAGGAGCTACTTTAATCGAAAGTTCAATAAGAGAATTAAGAGAAAAGATTGATCATATTGAACTTAGCATCATAAACGACAATACAGTAGGAGACACAAAAGTAAATCAGTTCGTGCTACATGCGTATAAAATTCCTATTCACTGCACTTGTTATATGGACTGAAAAATGAAACCACTAAACCAAAATGATTTTATCGTTTATAGAAAAGAAAAATTTGCTACCTTATTAGATGCCTGTTCAGGTTACGGCCTGAGCGTTCAATACGTCAAGAAGTTTTATGAGGTGACAAAAAGTCATGCCGATGCTCTAAATCAGGCATTACATTTTAAAGACTTAAAAAGATTTTATGGTTTGGTGGTTTTTCCTCATAGCATCACGGGGTTAGTTAATCCTAGTGATAGCTATGATATAGAAAGATGTAATCGCATTATCAGAATACAGAAGAACGCTAGAGTAGAGCGTTATAATCTGGTCAAACATGCAGAAGTGCAATCTGCGTTTCAAAAAATAATTCCGAAAATCAAAAAAATCTGTTGACATATATATAGTAAAGTGATAACATAATACTTGTAAATACAACACAAGGAGTTCAAGATTATGTGTACTTTATTAGATATTACCAAAGAAGAATTAACCAAAAAGATTGCTGAGGGCGATATTTTAACTGCTTGGAGACAGGTAGCGGAAATTCTTGAATATGCAAAGAAATTAGAAATGAGTTTGCGTAAAGAACTTGTTGCACAGAACTTTGCTAATGCCAAAGCAGGCGTAAACAAGTGTGAACTTGAAAACGGCACTTTGTCTTACACAAAGACATTCAAAACAGAAGTTGACGAAACATTGTTTCAGGAAGTGGCTTTACTCTGTGAAGAAAATTTTATTGACGTTGGCAGTCTATTTAATGTTAAACATTCACTGGTAGCAAAAGAATATAAAAAGTATTCAGACAAAGAAAAAGAAATTATCGACAGAATGTTAGTAACAAAGGAACAAGCACCGAAGTTGGAATTTAAGGCACAGATTGAAGATTAAGAGTGGCATATGGATTATTCACGTAATTTTAAAACAGTAAGATGGTGGTTAAAACACTCTGACAAAACAGAAAATATTGTTATTGTCGAGTGTACCCACTGTATAGAAAAATATTTTTTACGAGATATTAAAAAATGTTTTTATAGTCGAAAACACGCTTTGGAAAGAGTGTATGGCGAATTTGATATTGTGTATGACTCTACAAGAGGTGGTTATAACGATAGAGACTACAAAAAGCCTAGCTTAAAGCAGATGAAACGTTTTTATAACATGCTTGTAGTCTCATGGGATTATGATGTTTATTGTCAGGATGATTTAGGATTTTACGTGAGAGACAAGTCTTATTTTAAAGACAAAAAGAAAACTTTATTAGAAAAAACATGCGTAAAGAATAACAAAAGGAGATTTCACAAGTAATGAACTATTTTGGAATAGTACCTGTTGAATGTGTAAACGGCACTGGATTTGGTTCTACCTTATTTGTTGCAGGGTGTGAACATCATTGTAGAGAGTGTTTTAATAAAAAGACATGGAACAGATACGGAGGAGAACCATTTACACGCAAAACGATGGAACATCTTAAAACATGCTTAGACCACCCTAGTATTACTAGACTTACTATCAGTGGAGGAGATCCTTTAAGTGTGTATAATCGAATGGAGGTATTACATATCTGTGAAGAAATAAGACGATACAAAAATGTCACAATATGGATTTATACAGGATATACGGCAGAAGATTTACAGAAAGAGTCTCCATCGTTTTTGGCAGAGTTGGCTTTATATGCCACTTATTTGGTAGACGGACAGTACGAACCAAACGAAACACATACCAAGCCGTTTCGTGGTTCTGACAACCAAAAAATAATAAGATTATCCGATATGCAGGAGGTTGTATTTTGATTACTCAGCAAGAAATAACAGAAATACTACAAGCCCCTGAAAGGTTTAGGCTGTTAAGATTAAACCCTTTTGAAGATTCTATTAATATCAACGGAGACAACATAGAGTTTAAACCTTTGATTTTACGTGACAACTTACAGGATAAGCCTACAAACAAGAAGCTGATATTGTTAGATACGGAAACAACAGGCTTAGATACTAACGTAGACGAAATTATTGAGCTTGCCTTTGTTGTTGTCACATATGATCCGTTAACAAACGTAATGGTTAGTATAGACAATGTGTACGATGGTTTTAATCAACCAACAAAGCCTATATCAGAAAAGATACAAGCTATTACAGGTATTACCAATGAAATGGTAGAGGGAAAGCATATTGACTATAATTCATTTAAGGCTTATCTGCCGACAGGTAAATATCTGATTGTAGCTCATAATGCTGGATTTGACCGAAAGTTTGTAGAGAGGATATACCCTGAAATAGCAGGGAAGCCGTGGGCTGATAGTCTTACGGAAATAGATTGGTTATCTCGTGGTTGCACAAAAAGCAGTTTGGAAATGCTTATGTATTATCAAGGTCTGTTTTACAACGCACATCGGGCAGTTAATGACTGTTTAGCGTTAGGAGCAGTAATTAATTTTAACAATGCACTTGAAGAATTGCTTGCAAATGCAAGTAGAATAATGTATGATATAGAAATATCTGTTAGCTATGACAACAGGATGTTCCCAAAAAATTTAGGCTTTAAGTGGAGAAAAGAAAACACATCATGGGTAAAAAGCTATAAAGACTTGAATGAATGGGAAACAGATAGAGAATATTTAAACACAAAAAACGTATTCTACAAGTTAATCTCACAAACAGAAAATACTTGTTTAACACGATTTGCAAAAGTGGAGACAAAATGACATTAGTAGTAATTATTGGTTTGTTGGCGTATATTGCATACAAGATTTATGATTTTCCTTTTGCAGTAGTTAATATTGCGAAAACATTATCAGAGCAAAATCCAGAACCCACAGACGAAAGAAAAATGCAGTTAAGTTTATACATAATTGTGTTACAGCATTTAAAGATTTTGTGGATTATTTGTTTAGCAGGTTTTTGCGAATGGGTGATCTTGTCACAGTATGTTTATAAGGGTGAATAATGGATTTTGAAAGTTTTTTATTAAACTGTTTTGACGATAGTATTATCCTGCAAGATGGTGAAGAAGAAGTTTACAATGGCAGTGTTTCACTTGTGCCGTTTTGGATTATTTACAAATACAAAGGTTGCCAAGTAACGTTTTCAGAGAAAAAGGATAAGAAATGGATAGTAAAAATAATAAACTCATGCAGTTGCCAGCATTAGAATGGAATACAGGATTTATTTGTTCTGCTGTCGTATATAGCATGTTGCTAAAACAGTTGATATACGACTTAGGAAAACAAAAGCTGACAGAAGATATAATAGAACAGTTTGAGAGAATAATCAGAGAACACAGAATGGACATATACGATGAATATTATTCTCAAACAGGATTTTTGGATAGAGAGTCACCTTTTATCAGAGTAAACAGAAAGAAAGGTGATAAAAAGCACGTAATAATTGAATGGTACGAACCGAGGGAACATAATAAATGAGACAGTATTTAGATTTATTACAAGATGTTTTAGACAATGGTACAGTTCGTGATGATAGAACAGGTGTAGGAACAATCTCCGTATTCGGCAGACAGTTACGATTTAACATGGCTGACGGATTTCCAGCAGTAACTACTAAGGCTCTCGCATGGAAAGCCGTGGTGAGCGAATTATTGTGGTTTTTAGAGGGTTCTACAAATGAGCATAGACTCGCAGAGATTAAGAACGATAACAAGCCTTATGCAGAACTCAGTGAAAAGGAACGCAGAACTATTTGGACTGCAAATTTCAATGCACAAGGGGTTCAGCTTGGCTATAAAGATGGCGAACTTGGGAGAATTTATGGCAGTCAATTCAGAAGTTTTAGAGGCGTTAAAGAGATAAAAGACCCAATGTATAATCAAGATGGCTCTATTCATGGGTACAATGTTTATTATCAGACTGTTGAGATAGACCAAGTTAAGAATGTTATTGAACAGATTAAGCACAATCCTGTTTCAAGACGTTTATTGGTATCGGCTTGGAATCCTGCGGACTTGCCAACAATGTCATTAGCACCTTGTCATTTCTCGTATCAGTTTGATGTGGATGGCGATAAATTAAGCCTGATGTGGAATCAGCGTAGCGTGGATTGCGGAACGGGGCTTCCGTTCAATATCGCTAGTTATGCTCTGCTGTTGCATATTGTAGCAAGAATGACAAACAAGATACCGCATGAATTGATAGGAAGTTTAGGTAATACTCATATTTATAAAAACCATATTGAGCAGGTAAAAGAACAATTAAGTCGTACACCTCACAAATTACCACAATTAGAGTTGCCTGCGAACGCTGATTATAGTAATATAGACTCATTCTTAAAATCAGTTAAGACGAGCGATTTTAAGTTGTTGAATTATGAACACGATGCTCCGTTAAAATATCCAATGGCGGTATAAGGAAAATAAGGAGAAAATCATGCACAAGAAGTTCAAAGATTTTTTAAAGAACCCAAAGATGTTTGAGGAATACAATGAGATAGCTGGAAGATATTTAGACAGCATGAGAATGTCGGTAAAAGTCTATGAGTATATGACCGAGTTTTACGAGTTTTTAAAAAACTACGAATTAAAAATAGAGGATATTGTTTATGTAAAATACTACGGTGCTAAAGTTGTGTATGTAACTTTTGATACTTTTGTAGAGATGGTTACAAATAATTGTTTTAATAGGAATGAGCAAATATTGTTTAAGGATAACACAATAATGTATAGAGATGAATATGACTTAGATTGGAGTTGGCAATTATTGAGATTGCCTAAAGATGTTGAGATTATCTCTGATGCAGAAAAAGCTAAAGAAATTTTAAAGGTAAAGGATTAAA
>Ga0326514_10001056_pt1 | contig 18125 bp, 38 predicted proteins | sample 3_2548_0518_D_FD_203653 | JGI IMG/M metagenome (GOLD analysis project Ga0326514, IMG submission 203653) | Bovine rumen microbial communities from UC Davis, California, United States - 3_2548_0518 | ecosystem: Host-associated > Mammals > Digestive system > Stomach > Rumen | place: USA... | reverse complement strand
ATAGACCTGAAAGATTGAGAACACATTGGTGTTATGTTTCTAAATGGTTGGATGAAAAAATGGAAGAATATAAAAAGGCGGGTCCCGCCACTTTATTGACGGGAATGGCAAGAGGAACGGATCAAATTGCAGCTATTTCCGCAATTAATAAGGGGGTGGGGATTAGATGTTATTTTCCTTTTGTTCATAGGTTTACTGATTTGGAAAATTATATTGTAGATCATGCAGAAGCCGTTAGGTATGAGGCGGATGGATATAGACCCGATGTGTATAAGACTAGGGACCGCCGCATTGTTGATGATTGTGATGTTCTTTTGGTTGTTTGGGATGGTGTTAAAATGGGGGGTACTTATTATACTTATAAGTATGCGCTGGCGCAAGGGAAGAAAGTTGATGTTTTGAGGCTACCGCCTGTTTAAATGGGGGTAAGTCTGATCTGGAAAAGGAGGGGCTGCCGCATTTGGGGGAACCTTTTTGCAAATTTTCAATTGGCGTAGCCCCAAGGGGAACCTTTTTGCATTTTTTGGTTGAAGAATTTTGCTTGATTTTAGCAGTTTTTCCATCCGAAAATCCAAATACTAATATATATAGAATGCGCATTTTGGGATGGAAAAACTGCTTGTTTTTAATTTTTTAAGGTCAAAGTTGGAAAAAGAATATAAAGTAAAAATAATATATATATGGAAATATTAATTTTACAAAGGAGGAAATTAAATATGTTAGAATTAAATGTTCCATATAATGCTAGTGTAATAGCTTAGTAGTTATTTAAAATAAGCCCTAAAACTTTTTCTAATCAAAGAAAGAAATATTTAGAATATTTAAGTTAGTTTTATGATTTTTAGATGCAAGGTAGAAAGTTTGTATTAAAGAAAGAATTAAAACCATTTGAGACAAGAATGGAGAATAGAAAACAAACGGTTGAAAAAAATATTTCTACTTATAGAGATTTAACACATAAGATTATAAATTATAAACCTTTAAATAGTGGATCTAATATTGCTAGAGAAATACATGATAATCCATTAAGGCCACTTGATCATGAAGAAGGTACTATTGCGAAATATGTTAGAGGAGTATTAAAGGAGGATTTTGAAGTTATGGATAAACAATGGTGTAGAATTAATTATGGTACAAATACTTATGAGCCTTTAAGTTTTGAAGAAAAATGCTTTTTAATGGAGTTATTTAAAGAAACGAATTTAAGTAAGAAAATTATGGATATTACTGCTGATTTTAAGTGTGGGAATATTTCAAGAAAGGATTTCCAAGAACAGGTTGGTTTTGTGGCTGAAAGTAAGTATAATAGAGTGATGGAAGAGTTTAAGAAGAGGTTTGGTTTTAGACCTTATAAGGTTCCTAATTGGAGGGAGAAGGTAAATGCGATTTGAGTATTTTGAACGTGATGAAGATAATGATAGAAAGATTTTGATAGCCAGAGAAAAAGGAAGTGAGAGTAAGACTTTTACAATGGCGGGAGAGATTATTGGAGCTAGTAAGTTTAGTAGGAAGTTGATATAGGATATGTGGGATTCATGTATATAGGTTTTTGAAGAAGGTAATAATGAAATGATAACTTGGGGAGAAGGGTTATTTAAGAATGGATATTATTAAAGTGGTAAGTATTGGGATTATAGTTGGATTTACATTGGTTTTAAGTTTTATAGGATGGTATTGGTATAAAAGAGAGAGGGAAAAGAATAGGAAATTTAATTTAGATTGAATAAATAAAGATATTTTAAATTTATGTAAAATATGTAAAATTGATGTAAATTGGGAAGGTGTGGTGGCACCTACCTACCTCCCATTCCTCATATAAAATACAAAAAAACGATCGTGACTGTACACGGGAAAATTTTTTTTATAAAAAAAATTTTCCCCCATTATAATTATAATAAAATTTTTTATAAAAATCAAACCCATTAAACATTGAAGAGGCTCCCACACGGGAGCCTTTTTTTAATATTATATCATAAATTTTTAAAAAAATCAAGTTATGCGGCGCAGCCACGGTCTCTCGGTCTGAGCCATATGGCCCTATGGTCCTGCGGACGGCTAGAGAAGGTAGGAAAGGTCCACACGGGACGAAGCTATCCATAAAAGTGAATCCATAAATGTGAAATAATCCATATTTATGGAGACGGGCGGCCCGCCTCAGTTATGTGGATAGGTTCAACTTTATGAATTGTATATTTTGCACAAAAATTTCGGGAATTTTAAGGTGATTTTTGTGCAACTTTTTTTGAAAAAAATATTGACAAAGAGGTAGTTTTGTGGTATAATTGGGCGCGGGTCAGAGACACCGCGCCGACGATTGTTAAATTTTTAACAGTATGCAGGTATAAAAAAAACAGGGCTTCCGCCCTGTTAGATTTTCCATAAAATGTGTGTGTGACCGAATCGGAAAAGGACTTTATAAAAGTTCCACCCTATTCTGATTTTACCTTTTTCTTTTTCAGGAAGTTTAATTATCTTCATCATCTGTTCTTCTCTCTTGCTATATCATTAAATTTCTGCCAAATACCGTCTTCCCCTTCCCAATATCTTTCAAGTTCATCATAGGGAAGAAATTTCTGAGCAAACATGATAACACCAAAAGCCATTCCACGATAATTTAATACAGTATCAGAAGTTGTAGCCTCTTTTGCATAGAGAAGCATATCTTCTACAAATTCTTTAACATCATCCATTTTCATAATCAAAGCCTCCTTTCAATAGTAAGTCTACCAAACAATCTAACAATGTAGTTCCATTCATCATCATCAGTTGCGAAAAACTCAAAATCTTCCTCATCAGGGCAATCAGGAATACCTGTAAGGAACCATGCGCCAAGGAGAGTTTCATCTCCAAGCTGAAGCATGTAGGTATTCATTCCTTTAAGGAGTTCTACTCTTGTTTTCTGAATATTAGTCATGTTTTATTTCCTCTCTGTTGCTATACCCCTTTGACAATTATTATTATAGCAGATTATGGGAAAAATGCAACGAGTAATGTTGCACAAAAATGTGAATGAAATTTTGGTAAGGTTGACTATTGACAAATTTTGGGCGCTGTCTCAATAGACAGCGCCCCGAGCTTTCGCCCGGGACGACTGTTTTAATATTCAAGGGCTGATAACCAATTATAGTCGTTAATGTAAATATCTTTCCAGAAGACCCTTTTTACTTTATGTTCAGAGCAATTTAACGTTTTAGCAACATTCCAGAACACAATGTCTCCATCTAACCACCAATCAAAATATTCTTGTTTCATAATAAAAAGAAAAATTAACGCTTTGATTTGTTTGTGCTGTTCAATCTTTTTCTGTCGAGTCATAGTTAAAACTCCTTAAAAACTTCCTTCTGACAATCAGGACACAGATTAGAAATAAAGCGTTCACGGTCAGTAGGTGACATGTGCGGAAAAGCATTCTGCACAAGTTCCCCAGACTCCCACTTAAGATACTGTACAAAATCAACAGTAAGTTCATGCTCACGACCACAGATAGGACAGGTGAAAAGAATTGTAATATCCATTTGATACCCCCTTAATCGAATACGAAACAATTAACATTATCCATTTCTAACATTGTAGAATCACAACCACAAGCATCACTATCAGAAGCTACGTCAAAGGCATAACAAGTATTAAAATCATACCTAATCATAACATCTGCATCTCTAAGTGCCTGAAAAGCCTTAGAAAAATCATCAATCAAATGCTGTCGCCTCTGATGTTTTCTTTTTTCAACTTCCTTTTGCAGAGTGCCAATGGCGGACTGAAGAGAAGCAATAGCCACATCCAAATCAGTATCATCGTTTTTACAAGTTTCGTTAATGAAATCGTAAAGTGCTTTGTTCTCCATTTGATTTATCTCCTTTCCTGTTGTTAAGTATAGTATATCAGATTACAGGAAAAATACAATAGACAGATTGTACAAAAAATCAGATGAAAATTTGTTGATTATGTATATTGACATTGAATTTTGGCGCGCGTGGTTTGTACGCGCGCCAGTCGTAGAAGCTGACGCCCGCATTTACATTTCAAAGCCATCATAAATGCTTTTTGCAAAATCATTAGTCATTTCGCAAAATTCATTATTAAGCATTTTAGCAATTTCAAAAGGAGTAAACATGTCTTTATATTCTTTCATAAACCATTCTACTCCTTCCGCACACCATACATCAAGCATGTGCGCAAAATCCTCTTTAACTTCTTCTAAATTCTCTTTAGTTTCTACTGTTCCTTTATAAAGCATGTCCTTTGTTTCTTCAAAAACTAAATCCTTCACCGCCAAATCCCCCATTATCATAGATGTAAATAAGAGCCAAAAGCAGTCCCGCTAGTACAAAAGCATTACCTATCATTTTTATTCCTCGCTTTCTTTCTTTACATAATGATTGCAAGCGAAAACAGTCATGTCACCTCTTTCGCAAATATCACAGTCACAGCAACCCTCTTTGCGGTCAACACAATCCTTACAGAGACAACACATGCACGCCACATTTTTCATTTTTTATTCCCCTTTCTTTTGATAAATCAATTATAGCAAATTTTTTATTTTTTGTCAATAGTTAATTTGTAGTATCTACTCCCAAAAGTAAAAGAGTGTAGAGAAGACAAGGCCAAACATTGATTCCCATATCATTAGGAATAACTTCCCAAATTTCAGGATAAAGTTTCTTGATTCCTGTAAGAAGCATACCGCCCCAGTTACCGCCACAAGCTGTGCAATGATTAAGAAAAGCATCAAAAGAATCATTAAAAGGTTCCATGCGGAAGCAGGTTTCGATGACCTTTTTACCATCTTCTCCCCAATTTTCTACAAGATAGTTCTGTGCTTCAATAATGTAATCGTATTTAATCATGTTTTTTATTTCCTTTCTGTTGTTTTTCCTCTTGACAATTATAAGTATATCACATTATGGGAATAAAACAATAGGCAAAATGCACAAAAAATGGATAAAAAATTTGTTGAATCTACCTATTGACATAAAAAATGGCGCGCGTGGTTTGTACGCGCGCCAAAAAGGGCTACCACCCTGTATAGAGTGGTAGCCCTTGTAGGATTACTCAGCCTCATCCTCAGCGACCGCCTCGGGGGCGACAAAGTCAACCCCCTTGACAGCGTAGAAAGTGCGCTTCTTAAAGACGTTCTTCTGAACCTCACCTGCCTTGACAAGCTGACCCAGGAGTGCACCGACCTTCTGGACGCTGTACTCTGCGACACGCTCATCCTCACGGATGTCAGCCATGGTGATGAACTCGCCAGCCTCACCGAGGATGTCAAGCAGAACCGCCTTAATCTCCTCGTTCAGCTTCTGAGTCCTAGTAAGACTCCCCCTGCTACCCCTCTTTGCAAGCTGACTCATGAGAGCCTTGATGCGCTCAGTAGCCTCAGCGTTGCCATCACCAATAGCGGTAAGTGCGATTTCCAGTGCCTGTGCGTAAGTCATAACGTTTGCCATGATTAATACCTTTTCCTTTCAATATTTTGTTTGCTTTACTTTATGTATTTATTATAGCAGAAGTTTTTTTATTTGTCAACAGTTTTTTTATTTTTTTTCTGGACTTGTTGGGAGCGGCGGTACCATTTCCGCTCCCGCAGTCCCGCCCTTCGTATTTGTGTCATTGCGGATGGGCAAGTCCGCTTAACTTTTAAATCGCATAGGCTTCCTTTCTAATGCTCTTGCTTTGTTTCACTGTAATAAGTATATCACAGTGGTTCTTCCGTGTCAAGCCTTTTTCGGTATTTTTTTAGGTTTCGCTTTGCGGTCGTTCCATGGCACTAACGGCAAAGGTACTTTTTGGGGCTGTGCTGACCGTCTTGACTTTCGGCCCTCTCCCTCTCTCATTTTGTAATTAAATTATAACAGAAATTTTTTAATTTTGCAAGTACGAATATCGGGAAATTTTTTATCGAAAATTTGTTTAAAATTTTGCTTGACAAAATGGTTCGGAGCATGGTATAATAGAATTTTGGCGCATTTCCGCGGAAATGCGCCCGAGCAGTTTTACCTACCTACGGGCGCATGTTTTAATCATAGTTAACTGTTACGACTGCATCATCAGGATAAAAATGTTTAATACAGTGTATAAGGGCATCTATTATAAAAGCATCATAGTTTTCTATATCATTTTGGGGGTTATCTATTTTATAGTTTTCAATAAGGTGGTCATCAATAGCATCAAAAATATTATCTTTTAAAATATCAAGGTCAATTCTCTTTTTAAAAGTTACATCAACAGGTCTAATCGTCATGCTTTTCTCCCTTCCTCATAACCAGCGAACCAAATTTTAACCATTTCCAAAATATTCTCAGGAATAGCATTAAAGCGATTTTCCTGAAGAAGCTGATAAACAGCGAACCAATCTCGCTGAAAATCTGCCTCAAAGTCTGCGGAAATCCAAAGATTGTAATAAAGGGTTCTAATGAAATCTTCCATGTTTTAATCTCCTTCCTCTTCGTCAGTGGAATCTAATTCTCTCAATTCTTCGTACTTCCATCTATCAAAAGCATTAGCTATATCTCCCAATAAGCAAGCATAGAAAAATTCAAAAGTTTCATCACACTGAAATTCTTCAGGAACTTCTTTATCATAAACATCATGTATTGCCAACCATGCCTTTGCAGTTACTTGTTTAATTTTTCTAATCTCAGCAGGTGTCATGCTTTAATCTCCTTTCCTTTTGTTGATAATATTATTATATCATCTTTTAGTAAGAAGTCAATACCTTTTTTAAAAAAAGTTTATCTTTTCTGCGGGCGGCTCTACGGAAGCGTTTCTCTAAAGCATTTTTTTTAGTATCATGAGGAAGAATACTCCGACAATTTAAATCCCATGCCGTCATATTTTTTACTGTTAATCTCTTGAAATAATCTTTAGTCATTTTATTTCCCCCTTTCTGAATATAAGTATAGCAAAAAATAAAGAAAATGTCAACATTTTTGGGAAAAATATTCTTTATTTTTTCTTGCGGAAATCGCTTGACAAAAAGCCCTGCGTGTGGTATACTGGAAAATTCGGCGCGCGCTGGAGTGGGACACGCAAGCGCGCGCCGTTCACATATTTGAAATTCATATTTCAGGATTCACATTTCTGCATAAAAAAATTCAGGAAACTGAATTCCAGTTTCCTGAACCGAGGAGTTCACTTTTTTGGAGGCCGATGCTTGACCAGTTTAACAGTGTACGAATTGCCGTTAAAAGTGAAGCTAAATTCCGCTTCGTTTTTAACACTGGAAACCGCACCGCCGAACGCTTCAACCGCTGTTTTAATTGCGGTCAGCAGACCGCCTTTTTCTGCGTCTACTTTTCTTTCCCTTACTACTTTCTTTCGGGGAGCGTCAGACTTTTCATAACGTCTGTTTGCTTTGGCTTTTTCCGTCATGGCTTCCGCTTCCTCGTTGACCGTGTAATCATGGTCATCAAGCCAAACCTCGATTGCTTCAGCCGTTGACAAGTCAAGACTGATTTTCAGCTTTTCAATATCTTTATCGGGAATGTTAATGTCTTTTCCGTTAAAATTGAATTTCATTTGAACCCCCTTTTGAAAAATGGCTTTTTTGTTTTTCTATAAAAAATTTTATCAAAAATTTTTTAAATTGTCAAGAAGCAAAAAGCCGATATTTCATCGGCTTATGCTGTCTAAAGCAATGAGCCATAATCCGTGTTTCAATTAAAACATCTTCAAGCCCTGTATGTGATTCATCAAAATCGTTAATTCCAGAAATATATCTGTAAAGGATTTCAGCGGTCAGCCGAACCTGTGGAACCTTGTGATTTGTCATGTATCCGTTTCTCTCACAAAACCGTCTATAACTTTTTTGTTTCCCGATTGTCTGTCTTGCCATTTTCAGAGTATCCCAAATTTCCATCTTATAAGGAAAGAAATAACGCTTTTTTGACTTATAAACCCATCTAATAGTATTGGTTAAAGCCTTCCAGTCAAAACGTGCATTATGTGCGAAAATTGCGGAAACGCCATACTCTTTAATATCATTCCAAAACATATTATACATGGTCTGAAAACGAACAAGTTTTCGCTGTCCGCTCTTTACCTGTTCCCAATACATAGGGATTTTTTCTGCGTAGTAGGCGCTTGCCATAACGTCTTTCATGGCTACAAATACTTCATAAATCAGAAATGAACGTGTTTTATAAATGTTCCCCTTTTTATCAGTGACCGCCCATCCAATATCATAGACAAGAGACTGTGATAAGTCCAGTTTATCCCCATCTACTACCAGACCATTGCAAGTCTCAGTATCCATGCCCATGATATATTTGATTCTTCTGTCCATAGCTTTGTTCTCCTTTATTGTTGTGTGTGTTCCTTGTTCCTTACAAGTATTATTATAAGGGATAGCAAGCGGAAAAGCAAGGAAAATTTTAGAAAAATATGCACAAATTTCGGGCGTTTTAAAAAAGAAAATTTGTGCAAATTTTTGCTTGACAAAAAGCCGACGGGTGTGGTATAATGGAAATTTCCGCGCGGCCCGGTGGTCCGCGCGGCGAGCAAAAAAAATAGGGCGGTATAATACCGCCCTACCTGATTAAACGCTCCAAGCGTAATCAATAACGCAAACCTTACCACGTCTATAACCAACATTACCTTCGTGAAGGTCATGCACATGTTCTTCGAGCCATTCGCACTCTTCATGAGTGCAATAATGCCACCAATCCTTATTATAATCGTTTACATCATTGATACGAGGCATGACAGAGAAGGTTTTGCCATATTCCGCATCAACGGTAGTTTTGGCAAAAAGATGTTCCATACCATCGGCAACAGCCATATCGTAAACTTCTTCTTCAGAATAACAGTCACCTGCACGCCCATCTTCCCACATTCCAACAGGCTGAAAATCAAACTTGATAACATAGTCAGCACGCATGATAGCAATACGAGTGACACCATGTGCCCACTGAAGTTTACGACTGTGGGTGTAATTATATTCTGCAAGGACGTATTCAAAGTCTCTCAGATAAACGCAATCTTGAAACAGCTTTGCAAGGAATTTTGCGAACTTCATACCACGCTCTTCATAAGTCTTTCTCATTTTTATGTCCTCTCTGTGCTCTTTCCTCTTGACAATTATAATTATAAGGGATAACAAGAGAAAATACAAGATGGAATATTGCACAAATTATGGGATTTTATTTTTTTATTTTTTGTGCGGATTTTCTATTAACTTTTTTGGCGGGAGGTGGTATAATGATATTTTTGGCCCGCGGCGGAGTGGAACACGCAGCCGCGGGCCAATCATAAAAAATAGGGGCTGGTATTTCTACCAGCCCCACACACAGAAAGGAGGACAAATAAAGTCAATCAAGTGTGCCCGAAGGGACTTGAACCCTCGACCCTTTGATTAAAAGTCAAATGCTCTACCAACTGAGCTACGGGTACATGAAGCGGTTTTAAGGGATGACCGCAAACCCTATGGGAAGACTTAGGCGTCCTCGCCCTCATCCGCCTTGGCGTCAGGGGCTACAAACTCAGTCCCTGCGATAGCGTACAGAGTGCGCTTTTTGTGGACGACCTTAACGACCTTTTCAGCCTTTACAAGCTGTCCGAGCAGAGCACCCATCTTCTGGACAGAAATGTCCTCGGGCAGACGCTCATCTGCCATCAGGTCAGCCATGGGAACGAAGTCCTCGAACTCTCCCAGAATATCAAGGATGATTCCCTTGAGGGTCTCATTCAGCTTCTGAGTTTTAGTCATTCCGCTCTTAGAGCCACGCTTGGCAAGCTGAGCCTTGAGGGCGGTCAGACGCTCAACAGCTTCAGGATTGGAAGTACCCAGAGCCTCGATACCAAAGTTAATAGCTTCTGCATAAGTCATAGTAGTCATACTTTTTTCTCCTTTTTGATGATTTGTTTTGCTTTTGTTTTTCCTTTATCTTATGTATTTATTATATCATAAGATTTTTTCTTTGTCAACAATTTTTTTTATTTTTTTCGTAAGATTTGGCGCCATTTCTTACTACCTTTTATCCCTTTTAACGCTAAAGGAAACGGACAGGTAATCCCCGAAACGCCATTTAACTTATTCCTTTTTTCTTTGAAAAAAGAGGCTCTCAAATGGTAATGTGCCGAAACAAGGAGTTCTTTTTTTATTTCCTCTCTCCCTTGGAACAATTATATTATACTAAAATTTTTTAAAAAACACAATATCGGAATGTTGCACAAATTACGGGATCCAGACAGACTTAAATTTGTATAAAATTCCGTCTTGACAAAATCTCAGAGATATGATATAATGGATTTTTCGCCGCGGCCCGCAGGACCGCGGCGCGAGCAAAAAAAAAGGGGGTGAGTTAATACTCACCCCTAACCGCCTGTCTATCTTTTCTACGTGCGGAGCGTTTAAACTGTTTACACAAAGTACGGTATTTTTTACGGGTATACAAGATTCCGACCTCTTTAACGTCTAAGCCCCACACGCTCCAATTTTTAGCAGTGCCCATTTTAAAATAATCCATTAAATACCCCCTTTACTGTTCAATTAGTTTGCTGAGTGCCTGGAGAATATTCTCATTAGCATTGATTGTATCTCCAAGGCTCCAACCGTTCCGCACGTCCTCGTTATCGTCTACAAGGATTTGATAGCCCCCGAGGTGACGAGTGCAGTTGGCTTTCGTTGTGCCATACTTGACCATATGGAGCTCATCAAAAGGGAAGTCGTAGCGGTCAAGCCATGCACGCTTTGCGGTTCTGACCTTTGCGTCATATACAGGGGTGGCATTCTTTGCAAGCCACGTTGTGACTACGATGCGCCAACCGTCATTTTTGAGCGTCCAGAGAATAGCGTTCAGCATGAACATGTCATATAAGGGCTTTGCGATTGCGTAGGGTGTAGGGTCTTCCGCTTGAATTTTATCAAGCCAGTTGCGGACACCATACAGATTAGCGATTGTACCATCCATATCAAATACCAGTGTTTTCATGTTTTGTTCTCCTTTTCTTTTGTTGATTATATATTATCATACATTAGGGAAGTTGTCAATAGTTATTTTAAAGTTTTTTTCTTTTTCCGTCCTATCTTTCTGGCAAAAGAGCACCAATCATCTATATCACATAAATCTTTCCAACGGCGGCAAGTATGAGAAATAGGGTCATAATGTTTGCAGTTTTTACAATGAAGAATTTTTGATGAAATATAATGCTTATTTTTCATTTTTTCCCCTTTCTGTTGATATATACATTATAAGGGAAGATAATACAAAACACAATAGGCAGAATAACCAAATTTCAGGATAAAAATTTGTGCAAATTTTTTACAGATTTCGCTTGACAAAAAGGCGGCAGGTGTAGTATAATGGTATTTTGGCGCGCCGCGGAACCAGAGGGCCCGCGGCGCGCCATGCAAAAAAGCGGCTCTTTAGGGGGAGCCGCAACCCCTTTGGTTTACTGAGCGTCACCCTCTGCGGAAGGGGCTTCCGCAGGGGAGTAGACGACATGCTTGTCAGCCTTGCCCTTTACCACCTTGCCATCCTTGACAAGCTGACCCAGAAGGGCGCCCAGCTTCTGAACGGACGTACCCTCGGGAATACGAGCGTCCGCAATCAGAAAGGACATGTTGACAGGCCCCTCGGCTTCTGCGAGGATTTCAAGAATCATGCTCTTGATAACTTCGTTAGCCTTCTGAGTCTTCGTCAGACCCTTGGAGCCAGAGTTGCGCTTCGCAAGCTGTGCCTGGAGTGCCTTCAGGCGGTCAGCGGCTTCCGCATGGGAGTCACCCATAACCTCAAGTGCAACGTTGATAGCTTCTGCATAAGTCATGATGTTTGCCATAGTGTTTTTCTCCTTTTCTGATGTTTGAAAACTTGTTTTCTTCTTGACAATTATTATTATAGCAAATTTTTTTACTACCGTCAAGAGTTTTTTTGAAAAATTTTAGGGGATTTTAGTTCCTTCAGACTCACGCACCGATACTGGCTCGTATCCCCTATGAGTTGTGTCCTAACCGCTCTTTTACTTCGCAGGGTCTTACAATGGCAACTAAGCGCCTTCGGTCATTCCGATGCCCCTTCCCATTGCCTATGCAATGGGGGCTGAACTATGGCTACAGACGAAGGGTTTTTAAGACTTTTCCTTGTCTCACTTCCTTTATATTGTATCATGGTTTTAAGTTACTGTCAAGGCTTTTTTGAAAGAATTTTTAACTTTTTCTATCAGGCACCCCACCAGATACCTACGCCCGTAGCGGAATACCTGCCCAGTAAGTTCTTTCCTTTCCTTACCTTGTAAATACATTATAGCAAAATTTTTTAAAATCTGCAAGGGGTAATACTGCACAAATTTCGGGATCATGAAGATTGAAAGTTTGTTCAAAATGCCGATTGACTTTTTTCTGGCGGGGTGGTATAATAGAAATTTCGCCGCGGCCTTGGGTTAAAGCGCCCAAGGCCGCGGCGGTCAAAAAAAACAGGGCCTAACGACCCTGCTTGATGAAGCACCCGAAGCACTCAAAGGTGCCATTCCCGACAGGGCGGACGCCTATCAGATTGAAGATGTAGAGTCCGCAGGACTCGACTGCCGCACGGATAGCGGAAGCCTCGATGGAAGGAGCGTTGACAGTTACGGAGTAGACTGCAAAATTCATCATAATGTTTTTCTCCTTTTCTCTTGTTGATGATGTTATTATAGTAGATTTAAGAAGATTTGTCAACCCCCCTTTTTTAGAGGAAAGGGGTCAAAATCTTGCCCAGGCGATGGCTTCCTTAGGCGCCATACCAAGATAGAAACGAGCGATGCGATACAGGTCATAAAGAGTCATATCTAAATCTCCTTTTCTTTTGATAATTATATATTATCATATTTATAAGAGAATGTCAAGCTATTTTTTTAAGTTAATCCACAAAGTTTTGCAATTATAGGACTTATTATGAATAAAATTATAAATAAGGTAAAAACCCAATTAAAATTAATTTTTTTCGGTTCATAGTCAATTCCACAAATAGCAATGATTAATATACTAATGATATAAATGGTAAAAGTAATTTCTCCTGTCATTTTTATACCTCAAAAGTATCATTGCCAAAAGTTTCAACCATTTCATAAAATTCTTCTACAGAGTTACAATCAAAAGAAGCACCGTTGATTTCTGCTACCTTTTCGCCGTATGCCTCAAAGAAAATAGCGTTTTCAGTCTCAGCAAGAACAGTAAAAGTAGCTTTGATAAATTCTCTATGTGTCATGTTATTTCCTTTCTATTGCTTTCCTCTTGACAATTATTATTATAAGCGATAGCTTATAAAAAAGCAATAGGTAATAATATACAAATTATGGGATCTTATTTAATTAATCTTTGTGCAGATTTTCGCTTGACAAAAGGGGACGACCTATGATATAATGGATTTTTGGGGCGCGACCGTAAGGAACGCGCGGTCGCGCCCCAGGCAAAAACCCATCCCCTATTTTTATAGGGGATGGGGTAGAAAGGGGTTTACGCCTTGGGGGCTACCGCCTTAAAGCGTACAAAGGGATGACGCTTGCCGGACTTGATGGCTTCCGCAAGGTACTTCTTCCTCGCTTCCACCTCATCAGGGGGAGTAATCTCCACCAGCTGGACATGGTTCTCGGGGAACGGCAGGTCTTTAATGTCGTTGTAAGTGAAGAGGCCATTACCATAGATAACTTTACGCATAAGTTTTTCTCCTTTACTCTTGTGTGTTTGTTTTCCTTTGATGATTATATATTATCACACTCTGTGAGATTTGTCAACCCTTTATTTTGTAATATAAAGGGTTTTTCTATCCCTGCTAATCCAATATTCCCGACCTTTTTTGTCCAGCCCTATGAAAGTGACCGGAACATTAAGAACAGGCAAAAATTCAATTTTAAAATTGGGGTCAAGATTAAATTTCTTGATAAGTGCTTCTCTTGTAGGCTTTGTAATATACATGGTGCGGTCTCCTTTCTATTTCCTTATAGGACAGAGAATGGAAAACACCGCAGGTATGTATGCGGATACCTTACTTTCCAAACGAGAGAGCCACAGGTCTGTATGTGGATACCGCATCTCTCGTGGGGAGCCACAGGTCTGTATGTGGATACCGCATCCCCTCTCTGTGATTATATATTAACACAGGCATAGCCTAATTGCAAGCATTTTTTGAAAAAATATTGCACAAATATCGGGGGTTTTTAGTCTGGATCTTTGTGCAGATTTGCTATTGACAAAATCCCGGCGGTATGTTATAATGGAATTTTGGGCCGCGGCGGTACGCTCCACACCGCCGCGGCCCAGCCATAAGACCAGACCGCGGTTTTTCATTCCTCGTCATCCCATTCATCATCCCTGAGAGCCATAACCATAAGCTGAGTAAGTTTTGTTTCATCCATGTTGGGGTTATTTTCGACCTCATGGCAAAACCAAATTGTGATAGGGTCTTCGAATCCAAGCACTCTTGCGATATTGTCCATTGCCATGTTATTTCTATTAGTGATGTAATCTGTCATTTTTTTTGTCCCCTTTCCTTTACTGTGATTATATTATATCAAAATTTTTTTGTTTTGTCAACCGTTAGAAATCAATTTTTTTATATTTCTGACGGTTATAATCCTTTTTGGATTTGTGGGAGCGGGTTCCCGTATTGAAGGGGACAAGAACCCTCTTTTGAGCGTTTTTTGCTTTCCGCACCTTTTTGTTCTCATTGATTGCCATGATCGACTTCTCCTTTCTTTTGATAATATTATTATATCAAAGGGGTTGAATTTTGTCAACCCCTTTTTTCAATTTTTTTACATTTTGTTGTATCCTGCCTTCATGTGTTCAAAAGCAAGGTTTACAACATCCTGCGGAGCCTGTCCTTCAGGGAAGTACCGCTTAATCTGATTAGGTCTTGCAATAAGAACCGTTACCATGATTCCTGTTCTCTGGTTGTAGATAACTACCAATCCGGTAGTTGTAACCTTATGGACTTCAGGCCCGTTTCTATGGCCTCGGTCCACGACTACTTCTTTTATGACCTGCCCCATACCGATCTGGGCGATGATGTGGCTACGTCTCTGCCTATCTTTGCTCCAATGCTTGCTGGTTGCCATTTTGTGTACCCCCTTCCTTTATCTTATGTACACATTATACATCATAGGGCGAAAGCTGTCAAGGGTTTTGGGAAAAATTTTTTTAAAAATATTTTTTAATTTTCACTTGACGATTTGGCTAGAACTGTAGTATAATTGAATTCTGGCGCGCCGCGGACTAGCACAGCCCGAGTCGCGCCAGCCAATAAAAAAGGAGCCTTGCGGCTCCAGTAGGTGTCAGCGGTAAAAGACCTGTCCGCCAACCTCAAGGGCTACCTTGTAGGCACGCTCTTCGGTTTCATAGGCTCCGAAGAACCAGAAATCTCCATCGCACTCACGGGCAACTATGAAATCATATTCCCAAGCGTATTCAGGCATGTTCTGGATGTTCATCATTGTTTTGTACCCCTTTCTTTGTTTGTTTTCCTTTGTTGATTATATATTACCACACTGGTTCCTCTGTGTCAACACTTTTCTTAAAAAAATGTGTATAAAAATATAGGAATTTTAGGTTAGATCTTTGTGCACATTTCCGATATTGATTTTTTTCTGACGGTATGATATAATGGATTCACAGGCCGCGCCGATCCCTTGTGGTCAAGCGCGGCCCGCGCAAAAAAGCGAGGCTTTATGCCTCGCTCTCCTCTTCCAGTTCTTCTCGATCGACCTCACACTCTGTGAGCATGTCTTCCAGTGTTGCGCCCCAATCCATCATAGTATCGAACATTGCTTTTATCTCCTTTCTTTTGATGATTTAATTATATCAGGGGGTTGAGGTTTTGTCAACCCCTTTTTTTAATTTTTTTTATTTTTTATGCCGTAGGCTGGAAATCTACGATTTCACCGTGGCGGATGATGTAGTTTCTACGCTCCCGAGCGGAAAGGCCGTTGACCCAGATCTGAGTGCCATCTGCGAAAGTGTACCATCCACGAGTATTTGTTCTTGCCATTTTATTTACCCCTTTCTTTTATGTGTTTGTTTTCCTTTGATGATTATATTATAGCACACTCTAGAATAAAGTCAACCCTTTTTTTAAAAAAATAAAAAATTTTTTTTAAAAAATCTCATTTTCCCCTTGACAATTCTATCGTATGTATGGTATAATTTTTCGGCCTCAGCTGGTCCTGTGCGGAGGCCGCCTGTCCGCATGTTAAAACTTTAACAAGATCCGCCCTAAAAAAGGCTTGCCTTTTGGCAAGCCTTCTATTTTAAAGTTTTATCTTTCCGCCTTTTTCCTCTAACCAAATTGCTACAAAGCCAGCTTTCCGCCACTGATTGCAATTGGTTTTTTTATCATCAATCAGGATACCATCCTCAGTTTTCATGTATTCAAACTTTTTACCATGTCCCATGATTGTAATAATGTGGTCGTTATCAATCTCAGGTAAAAATTCATGAATCCAATCAATACGTGCTTTTTCAGTGTACTTGTTAGCAACAAGAGTAGAAATGTAAACATCGTTACCATCTGCAATCAGAGCTTTTACTAACATGATGTTTTCAACAAAGGGCTTCAGGTTTCTAATAAAATCATATCTCAGAGAAAGTGCTCTATTTTTTGCATCGTATGCACTATGGAAATCTGCAAGAACACCATCAACATCAAAGTAATAAGTTGCCATTTTGTACCTCTTTTCTATCAGATCGTTGCTGTTCCTTTAACTGTCTTTATTATAAAGGATAAATAATAGAAAGTCAATACTTTCTTTAAAACTTTTTGAAAAAATTTTTTTAATTTTCCTCTTGACAAAACCTCATCACATGTGGTATAATGTTTCGGCTTGCAGCGGCCGCCTGCGCCCTCTGGCTCTTACATTAGATCATGTAAAGATTAAGATAGATAGAACAAATAAAACTATTCTATCTATCTTAATTAAATACAAAAGAAAAAGACTTACAAGATTGTTTCCATCTTGTAAGTCTTTCTATTGTTAGCAATTAGCAACTACATAACCATCAATGTTATCAGCAACAGTCTGTGCTTTATCAAAAGTCTTGTAAGCACCATAGAACCAAAAACCGTCATCGTCCTTTGTGGCTACAATGTAAGGATAGTCATAAGCGTAATTAGGAAGATTGTTGATAGTAGTCATTTTGTACTCCTTTCAATTGATCGTTTTGTTATCTGTTGAGTATATATTATCACACCTTTATACTAATTGCAATACCTTTAAACAAAGTTTTTAATCATTTTAATCGTTTCTCTGTTTTGTACAAAATAGGAAAAATAAACTCTTTTATTTTGTGCAATATTCCCTCTTGACAACAGTAACACCTATAGTGTATAATGGTTAGGCTTGCGGCGGCCGCTGGCGCTGGCTCCGCAACGTACATTGTTAATTATTTAACAATGTTGCTTCTATACTATTCTATAACATACATTGTTAATATATTAACAATGTATTATTATAACATAATATAATATATTATTATATTATTATATTATTTATTTATTTATTTATTTTATTCTTTTCTTTTGTTCATCGCTTTAGTCCTTTAGCAAGCTAAAGTCTTGGCTCTGGCCTTGCCTTTAGCCCTGTACCGCTTTACCGCGCTAAAGCGATCCATCAAGATGAATTTCACATTATTGAATCATTGATAAAAAATTAACAATTCATATCCCTGGATTGTTAAAAACTTAACAATCCATCTTCATGGATCCACATCCTTGAATCCATGAATCTGAATTCAGCAAAGTGAATCGCGTTAAAATTTTAACAATCCATGTACTTGAATTCACATGGGTGAATTCATTAATCTGAATTTGCCCGAAAAATAATTTTGGGATGTAATTCACCAATGTGAATTCATAAAAGTGAATTCAAAAAACTGAATTGTTATTTTTTTAACAAAACGTAGGCGCGAATCAGTCTAGGGCGCGCCGCGCAAAATGGTATAAAAAGAAGCCTTGATAAGAGAATAAACTCTTAACAAGACTTTTATGTATGCCGCGGGTATTCAATTATCTCTTTCTTTTGAGGGCGGTCTATTCTACGCAGCGTTCATAAAAATTTTTTCGCTCTACGCAGCATTCCCTGAAACTTTTTCACGGTATAATGGGGGGTATGTTTTCGGGAAAAAATTTTTTTGATTTTAAGAAAAGAGTATGTGC
>Ga0326514_10001050_pt1 | contig 18162 bp, 20 predicted proteins | sample 3_2548_0518_D_FD_203653 | JGI IMG/M metagenome (GOLD analysis project Ga0326514, IMG submission 203653) | Bovine rumen microbial communities from UC Davis, California, United States - 3_2548_0518 | ecosystem: Host-associated > Mammals > Digestive system > Stomach > Rumen | place: USA... | reverse complement strand
TGGGCATATATCAGGAGCAGATTTTCCAATTACTATATGTCCACAATTTCTACATTTCCAGATTCTATCTCCATCTTTACTAAATACTAATCCATTTTCTAAATTTTCTACTAATTTTAAGTATCTAACTTCATGTTCTTTTTCTATTTTTCCTACTGATTCAAATAAAAATGCAATATGGTCAAAACCTTCTTCTTTTGCCTCTTTTGCCATTCTCTCATACATATCTGTCCATTCATAGTTTTCTCCACCAGCTGCTGATTTCAAATTTTCTACTGTTGTTGGTATTTCTCCATTATTTAATAATTTAAACCATATTTTAGCATGTTCTTTTTCATTATCTGCTGTCTCTTGAAAAATTGCAGCAATTTGCTCATATCCTTCTTTTTTTGCTTTACTTGCATAATATGTGTATTTATTTCTTGCTTGAGATTCTCCAGCAAAAGCATCCATTAAATTTTTCTCTGTTTTACTTCCTTTTAATTCCATTAATAATCACTCCTTAACTAAATTTTATTCATTTTATATCATATATTTTTAAATGTCAAGAAACACATATCTTCTTTAATTTCCCATCATGTTTTTTGTTGCTTTTTTTCTAATTCTTTGTATTGCATTATCAACTGATTTAACAGGTGAATCTAATTTTCTAGCAATAGCAACATAGCTTTCACCTTTTAAATATCTATCTAGAACTTGTTTTTCAAATTTACTTAAGTTCTTATTAATTGCTTCTTCTACTTCGTTATAGTACTCTTTTTTCATAATTGTCTCAAGTGGATCTTCAGCTGTTTTACTGTTAAATGTATCAATTAATTCTACACTATCATCTTCATTATTATCATATGCAGCAGTATTTAAAGATAAATACGTATTTAACGGCATGTGTTTTTGCCTATTTGAACTTTTAATTGCTGTTATCAATTGTCTTTCTATACAAATATTTGCAAAAGATTTAAATGAATTTTGTTTTTTTTCATTAAAGCTCTGAATCGCTTTAAATAAACCAATCATCCCCTCTTGTAAAATATCTTCTTTTTCTGCTCCAATCATAAAATATTTACTAACTTTTATATTAACCAAATTTTTATACTTTTCTAGTAAATATGACAAAGCATCTTTGTTTCCAGATTTTATTTGAGATATTATTTCTTCATCTTTTAAATTACTATATTTGTCTGTTGTAAAAAATACATTTTCCTTATGCATCTGTCAAAATACCTCCAAAAGTGCTTTTTAAGTATTATATATGTCAAAAAAATATATGTCAAGTATTTTATCTGTTATATAATGAATTTGTAGTAATAGGTTTTTTAAGTAATACACGTAAGCGATCAAACGAGCAATTGAGGGTGCGATTGGAGCAACCTACATACTAGTTACTTTTTATATGGAGGTTGCGACACACAAGTATTACGATAAAAAATATATTGCTACAAATTCTAAGTATCATTTATTTCAATTCTTTTGCAAATAACTCCCATACCCCATCACTTTCCATATCTTTTTGCCATGCTCCAACACCTGCTAACTTTTTATCTTTAATTAATGAAAGTTTGGCTTTCAATGATTTAAGATCTTCAATCCAGATTTGTTTTTTATTAGAACCGTCATTGTATTCCACATAATTTTGTTTTAATTCATCATCCCATTTTCTTTCTACACCACTTGGAATAACTTTATCAATATCTTTCATTGCAACTGTGTTTTTAGCAGTTATTTTTCCAGAACTATCACTTGTCCAAACTCTTGTGTATAAAGGTACAGCAAGTATAATTTTTTCAGGCTTGATTTCTTCTGTATTTAAAAATTTATTTAAATTAAGTTCTATCCAATTGTAACCTGCATTTGTTCCAGGTTTATTACTATATGCTCCATACTCATCATAAGCCATAAACACTATATAATCTGCAACATGTCCTATAACATTTCTGTCAAAACACATAGACCATGTTTCTCCACCGTCTGGAGCTGTTACATCAACAGATGTTACAAGTCCAATTTCTTTTAGCCTAGGTGTTAATTCTATGATAAATCTTGAAAACATATTTTTATCTTCTTGTTTCATGTTTTCAAAATCAATATTAATTCCATCTAATTTGTATTTTACACATTTATTTACTATTTCTTCAATAAGTTTTTGTCTTTCTTCATAACTATTAACGATCTTAGATGTTATTGCCAAGCTTTGAGTCGCAACTTCTGCATTTGAAATTATAGGCCATACTTTATATCCGTTATTATGTGCCCACTTAATATATTGTTCACCTTTGTTCCCTATGTTTTCTTTCAAATTGCCATTTTTATCTAGATAGAAGAATGAAGGAGATACAACATTTATACCATCTATTTTATTTCCGCTTCTATCAGGTGCTGATGCGTACTCAGAATAATAATCCCAAACCAAGTTTACTTTACCATCAATTTGTTTTTCTTCTTCCATAGTTTGTCTAACAGTAAACTCATTATCTAATTTATTAGATTTTATATAACCTAATTTTCCATTTTGTGTTCTTACTTTTGTAAATCCTTCTTTAGAAGAAACTACAATAACTGTATCACCCTTTTTTACTCTATCAGTTGTTTTTGCAATAAAATCTGTTGTAGCCTTTATTGAACTATCTGAATTTAATATAGCCTTTTTTTGTTCCCTTTCTAATGAGTCCATAGTTATTACTTTTGTCTTTTCAATGTTTTCTATTTCAACATTATATACATCTTTCATTTCTGAAATTGGTAAATATACTTTGCTGTCTTTTTTTATAGCATGAGCATATGTTTTTTGTTCTGAACCATTTATTGTTATAATATTTTTTTTGAAGCCAATTGCTGCACTTTTCTTTTCATATGTTGTTATTATTTGATTTGTATCTTTATCTTCATAAATATATTTATCAAAGAAATTTGCTATATCATCTTTTGATAAATATATAATATTATCTTCAATTAATATTTCATTTTTCAAATTACTTGTTATATTGTTATTGTTTATTACTAAATTTGTTGTTTTATTATTATCTAGTATTATAAATTCATTGGCAATCATTCCTATTACAGCAATTGCAATTATAATTACTATTGTTAAAAATATTCTTATTATTTTTTTCTTCTTTTTTTCTATTTGTTCAGGTGTCATAACCTTTCTATTAACTTTTCTACTCACTTCTCTTTTTCCTCTTTTACTATTCCTCATATGTTTATTCCCTTCTAATTTTATTTATTGTATTTACTTTTTAACTATATCATAAAAAAAGTTTCTCGAAAAGAGTTTTCGAAAAACTTTCGTAATTTATTTTAAAATCCTAATTGTATTCAAAATTGTAATAAGAGTCGTACCTACATCTGCAAAAACTGCTTCCCACATATCTGTTATTCCAAATACACTAAGTATTAATATCAATATCTTTATACCAATTGAAAAAATCAAGTTTTGTTTTATTATTCTATTAGTTTTTCTAGATATTTTTATTGCATCTATTATCTTAGCTAATTCGTCTGTCATAATAACAATATCTGATGCCTCTATTGCAGAATTTGAACCTATCCCTCCCATAGATATTCCAATATCTGCTCTTGCAAGAACCGGACTATCATTTATTCCATCTCCTACATATGCAACTTTTTTACCAGAATTGTTTTGTTTTAAAACTTTTTCTAGTTCTTTATACTTATCTTGTGGAAGCATATTTGATTTTACTTCATCTATTCCTACTTTGTTTGCTATTGTTTTTGCAATATCTTCTTTGTCTCCTGTAAACATTTTTGTTTTAATATTAAGTTCTTTTAATTTTTTTATTGTAGATTTTGCATCTTCTTTAATTTCATCTATTAGCAATAAACTTGCTATTACTTGTTCTTCAATTTTCAAATATAAAATCGTTCCATATTCTGTTTTTTCTTTTATTTTATGATCTACAAAATCGCTATTCCCTATTTTAATTTCTTTTTCTTGGTATATATATTTTATTCCTTTTCCAGGAATTTCTTCAAATTGTTTTACATTACTTAAATCAATATCTTCTTTTTTCTCTTTTACAATTGATTTAGCAATTGGGTGGTTTGAAAAACTCTCTCCCATTATAAAATAATTTAATATTTCTTCTTTGTTATAATTGTCATCTAGTACATTTACTTTATCTACTTTAAAACTTCCTGTTGTAATTGTTCCTGTTTTATCAAATATTATTTGTCCAATATCCTTTATTCCGTCTAGATAATCACTACCTTTTATTAGTATTCCATTTTTAGATGATTTTCCTATGCCACTAAAATAGCTAAGTGGTACAGATATTGCAATTGAACATGGACATGAAATTACTAAAAATATAAGTGCTTTGTATATACTCTCACTATATGTAACACCTTTAACAACAAGTGGCATAAATACAGCTACAATTACTGCTAATCCAAGTACAATTGGTGTATAAATTTTAGCCGCTTTTGATACAAAATTTTCTGTTTTTGCTTTTTTGTCTGTAGCATTTTCAACCAAATTAAGAATTTTATTTACAGTACTATTCTCATAATTTTTTGTTACTTTTATTTCTAAAAGTCCTTGTACGTTTATACCTCCTGATAGAATTTCAGAATCCTTTTGAACTTTTACTAATTTACTTTCTCCTGTTAAAGCCGAGTTATCAATTTCTGCTTCTCCATTAATTACAATTCCATCTAACGGAATTTTTTCCCCTGTTTTTACAACAATAATATCACCTATATTTACATCATCTGGATTTACTTGATTTGTTTCTCCGGTTTACTTTTAAATTAGCGTATTCTGGTTTAATATCCATTAAATTTGAAATAGATTTACGTGTTTTATTAATTGCTTTTGATTCTAAAATTTTACCTATTTCATATAAAGTTATAACCATTATACCTTCAAAAGTTTTTCCAACTAAACAAGCACCAATTACAGAAATTGTTATTAATATATTTTCATCTAATACTTTTCTTTTTATTTCTGAAACTGCTTTTTTCATTGTTTTTGATAATAATATTAAAATACAAATAACAGTAGATATAATTTGCATAATTCCTTGTAATTTTAATTTTAATCCTATTAAATATATTCCTATTCCTAAAAGCAATCTAAAAATATCTAAAAAATCTCTTTGGTCATTATCTTTACTTTTTTCATTAATATCTAAAACTTTAACTTCTGGCTCAACTTCTTTTATTATTTTAATAATTTCTTGTTTGGGGTTATCCTTATTGGTTTTAAAAGATAGATTTAAGGTAGAAAAGTTTACATTAACATCTTCATATCCTTCTTCTCTTGCAATTCTATCTTCTATCTTTTTACCACATGCAGCACAATCTAAATCTTTTAAAATAAATCTACAACTCTTCAATATGTTCACGACCTTTCTTTACGATTTGTGAAATATGTTCGTCATCTAGACTGTAATATACTACTTTCCCTTCTTTTCTGTATTTTACTAATTTAGATTGTTTTAATATTCTTAATTGATGTGATATTGCAGATTGAGTTGTTTGTACTATGTTCGCTATGTCGCAGACACATAATTCATTTTCTATTAAAGCATATATTATTTTCATTCTTGTTGAATCAGCAAATACTTTAAAAAATTCTGCCATATCATATATTAATCCGTCATCCGGCATTTTTTCTTTTACTTCTTTTACAGTATCTTCATGTATTACTGTAATTTCACACATTTCTTGTTCCATAATCCTCCTCCTTAGTTTTCTACTCTTATGTTTATATATGAGCATTTGTTCATATGTTTATTGTATGACTTATTTTTAAATTTGTCAACTATTAATTTATAATAGATTATAAAAAGAATCAGCATTAAAACACTAATTCTTCAATATTAATATTAGTTATAAAATTTATTGGTATTTCTGTTTTATCTTTTAATACAATTGTTTGTTTATATTTGTCTATTTTCATAACATTTGATGTAACTATTTTATAACTTCCTCCTTCTTTTTTAGAATCTGGAATAAAATATGTGATTGTAACTTTAGGCTTTGTATTTATTTTCTCTTGTATTGTTTTTAGTTTTAAATTTATTATACTTTTTACTTCATCTGTTATCTCTATTTTTTTATCTGTAATTCTTGCTGTTTCTTCTACTTCATCTTCATATCCTGTTAATGCAGCAAATGGAGCAAATTGAGCCGATCTATTTTCTAAACTCATCCTTGGATGCTTTTTTGATATATGATGTGGCATATTGATAATATCATCATATTTACCTTTAGATATTTTCATTAATAAATTAACTCCTTTCCTTGCTCAAAAAGATAAATTGAGCTAATATTATGCTTTGTGTCCACCAATCTGACTATTTCTTTCAATTGTAGTTCCTGCACTTTGTAAATCCATTCCCTTTATTATAGCATTTTTACCATATTTATCTTTAATATTAAGTATTGCTCTTTGTATTTGTTTTTCAGATTTTTCTTTTTCTTTTTCCTTCTCTAATTCTTTATAATTAGTAAACATATCTATTTGTTCATATTTTTTGTTATCTTTTAAGTTTAATTCATTTACTACATCATTTGCTGTTACATATATTTTTCTAACTAGTAATCTTTTATCTGCTATTCTTTCATAAAGCTTTATTATAGCCTCTGTTAGTATCTTTGTAGATGAAGTTTTATGGTCTAAATTAATTGTTCCATGACCATGTTTTGGTATTTTTCTTCCATACCTATCTATTGTTATTTCTCCTTTATATAATTTGTTTATATCTGGATTAGTTAAATTTTCTTTATCATATTCTATTGTTAATACTAGTTGACTTGTAATTAAATTTTTTCTTACTAGATCCAAGCTAAGTTCATTTATCATTTCTTTTACTATAATCTTTGCATCTTCATAATTATATGCACAATGTAAAACTTGTCCAGAACCAATACTATTTTTTTCAGGTCTATATGCTTTAATACTTTTTATTGTACATGGCTCATATCCCCATGCATGATCTATTAATAATTCTGCATTAATACCAAACAATTTATATAATAAATCTTCATTTTCTATTGATGCTCTTGCTACATCTCCCATAGTAAATATTCTGTATTTTTCTAATTTTTTACTATATCCTTTTCCCACTCTCCAAAAATCAGTTATAGGCATATGACTCCATAATAATTTTCTATATGTCATTTCATCTAATCCTGCAATTCTTACTCCATTTTCATTTGGCTTAACATGTTTTGCAACAACGTCCATAGCAACTTTTGCAAGATAAAGATTAGTTCCTATTCCGGCTGTTGCTGTAATTCCCGTTAAATTATAAACTTCATGAATTACTTTAGTAACCAGTTCTCGTGCTTTCATTTTGTAAGTTTTTAAATAATGTGTAATATCAATAAAAACTTCGTCTATTGAATATACATATATATCTTCAGCAGAAAAATATTTTAAATAAATATTATATATATTTGTACTATATTTCATATAATAAGCCATTCTTGGTGGTGCTATTATAAAACTAAGCTCTAGATCATTATTTTTCTTTAATGCAATATCATCATATGATGAACAAGTAAAGCCATTTTTTGGTGCTTTGGACTTTCTTAGTGTATTTATTTCCTTTACTTTTTGTATTACTTCATATAATCTTGCTCTTCCTGATATACCATAATTTTTTAATGCTGGACTAACTGCCAAACAAACTGTTTTTTCTGTTCTACTACTATCTGCTACAACTAAATTTGTTGTTATTGGATCAAGTCCTCTTTCTTTACATTCTACAGAGGCATAGAAGCTCTTCAAATCTATTGCAACATATATATTTTGCTGTTTATCATCCATAATTAGCCCCCTTATATTATTATTTCATTTACAGTATATCATGTTTCTTAACACTTGTAAACAGTTGTTCGTTTATTTCTTTAAAAAATTTGAGTAAGCTACTTGCTTACTCAAAAATTGTTATTATTTGGTTCTTTTCATAATATCAAAATATTTCAATCATTTTATTTTTTTGTAGATTTAGTTTTTTTCTCATCATTAATTTTCATAGCAGTCAGGAAAACTGCTGTAAAAAATCCAACCATTATTTGACTAATTAAATGACGATCTACTGAAAAGATAAATTCTTTTTTATAAATCACATTGCAAGAAAATAAATCTACTAATATATAAGTAATCATTACTATTATAGTAGTATTTAAAAAGTTTGCTAAAAAGAACAATATTTTATTATTGTTTATTTTTTCAATCAATTTAATTCCTCCTTTTTATTTTATAATATTAATTCTTTTATTAGTTCTTCTATTAAATTAGCATTTCTTTTTTTATTTACTAGCCTTACAGCTAGGTTGTAATCATCTGTAATTATATTATCAACATTTAGATCTATCATTTTATTTATATTTTCTTCTGTATTTATTGTCCAAGCAAACAATTTCTTTCCCTGATTATGAACTAAATTTACTAGTTCCTCATTTACGTTTGAAGCTTCAACACTAAAATTATCAGCATATTCTAAATTAGTAATATCCCCAATTGCTATACTCATAACATAAAGTGTTTTTATATTTGGATCTATTTTTTTAACATTTTCAACGGCACTATATACTTGACTTGTAACAACACATCTCTCTATAAAATCATATTTTCTTATTAATTCAACAACATCTTTTTCGAAATCAATCTCTTTACCTGTAGGTTTTAATTCTATGTTTAATTTCACATTATTATTTTTTGCAAAATCTAATACTTCTTCTAGCAAAGGCATTTTTTCCCCTTTGAACTTATCACTAAAGAAACTTCCTGCATCTAATTTACTTATTTCTTCGTAAGTCATGTCTATTATATCTCTATTAACTCCTGTAACTCTTAAAACGTTAGTATCATGTGATATAACAATTTTTCTATCTTTTGTTTGTTGAATATCTAATTCTATCCAATCTGCTCCCGCTTCTTCTGCACCTCTAAATGCAGCCATTGTGTTTTCTGGGAAATCAAGGCTTCCACCTCTATGAGCAGTTACTTCTGTTTCCTTTCCCAAATTTAAATTTAGGTCAATCTCTCCTTTTATAACTTTATATGTAAATATACTTCCAACAGTAATTACACCTGTTAATATTAAAACTATTACTACTCTTGAGAATGTTTTTTTCTTGTTTTCTATATTAATTTTATCATAATTAAATTTCTTTACTTCTTCTTGCTTGTCTTCTTTATGAATATAAAAACTTGTTGTTATTAATGCATAACTTACACTATTTGAAATAATTGAAAACAATATATGTGTTATAACAATGACAGTAGCTATGACTGCTATAATAATACTACTTATGATTTCATAATTAATTAAAACATGAAGTTCTTATCTTCTAATACCATATAATGAATAGAATAGATCCATTTTAAAAGAAGTATCACCAAGAAAATATATATTACAGTAACAAGAATTGTTAAAGTGTTATTATTATATATATAATCTGAAATAAATTCTGGAAGTGTAATTTTCGGAATTGCATTTGCCCTCATTCCCATATCAAGTATGGGTATTAAAAATAGTAAAATAAAAGCTACTGGTATATTTTTTAATTTAACCAAGTTTTTACATTTGCTAAAAGATATTTTCATTATTTCTTTTAGTGTTATTTTCTTTTCATTATATGAAGCATCATATATAATAATCATTGTGCTAACATCAAACAATGTTACTAATGTTAAAAGTAATATTGCAACTAATATTAAAATTAAAGTTACTGGATTTAATATATAACTTGAAATGTTCTCAATTGTTAAATAACTAAATCCTGTTAATTTCATCGATAATTTAAATCCACTCATAAATAATGGTGTAAAAATCAAAAGCATAAGAATTTTATAAATTATTTCAAATTTTGCTAATGTTCCAAAATTATATTTTATTATTTTATATGTATCTTTTAAATATTTCAATTTCTTTCTCCTTTTATTACTACTTTAATTTATTTTTATAATGCTATTTAAAATTATATGGTAAAATTTTATTCCATATCTTGTGAAATATCATTATGATTTACTTATTACTTTCTTTTGCCAACTTCTTTGATTGCATTTAGGGCATTTCATATATCTTGTTCTGTTTATATGCATAGCCCATAATACACTTGAATATGTTGGAATATATTTATGATGGCATTTTTGACATTCATAATATCCTGCTATTTGTTCAATTCTTATTGCAAATGGTATCATAATTATAAATGGTATAAAACCTGTTACAATAAGTGTTACTCTTAACCAATCTTCCATTTCTACAAATGAAGCAATAAATATTAATACAAAAAACACTATACTTATCAATACACCTATTACAATTTCAATTGTTAATAATCTTTTATCCGCTTCTTCCTTTTGTTTTACCATATCAATTAAATTTTGTTCTAATTTTTCATTATAAGCATCCATTTTAATTACCTCCCCACTTAATAACTCATTTACACTTATTTTAAGTTCATTACATAAATCTAGCATAATTGATGAATCAGGCATTGCTTTTCCATTTTCCCATTTAGATATAGCCCTATCTGTAATATTTAATTTTTCTGCAAGTTGCATTTGAGTTAGATTATTCTTTTTTCTACATTCTGCTATAAATTTTCCAATTTTAATCTGATCCATAAATTTTACCTCCTTTAATTTAAGTGTAAAATATTATTATAAAAATGTACACATACCATTGGTTGAGTGGGGTGTGTTTTTATCAACTAATGGTTGAATAATTGAATTTTGCTCTAAAAATTACTGTTTATTAATTATGTATTACATAACATCATAACCTTTATAATTTTATACCGAAATTATAACACAAAAAACATATATATTACAATAATTATCTGTTTTTATATGTTAATATTTATTGTTACATATTATTAAATTTATATTTTATCTTTAAAAAGCAATGAGAGGAGATTTTAAAATATATCTCCTCTTTTTTAATTAAAACATATATAAATTAAATCCAATTATCAATACTCTTATTTTAAATATTCTCTAAAGAATTTTTCTATTTTATCAAAAGGAATGATATCTACTTTATCATATAAATCTGTATGAACAGCTTCTGGTATGCTAAGCATTACTTTATTTTCTTTGTATTTATTATCTTTAGTCATACTATCATAAAAACAGATAATTATCAATAAATTATCTGTTTTTAAAAATATAAAATTTATTCTCCTCTTAGTGATTCAACTGGATCTTTTTTACTTGCAATTTTTGCTGGACCTAATCCTGCGATTACAGTAAGTAATACACTTATAGCGATTAATATAATAGCATGTGAAACTGATAAACTTACAAGACCTTCAATTTTTGCTAAAGCATTTATAATAACATTTGCAAGTAAAGATAATAGATATGTAATTATAATACCTAAAGCACCTGCTCCAAATCCTTCAATAATAGTTTCAGCAACAAAAACTCTTTTTACGTCTTTTTTACTTGCACCAATTGCTCTTAAAATACCAATCTCTTTTGTTCTTTCAAGTACAGATATATAAGTAATTATTCCTATCATTAAACTTGATACTACTAGAGAAATTGCAACAAAAGCTATCATTACAAAAGAAACTACATTTACTATTTGTGTTATACCTTTTGTTAATTCTTCCATTTGATCAGAATAAATTATTTTATCTTCTTCTGAGGCTGAATTATTATAGTTATCTATGAATTGTTTAATTTCCTTCTTTGAGTTTGCATCTTTAGGATAGATATTTATTGTATAAGGTGTATCTTCATTTCCAGCTCCTAAAACTTTTAAGTTATTTTCATAAGATTCTTTTAACATTTCATCAAAAGGTAACCCAGTAAATACATTTATGTCTTTATTTGACATTTGTTGTTTTACAATTTCAGCTTTATTCGCTTGTTCCATTACATATTTAGTTAAGTTTTCTGTATATCCTAAATATCCATTTGTAATGTTTTCATCTTTTACTTTTACAATTCCTGTTATTTTTAAATCTATTCCTTTATCATATAAATATTTTATATAATTAGTATCATTTTCTCTACTTATCCATGTTCCATTACTTACTGCATAATAATCAGGTGCATTTAATAGTTTGTATGTTTTTCCTATTAGTTTATTAAAATCGTATGATACATTCTTTAAATTAAGTGGTTCACCATTTGCAGATTTTTTCATAAATTCTGGTACATCAGCTTTATTTTCAATATTTAATGAATACATAATTGATAATGGTAATTCATTATCTTTATTTACAACTAATACTAATTCATTATAATTTTTTGGCATTTCACCAGATATTACTTCATAATTTTCTTCATTTAATATTGGACTAAATGAATTTTTTAGTATGCTGTCACTACCAAGTGCTGCTAAAAGTCCTGTATCTCCAGCACTACCTGCATTTTCAATAGGATTTATTTTTGTGATACTTCCATCACTATTTTTATCATAAATATTTAAATCAACATTATAGATATATTTAACATCAGAAGAAAATTTATCTACTTCTTCTTTGTGTGATTCTATATATTCTTTCATTTTCTTTAAATTATTCTTTTTTATAGTTGCTTTTTGGCTTAGCATAAAGTTTGATGATATATCATCAGTTGCAACAATTGTATTTGGATGATCTTCTTTCTTTTTATCTGTGTCACTCATATTTATTTTCATTTTTGAACTATCTGTTGCTGTTGATTCAATACTTAATGCCATACTAGCAGCTGATTCTTTTTGTAAGTTATTTGCATAATTATTAACACCATTTGATAATGCTAAAACTAGTGCAATTCCAATAATACCAATACTACCAGCAATAGCTGTAACAAAAGTTCTTCCCTTTTTAGTTAATAAATTATTTAAACTTAGTGTTAAAGCTGTAAATAAGCTCATAGATTTTCTTTTTTTGTTATCTTCTTTTACAGTTTCTTCTTTTCCATCAAAAGGTTTTGTATCATCTATTATATGACCATCTTTTAGGCTAACTATTCTTGTAGAATATTGTTTTGCAAGTTCTGGGTTATGTGTAACCATTATTACTAATTTTTCTTTTGCTACCTCTTTTAATAAATCCATTATTTGTACACTTGTTTCTGAATCCAAAGCCCCTGTTGGCTCATCTGCAAGTATTATTTCAGGATTGTTTACTAATGCTCTTGCAATTGCAACTCTTTGCATTTGACCACCTGATAATTGGCTTGGTCTTTTATTTAAATGTTTTTCAAGTCCAACTTTCTTTAATGCCTCTTTAGCTTTTTTTCTACGAACAGATTTTGGTTCTCCTGATAATGTTAATGCTAATTCAACATTAGAAAGTACTGTTTGATGCATAATTAAATTATAACTTTGGAATATAAATCCAACTTTATGATTTCTATATGTATCCCAATCTGATGATTTGTATTGTTTTGTACTTGTTCCACTTATAATTAAATCACCTGATGTGTAGTGATCTAATCCTCCAATAATGTTTAATAATGTTGATTTACCGCTACCACTTTGTCCGAAGTATTGAAACAAATTCATTTTTTCTGAAATTTATTGATACTTTATCTAATGCAGTTTGTTTTACTTCTTCCATCTCATAAATTTTAGTAATTTCTTTTAATTCTAACATTGTAATCTTCCTTTCATTTATTTTTTAAGCTTAATCTTCTCTTCTAACCTTAATAACTTGATTTAAAATAAATCCTTTAATTAGTACTACTATAATATTAGTTACTGATTCCATATCAAGAATTGCATTCCATCCAGCATGGAATATCTCTAATATTGTTGAAACAATACTTAATACTAATAAAATAATCAATAATGTAGTTTTTTTTCCATTTTTTACAGCTCTTCCAAGTAGCCATCCTTGAAATAATGTAAACAGTGATTCTACTATAAAATAAATTCCCGCATAGGTTTTAGCATCAACATTTGTGTTTTCTGGAACCTTAATATTTTTCACAAGTTCTTGAAACAAAGTATTTCCAATGTTTGTTGTTATGGCAACAATTCCAATAATTATACCCAAAATACCAAGTATATAGCATAAAGTTCTAAGTTTTTTTAATAATTCACGTCCTGTCAAAAAAATCTCCTCCTTTCATAAAAAAAAATATTCAATTATTTAAATTATATCAGAATTTATGTTTTTTTCAACATTTTTTTACAATAATATTTTATATATTTAATAAGACTGATATTTTTTATATCAGCCTTATTATAATATATGTTTTTTTACTCATTTCCTTTCAAACTAGATACCATATCAATGTTTTTTATTTTTCTTGCTAAAAATTTTGATACTAGATAAGAAACAATAAATGTTCCTACTGCAGAAATAATATAAGTTTGTATTAAAATATATGCTCCAAAATCATAATGTTCTTCAATTGCTGTTTTAAATAGCCAATCTGTTAAATAATATCCTAATGGAAGTCCGATTATTATTGAAATAATTGCAATCCAATTATTTTGTTTAATGAATATGCTTTTTATTTTCTTATCTTTGAAGCCTAAAACTTTTAATGTAGCAAATTGATATTGCTTTTCCGAAAAAGATAATATCCCTAAATTATAAATAATAATTCCACCAAGTAAGGCAGCAACTCCTATAATAAGTACAAGCATTGTTTTCATCATTGATAACATTCCTGTCATACCTTCTTTTAGACTTTCTATATTTTGTATTGTTTCTATATTTTCAATTTCTTTTGTATTACTTAAATCAACATTAGTATATAAAGAATCTGGATTATATTTAATATTTAAACTCTCTAAATACTTCCTTGTCATGGTTATATTTTGGTTTTGTGGATCTTTATTAAATCCTACTATTTTTGACGTGTAATATGTGCTATCTCCATAAATATGCCATGTTATTTCATCTCCTAGTTTATATCCTTTAGTTTCTGCAAGTTTATATGTTACAAATCTGTTGGTTTGTTAATTATATTATTTTTTCTATCAACAAATCTTACATAGTCTTCTGCATCTGTTACAAATATATTATTTGATTCTCTTGCTCCTTCATTATCTTTTATTTCAATTCCTAAAGATTCAGATGTATATTTACCATATTCATTATATAATGTATCTAGTTCTATATCAGAAATATTTTCTTTAATATTTAATTTATAATCAAAATTGTATAATGTTTCAAATTGTAATTTTACAAAAAAATTCATTGAATCAAGCATTCCCAAAGCACAAACTATAAGAGTACAGCACCCAACAACTCCAGCAACTCCCATAAAAGTTCTCATCTTATTTCTAATAATATCTCTTAAATTCCATTTACTTGAAAAACTCAAATTTTTGAATATTCCTTTTGTAGTAATGTTTAATGACTTTGCTTTAACATTTGGTATTTTATTTCTTAAAGTTTCTGCTGGATTTTCTTTTAATATTTTTCTTCCTGTAATATATGTTATCAAAGAGACTACTAATATAACTAAAATTGCTACAACATAACTTTTGTTATTTATAACAGGATGACCATTTGGAATTTCAAAAAACGCCATTTCTAAATTTATAAATATTTTTCCTATAAAGTAATATCCTAGTATTAAACCAGCTATTGATGCTAATAGTGAAATCCAAAATCCGTATCCTATATAATGTAATATAATTTTTCTATCATTAAAGCCAAGCGCTTTTAACGTTCCTATTTGTGTTCTTTGATTTTTAACAACCCTAGTCATTGTTGTAATGACAGAAAGCATTGCAATAAATAAGAATAGCCCTGAAAACACTCCTACATAAGTTTTACCTTCATCTATTTCCCCCTGATATGTTACATAAGAAGATGTATCTTCAATATTTATTATTGCTACTGCATTTTTTATATTGTCTTCTATATTATTTTTGACTTCATTTATATTATCCTTATTATCAACATCAACCATTACAGAATTAAATATTAAATAGTCTTTATAATTAAAATCTGGAACATATATATCAAATATGTTTTCATCTGTTATATTCATTTCTTTCATGGCTTTTGATTATATAGCTTTCTGTAATTTCGTTAACTGACAAATATGCAAAACCAAACTCTTTTCTATCTGGATATAGTTCGGATTCATCTCTTACATCATACAAATGGTCAGGAACATTAATAAGACCTAGTACCTTTTCATATAGTTCCATATTTTCATATTTTACTAAAATAGTGTCTCCAACTTTTATATTATTTTCTATTGCATAGAAATTATCTAGCCATACACCTGATTTACTACTATCAAATTCTTCACCATCAATAATATAAAATTTAGATATATTATTAGATTCAATAAAGTTAATTAACAAAGTTTTATCATTATCAGTTATTCCTGTTACTGATATTTTTCTTTCTGCATCTTTAACATTGTCTATATTTTTAATTTTTTCTAAATCATCTTTTGTAAAATTAGCACCCATTACATTTAAATCTTGTAAATTATTTTCTGAATAGAATTTGTCTGCTGTCTCTTTCATTCCATCCATATAGCTTTCTATTCCTGAATAAGCCATTACACCAATCATAACCATTAAAAAGATTGTGATAAATTGAGATAAATTTTTCTTTATATCTCTTAGCATTTTTATATTTAGTCTTTTCATAACTACCATACCACCTCATCTATCTTTTTAGGATTTTGGTTATGAATTACTTGTTCTATTTTTCCATTTTTAACATGAACAACTGTATCTGCAATATCAGCAATTAAACTATTATGTGTAACTATTATAACTGTATTTGCCCCATTATTTCCATCACATTGTTTTCTTAGAAGCTTTAAAACTTCTACGACTGTTTTACTATCTAATGCCCCTGTTGGTTCATCACAAAGTAATAATTTTGGATTTTTAGCAATCGCTCTTGCGATAGATACTCTTTGTTGTTCTCCTCCCGATAATTGGTTTGGAAACTTTTTACTATGTTCTAGTAATCCTACTCCTTTTAAAGCATCTTCCGTACTTATTCCGATTTTTTACTATGTCTTTAACTATATCTACATTTTCTTGTACGGTAAGACTTGGCAAAATATTATAAAATTGAAATATAAATCCTATATTTTCTGCTCTGTAATCCGATAATTTATTTCTGTTATAATTTGATATATTTTCTCCATCAATTATTACTTCTCCATTTGTTGCTTTATCCATTCCACCAATCAAATTAAGTAATGTTGATTTTCCTGCACCTGATGGTCCAAGAATTACAATCATTTCTCCTTTATTTAAAGATAAGTCTATATTATCTAAAGCTTTAAACTCATTTTCACCAATTTTATAGACTTTACTTACTTTTTTTAATTCAACTATATTATTCATAGATTCTCCTTCTAATATGATATATATTTCACATTTCAGAATTCATTATATAAATTTAAATATATTTTTTCAATAGAATGTGAATGTTTTTTCATATTTCTTGACTAAATCCTATTTATAAACTATAATTGACATTAATATATCATTTTACATTTGGAGGATTAATACAATGAGTACAGCAGAAATTAGAGAGCCTATTCAAAAACGCTCTATTGAAAAAAAAGAAAAAATTATAAAATCAGGTTTTGAATTAATCTGTAAAGATGGCTATCATAATACAGATACATCTAAAATTGCTAAAAAAGCTGGTGTATCAACAGGAATAATATATCAATATTTTAAAGATAAAAGAGACATCTTTATTTCAGGTCTTGAAAGATATGCTGATAGTATATTTTTCCCAATGTTTGATTTGCCAACTGAATTTAATAAAAATGAACTTCCAAAAATAATTAAATACGCAATCAAAAACAATATAGAAAATCATAAATTATCTCAAATTGCACATGAGGAAATTACAGCAATGACTCATTCTGATAAAGATGTTGCTTACTATTTTTATAAAAGAGAAATGGAAATGACTAAAATGATTGCTGATATTCTTACTAAAAACGGATTTGATAAATCTAATATAAATGAAAAAATCCATATCGTAATCGGATTAATTGATAATCTCTGCCATGAAGTTGTATATCATAAACACAAGGAACTTAATTATGATGTTATGACTAATATAGTAGTAAATGAAATTGTGAATTTATTAATTTAAATAATAATAACCACCCGTGAAACGGGTGGTTTTAACATGCCCTATAAGGGCATATAACATTGCAGCACTTAAAAGTGCTGGCTTTCACTCCGTTCAAGCCTTAGTGCATTTACTACTGTAGCAAACCCT
>Ga0326514_10001048_pt1 | contig 18181 bp, 12 predicted proteins | sample 3_2548_0518_D_FD_203653 | JGI IMG/M metagenome (GOLD analysis project Ga0326514, IMG submission 203653) | Bovine rumen microbial communities from UC Davis, California, United States - 3_2548_0518 | ecosystem: Host-associated > Mammals > Digestive system > Stomach > Rumen | place: USA... | reverse complement strand
ACCTTGAAATCAACGGTAAGTACTGGCCTGAAGCAAAGGATTTTGAGGAAGTTCGCGAAAGAATTTCCGATGCTTCGCTTACCCGTTTCATTTCTTACGCAAACGAAGAACAGCTTGAGTCAATCGAAAAATGGATGGAAGAGAAACCTGATGAAATCCACAAGTTCTCTCGTGGAGTTCATCCTTCAGACTTCGGCTTCCCTAACGGTTTGACTTGGATGGGATATCTCCACTTGATTCTTACTCAGCCTAATGAGTTTATGGACAAACTCAATGAACAGGTTGATGAGATGCAGAGACAGCAGGCCCAGCAACAGCAGGGACAAAACGGTCAGCAACAGCAGCAGGGCGGACAGTCAGGACAGCAAGGTCAGTCAGGTCAAGGTCAATCAGGACAGGGACAAGACCAGGGTTCATCACAGGGCAGTTCACAGGCTGGCGGACAGCAGTCAAGCGGCGGTCAGCAGGGTGGAAACTCTCAGGGCGGAAATCAACAGCAGCAGGGAAACAATTCTCAGCAGCAGAATGAAAATAACAATGGCGGCTTGAAAGATGACCCAACTTCAATCTTCGACCACAAACCAAAAGATGGTGAAGGCGGAAACAACGGTCAAAACGGACAGGACGGCAATCAGCAGGGTCAGTCAGGAAACAACGGAAATCAGCAGGGACAGGATGGTCAGAACGGAAACGGTAAAGATCAGAATGGCAACGGCAAGAACGGTGACAAAGACAGAGACGAAGCTGGTAAAGGCGGAAAGTCAAAAGTAAAAGGCGATGGCAAAGGAAAGCCTGAGCAGGGAAACGGAAACAACGGAAACGGAAACAAGATGAAGGCTTCAGTTGTCAAGGCAAATGCCCAGAACGGAGATAAGGGCAATCAACTTGCTCAGGCAATGGCACAGGCCGCTGAGGACCGCAGAAATGCAGAAAATGGTCAGCAGGGTCAGGCAGCGGTTGCTGCTTCAGGTTCAGGCGGAGATGATGCAGATGACTGGAGCGCTCCTGGTGATGGAGAATCAACAAACTTGGTTGATGCAACTCCTACAATGAGACTTGACCGCTCTGTTCTCAAGTTCATCGAGAAAAATTGTATCGGTAAAACTGTTCAGAGAGATCGTCAGGATCCACTGTACAACTACAACCGTGGTAAAACTTCAGGTGGTGTAATGAGAACACGCATTACAACTGTTGAGGAATATCGTCCAGGAAACTTGGTTGCTTTAATCGATGTTTCAGGTTCGGTTAATATTGAATTGGTTAAGGCACTTCTTTCTGAGGTACTTAAATACAAATCAAAGTTTGGTACAAAGTCAAGAATCATCTTGTGGGACACTCGCCTTGTTGATGACCTTCCTTTGAAAAGATCAAACCTTGAAGCAATCTGCTGTGGCGGTGGTACATCAATCGCTCGTGGAATCCGTTATGCAAAGGAAAAGTACTTGAAATCTGAACAGGACAAACTTTGCGTAATCTCCGACTTCGAGGACTGCTTAGGAGACTGGGCTGAGGAACTCGCAGGAATTAAGGGTGATACATTCGCTGTTTGCTGGGGCGGTTTTGATGGCGGACGGGCTTTGGTAAACGCTGCTTCAAACAAACGCGAAGAAATTGCTGCGCAGAAGATGAAAGTAATCAATGTAAGATAAAAATAACAGCGGAAGTTGAGAAATACTTCCGCTTAATTTTAAGGAGTTCAAATATGATGGAATCTGAAGTAAGAGATTTGACTGATGAGGCACTTATCAATCAGACATTAAAAACAGGTATTAACGAACTGCAGGCTATGGTCAATAAAGGCCACCAAGTACCTATGAGCGAGTTTGCCAAACTTTTTATTTGGGCAAAGGAACGAAAAGAAGAAATCTTTGCAAAGGAACTCGAGAAGGACAAGAGAGATGGCTACAAGGTTGTTGAACACACTTGGTGCGGCGTTCCTATGGGAGAATTTGAAATCCCAAGTTTGGGAATCTTCAAACAGAACAGATAAGTGCCTATAAATAAATTAAGGCGGGCTTTGTGCCCGCCTTTTTTTTATTTCAACCTAATAAGGTTAGTCCCATTCACCGCCGTCAATAGCAGAATCTTCATCAAGTACAACAAGAGTGTTTTCATCGTGTGTACGAGCAGCCTGTGATTCAGAATTGATATTTTCATCGTCGTGGTCGAACAAGCGAGTAATCTTAACAGCTCCACGAAGATACTGCAAGAGTTTTGCAAGTTCATCGTAGTTGATGTCAAAGTTTTTACCAAGGTGAAGTGTACCTTTTCCTGTAGTTGCATCGTTTGTCTGAGATACTTCAGAGTCGATTAAAGCTCCTTCTTCATCAAACTTAGGAAGAACATCTTTTGTACCGTCACCTTCGCCGATGACCTGAATCATACCGTCTTTATTTGGGAACTCAACAGTAACCTGTGTACCGTCTTTCTTCTTTCCAATAAGTTCAGTATTGTGAGTTTTGTCATCGCCTTTGTGGTAGTTTGAGTCGTGCTGTACATCGTTGATTGACAAGTCAGAAGCAACCAAAGAACGAGAGCCACCAGCCTGTGGGATGTTGTGTGCAGCAATATCAGAGTGCTCAAGAACTCCATTTGGAGATTCAACTCTGATTGTATGATCTGCAGGAGATGTTGTTACTTTTGTTTCCTGAATCTCTTCAGTAACTTTAGTACCATCTGCAGAGAAGCCTTTTGTTACAACTCTTTCCTGATCTACGATTTCAACTGAACCGATAATTTCGTTGATAGCATCAACTGCAGCAGAAGTATCAAGGTGGTCAAATGTATAGCCATCTTCATCTGCTTTATTTACAATCACGTGATCGCCATTGCTTATTTTGAAAAGTTCAACACCAGCATCAGTTGTGATAGAAATCTGTCTTGTCTGTGTGAAGTCTTCACCATCAGTTGTTGCACGAGCCAATGAGATAATTACATAGTCACCTGAGTCAAGGTTTTCATAAGCATTTGCTTTTTTGTTTCCAGTCTTGCTATCAGTGTCTGTTTCCCAAGAGTCTCCGCCCTCTTTTGCAGTACGCATCAAAGTAGCCAATTCTGAGGCTTTCAAAGTAGTAACATCATTGCCAATCTGAACAGTACCAACATACTGAAGAGCACCAATCATTGTTGATGGCATCTGTGAAAGTGGCAACTTACCGTTGCTGTTCAAATCAGCTTTATTCTGATGCAAGAAGTCCAATGCGTGCTGTACAGTTGCAATCTGATCTTCAGTTAATGTAACTTTTGTACCGTCTGCCTGAACTGTTGTAAACGCTGGAACAGTTTCATCTGTTTTAAGGTCACCTGCAGGAGTATATGCAATATCACGAGCTTCAGAAGCGCCAAGTGGGATTGTGTAAATAATACCTGCATTATTTACAATCATTGTGTTTGTTCTGAGTGTAACATCGCCTTCTACAGTTGTAATCTTTGATGTAGGACCAGAGTAAACAATAGACTGACCCATAAGCAACTGTTTCTGCTTTGCAATGATTGCCCAAACTTTATCTGCAGCTGTTGCAGGAGTATAATTGTCTGCTTCTGCAAGATCATCTGTTGCTGTAATTGTTATTTCATTGAATGAACCGATGTACTCCATCTTTTCATTGAAAAGAGCATCAAGAGCTGTCTGCACATCAGTGATTGCTTTACCTGTGCCCATTCCCTTTTCAGAAGCAACTTCTGTTAATGATGGATCGTATTCAAGGTCAGCGGCTTCAGCAGTACCTGCCAAAGTAACGATACCTTTTGCGCCTTCAGGATTTGCAGCAATTTCAGATTCATTGAAGATGTATGCATTTGGAATGTTTGAAACATCTTCGCTTGTAAAAATAATTACCTGACCATTCTTAAAGTAATCGTCATAAGTTCTTACGCTTGTTTCATTTCTTACAACATTACCTTTATTGTCAAATGCAATTTCAGGCTGTACAACATTGATTGCGCCTGTTACAATATATGCATCACCAGGTTCTGCAATTTTACAAATATTCGCAAAGTTGGATGCCTGAATTGTTCCTTTAAGAACTACTGAGTCAAAACCGCCAAAGCGTTTAAGTTCAATTCCATTTTTAGCATCAGCATTTGGAATTGCGATGTAAACACCTTTGGTGTTTTTATCATAGAACATTTCACCATAAGATGGCTTTGCACCTGCTAACCATTTAGCACGAGTACCACGAGCAATCTTTATGTTGTTAAAGTGTTTTGTATCTGCCATTTTATTCCTCTTATAAATTAGTATAAGCTTTAATTATTCTTACCAAACGCCGCCTGAAATAACTGAGTTACTTGTCAACATTACGCCACTTTCATTTGGCATATCAACCACAACATCAGTAGGAACAGTAGGTTCACCTGTAACTGGGTCAAAATACTGTTCTGCATCAGGGAAGTCTTGTCTTGCTGCTTGGATAATTCCTGTACCATAATCTGGGTCAGAAACGCCCAATGCACGAGTTGCAAAAATCGACTTCTTTTCTTTGATAGAACCGTCTTCATTGAATACACCTGCGATAAGGTCATTTTCAATAACTGTATCTGCAACACTTACATCTGTTGTAGGTTTGAATGTGCCGTCATCTCTTGAAGGAGCGAGTTCATCAGCAGTTGCTTCTGCAATAATTTGCTGCTGATTTGCTTTTTCTTCTTCATTTTCGCGTTCAACTTTTGAAGCAAGCAAACGAGTACGAAGCGCATTCTGAATCTGTCTCAAAGGCGACTTCTGTAAAGTATTCATCTTATTGCCAGTGTCAAGTACTTTTGAAACACCAAACATTGTCAAATAAGTATCATCGTCTTTTCCAAGCAAATCCTGAACAAACTCTTCTGTAATCAAAGAGCCGCTCTTTGTAGGTAACATAACAGTTATGTTACTGTTTATCTGATGTGTATTTTTTACAAGACGGGCACTAAAGAATTCTTTTGCCCACTTTCTTGCAAGTTTACCGTTTTCATCGAAGTCCTCATTATCATAATAAGGTCCTTCTTCAGTTGTATTCCAATCACCAAAGTAGTATTCATAAGAGTTCTGAATTGGTGCAGATACCTGTGAATGGAACTCAATGATATTATGAATGCTGTCGTGATAGTTTTCAGTTGAATCTTCAGCATTTATATGTTCTTCGATTGATGTACTTTCAGCGTAACCTTCAGTTGTTGACTTAAGAAGGCGTGTTTCTTCAAACTCAACACCAGCAAGTTTACCAACCAAAGTTGATGTATGTTCAGGAAGAATGATATTTGTTTCAACATCAGCAATGTCTTCATTTACACCATAACCCAAATCATTACGAAGTCCGCTTGGTGCAACAAGACTTACAGTGCGGCGTTTAACCTTGCCATCTTCATCTGCAGCATCAACCTCAAATTGGAATACTGACTTATCCCAAGTAACTTTATCAAGAGATGTTGTAATATGAGGAGCCAAAGTAATGTTGCCAAATACTTTTTGATGTCTTACTTCATTAACATCACCAACCTGAAGATTTGAATGTATCAAAGTCAAGTTATCAGAATTGATGTCCTTGATGTGGTCAGTTCTTTCATTATTTGGCAAGTTGTCATACTGACCGCCAATTTCTTCAATGAACGAGTTCTTTACTGTACCAGTGTCATTGTCATATCTTACAAGGAAGTTTGGTAATGGGTTTTCATATTCAAGTTGGTCAATAAGTCCGCGTCCTGTAATTGCAACTGTGTTGTTGCCAAGGAACTCAAGACCTACTTTGTTCTGTCCTATAAGTTTAGGAGTACCAACCAAAGTCAAAATACTTTCATCAACAGCGCGTGTTACAAAGAAGTTGTTTCTGTTTGAAACATCAATTTTGTACTGCATTGCAGAGATGCGGTCAGTATTATCAATTTTGCTCCAGAAGCCATTTGTGTGAATTGTACCTTCAGAAACATTATCTTCAACCTGTGAAGACTGCCATACAATCCAGTCTCCTGTGTTCAATTCAAAGTCAACACCGTAGAACTTGTACTGAAGATTAAGAACATCGTCCTGTGTTTGAACAACATAATAATCACCGTCATTAAGACCTTGGTATGTAAATCCTGTTGTGTCGCCATCAGTGTATTCTTTCAACATTGGCAAAGGATTTACTATTGACTCTTTGTCCTCTTTTACATATTGTTTACCGTCAACTGTATTTAAGTTGTCTTCAATTTTAATATCTGTTTTAAGTGGGTTCCAAACACCACGGAACTGCAAAGCACCAAGAACAGTGTCGTGCAACTGTGATAATGGGATTTTTCCCTGCTCATCAAGTTGGGCTTTTTCTGCCATCAAGAAGTCGAGCATTTCACGAACATTGCTACTGTTTTCTTTGAAGTGAGTTTTATGATCATCTGTGAATGTTGAGAACAACTTGCTGATATAAAGGTCAATGTCATCATCGTGGTCATAATAATCAATTTCATCAGCATTTGTATAACCGCTAGGAATCTGTACCCAGTAACCTGTTGTTGGGTCAGTGTTTACAGGTTGTCTCCAGAATACGAAGTCGCCTTTATCAGGTGAAAACTCTTTTCCTTCAATGCCTGTGTTGAAAGCAAGTTGGTCAGCAGTTACAAGATACACGCCACCAATTACAACTTTTGGGAATACAGGAATCTGAGCATTTGAGCCGATTGTACCACAGTACTGTCCTTTTTCCCAGTTAAGTTCAAGCAATGCATCCTGAACATTTGTTGCATCAAAATCAACCCACTTGTCTCCATCTTCTTTACCGTTCTGAGTAAAGTAAACATCATCAGCATAACCACCAGAAGAATTGATTCTTTTGTACTTAATCAATGACTGATTGATTATTTCACCAGTGTAAGGAGATTTATTGCTTTCACCTATATCGAGAATGAGTAAAAGGTCATCTTTACGGAAGTCATCAACATTATGGAACTGACCTTCTTTAGCGTCATTTGCAAAAATGTAAAGGTCACCTACGCTTGCGTGTTTGAAAATAGGATCTGCTATTGATGACTCTTCTGATAAATATCCTCTTGGGACAACTGAAAAGTATGTTCTTGCTCCTGCAATAGGAATAGGCTTTTCAGCTATCTTCTTCATATTCAAAGAAGGACGGCCTATATATAAAGTTCCTTCGTCCCATTTTGTATATGAATCATCTTTATTGTTATCATCAGAGGTTCTTGCTTGCCAAAATAATTCAGCAGGTACTAAAGGCTTTTCACTCTGTTTACCTACTAAGTCACCTCTTGCTACTTGAATCTTTGCTGCCATCTTATCCTCTTAGATAATTAGTTCTTTCTAACGGTCCCATCAGGTAACCACGCTCCGCCGTTATGCCAACCAATGTTCCAATCAATCTCCTGATAGTTTTCCTGAAGCATAACAGTACCAAGATTTTTGTTGATTGAAGTCGACTTTCCGTATTCATCAACAATAACATTACCATCATTATAAACTTCTGCTGCATTTGGCAACACATAAATTGTATTTCCTTCTGCACCTTGAAGTTGGAATGTTGCTGTGCGGTTATCATTGTCAGCATCTTTGAAATGTTTTATATCATCACGGAAAGGTAAGTCAAGACCACCATAAGAGTCCTGTTCATTATCACCTGAGCCCATAAAGCCAAAGCGACCGACATATTTGTAAAATGTTATATAAAATGATTCATCAGAATCGATTGCTTCAACGAAGTCTTTATTTCGGAAGAACAAGTGTCCTGTTGCAACATCAACAATTGGATCACCAAGACCATAAGCAAGTTCGCCTTTACTTGAGTAAATGATGTACTGCCAACTTTTCTTTTTATCAGTTGGATCATCATCAAACTCGCGTCCGATTATATTTTTCAACTCTTCATTAAAATAAACATTTTTTGTTCCTCTTACTTTTGCAAGTGGCAACCGATTTATTTTCTGTATAAGCTGATGAACAGTTTGTCCATCATTAAAGTAAGATGTTTGAACAGCAACACCGTCAATAAGTTCAGGTGACTTAAACTTTACATCGTCAGGTGAACCAGGGATAAGAGCACCATCTCTCCAGATTTGCTGGGGAAGAATATGCTGACCCATTGTAGGCTGCTCTTCAATGTTTAATCTTTTGTCTTCAACATTAGATGTGTACTTCTTATCCATAAATTATATTTCCTCTATCAACTTAATTCCTGTAAAGCGAAGTCCTGAATCCTTTTTGATACCAATACGAACATATACATCACCAGAAAGTATTTTGTTGCGACCAAATGTAATGCGCTTTTCAGTTGCAGTTGAATTACCTGCATACATAACTGGTGTTTCAAATATGTTTTCTTTTACAGGTGTGAAACCATCATAAGGATTATCAGCATCAAGGAATGCAGTAACTTTTGCATTTGCGTGTTCAAGTTCATCAGGGTCAACAAGACAAACCTGAAGAATAACATCATTAGTAGAACCACTAAGTTTATCAAAAGTATAATTCTTCAAGTCTTTTTCAAGACCTTCAATTTTGAACACAAATCCTGTTGCATCTTCGATGTGGCCGATATTGAAACAAGCAACACCATAGAAGTCTTCACCATACTGATGTCCTTTCCAACCTGTTTTTGGATTGAAAGGAGCAGGTGAACCTGTACCAACCCAATATACTTCTTGTGGCTGTTGATAAACTCCTACAGGTTTTCCATCAACAAGTTCACCAATCTTTGTAAGTTCTTCAACACAAGTTGCAGATGAATACCAAAGACCACCGAATGAATCAGGCAGATCCTTGAAAGAAGAGTTTTCATCAAGATTACCTGCTCTGCATCTTTCGTCTTCTGTTGTTGGGTCGAAACGAATGCCTGTGTATGAGTAAAACTTTATCTCGTGTGGTTCATTGTACAAGTCATAAACTGTAATGTAGAAATCCAAAGTTGTTGAATAAGGCAAGATGTCATCTTTGTTTTCATAAGTAACTGGGATTTCAAAGTTTTCCAAATGCAAGTTCTGATATACACCGTCACCAGAATCTTCAAGTTCAATATAATCGTCAGCAACAGTTGATTCACATAATACTTTTTCTGGATCATCATTCAAAAGAACTTTAACCTCAGCAAGTTTATCTGCTGGGACATTCCAATCTTTATATATTTTGTCAAGACGAAGTTCAATACCTGAAATCTTCTTGAAGTTTGCAAGATTTATTTTGCGAATACCTGAACACATATCAGCAGTTGCCAAATCTGCAATAGGAACTTCAGCAATACCTACATAAGTCTTATCAACTCTTACAACGCTTGCTGGGAAGTAAGGTGTAAATGTGTTATAAGTAACAACATTTGAAGAACCTGCATAGTCATTTTGGAACTGCCAAGTATCTGTCTTGTCGTCGTAAATAACCTTTACATCATCGATTGTTGCGTGAACAGTATGTACGCCATCTTTGAGGTTATTATTCTTTACAACGATATAGATGCCTTGCCAGTAACCTTCACCGTGATCTGCGTATGTCATTGCCTCTGTTGCTTTTGATACATATACAGGTCCTTGTTCCTGTGCTGGTCTGTCAACACCTACAATAAACTCATACTCAGTATTGTCAACATTTACTGTAAGTTTTGCTTCATCACCAAAGAAAATCAATTCTTGATATGTTCTTGTACCATCAGGTAAGCATCTTGTTTGAATATCAAAAGATTTTACTTTTGTAGAGTCAAGACGAGTAACAACTGTTCCCATAACACCGTTTCTGTAATTTCTGTAAGAAACAGTATCATACTCTTTCATCATTTCAAAAGGAACAGCTCCAATGTACATTGGCTTTTTAGGCTGCAACTTTCTCAACTCATCGTTTACTTTCTTGAAAGCTTCAATAATTGTATCACCGCTTAAGTCAAGAGCACCGCCATTTCTGTTCTTTTTCCAATACCAATCAAGGTTTTCAACCTCAGGTACTTTTGCATAATAAGGAAGTGGTGAGTATGTTGGATCAGAATATGCACGGTCAATCTTTACCCACTTTGCTTTACCTTCTGTTGTGTTATATGTACAATCAAGTTCAAGAGTTGTAATGTCAAAGTCTTTCTTCAAAACATTTGCAACTTCTTCAACTGCGTTAAGTGTTGTTGAAACGATGCCTTTCTTAATTACAACACCGCCGTTTGTTTCGTCATCAAAACTGTCGATTGTATCAGCAGTAAGGATTTGGAAAATGTCGGTCTGTCCAAGAGTTGCAAGCATATTCTTGTTAGTGATAATATAATCACCAATTTTGAATGTAACAGCTTTTGTCCAATCAACTGTCTTTGTTGCTTTTTCTTTACCTTCGTAAATTACCCAGTCACCAGCAGTAAACTTAACGCCGTCTTCAGCAATCTGTTCTGCAACTGGTGTATCATTATCTGCATCTGTATCAGTTGTATCAACTGCTTCTGAAACAATGAAGAACCAACCTGGCTGCAATTCGTTTACAACTTTATCTTCACTGAGACTTATTTGTGCATCATTGAATGTTGGATATTTACCGTTGTTATTTACAAATGACCAAGTACCAACGAATAACAAACCGCCATAAGCAACGCTGTCAGGCAATTCTTGAAGCGGTACTTTACCGTTAGGATCAAGGTCTGCCTTCCACATATAAATGTGTCTGAATACATCATTTAAGTTGTGTGAATTGTTATAAGCTACTGGGTCAAGTTCAGAGTTTTCGTGACGGTCAAATACAACCTCTGACATTGCAATTCTGTCAGACTTAATAACTGTTGTAAGTTTGCCATCAACTATTTTAAGAACTCCTGTATCATAAAGGAGTTCAATTATGTTTTCTGTTTTGTTGTAATTGAATGGTGAAGCAAACTCTGCATATTTCATATGCAAGAAGTCGTCCTTACTGAAAATAGGGAAACGACCTGTTGTTGTCAATTCATCTTTATTACTGTTCAAAACTGTATGATCTTCTGGTGTACCTACAGGAATCTGATTAGCAGCAGAACCTGCAATACCTTTATAGCGGAAGATCATATTGTTGTCAATAAACAAGTCATCATACTTTGTTGCCAAAGTGTTGATAACATTTCCGCGAAGTACCATTGTGTTGTCTTCTGTATCAGCAGGAGGGATTGCAACAGAAACTTCGTTAATTGTGTTATTGCTCAAATATGTTTTGTTCTTTTCAACTGTAACTTTATTGAGGTAAGAACTCTTGAAGTCAACATTTGGAAGTTCAGCATCCTGTTCACCAAAGATATGAACATTGTTTGCAGAAACTGAACGAACAAGTACTTTACCTGAATTGTAAGCTTCAAGTTCAATGTCAACGCCTGTGAGGTCCAAATCTGAAATAATTGCGATACCTTTTGCAGAAATCTCAACGCCACCTACATTAGCAAGTTTTGCGTGACAAAGTTCAGCAATTTTCCCTTCTTCAGGTTTAACTATTAAAGTGTGTCCACCAAGATCGATTGTTGTCGCAAAGTGGTCACCTTCAATAATTGCATTTGAGAACATTGAGATGTCAAGGTCACCGTTTGTGATGTAATGACCTGCTCTTAAATAAATTGTACCTTTAAGATCCTTGCCATATTTTGTTTTAATCTGTTCAAGAATATCGTTAAGATACCAATCTTCTTTATTCTTTACAATGTAATCAGCAGACTTTACATCAGTTCCATCTTCATTTGCGATAACAACTGCAAATGTACGAGGACCATAATAATCAGGTGTAATAACATCTGAGAATGTTGCAAGAGCAGCAGTGCCCAACTGAACAGAAGGAGGTAAACGACCGTTAATTGTTACAACTGGGAAACCAAAGTTACCAAGCAAGTCCTCTTTTGGAAGGAATGGTTGATACTGTTTGTCTTGGTCACTCCAATACAAAAGCAAAGCAGTAATTACTTTATTCTTTGATGAAATTGTAAATGTCAAAGTTTCATCTTCAGGATTTTTAACTTTAAGTACAACAAAAGCGTGATCATTCAACCAAACTTTATAAAGTCCCCATTCATTTCCTGTAATATTTACAGGATCCTGAACAACATCATTCTCAAAACCTGTTGCAACACCATCAACGATTTCAATTCTGTAAATAGCTGTTGGGTCAAGTTTCTGAGAAGCAAATACGATTTCATAATTGTCATCTGCTTCAAAGTTGGTTGTCTTGTTTGAAAGCAATGTACCAATTTCAGAATTAGATGCTTGGTCATAACCTTTAACTGCATCTTGATTTGATGTATAAGTAAGAGGAACTATTTTCTCGAATGAAAGAGCAATACCTTCGTTTTTATCCGCGCCGTCCCAGCCAAATACATCAACAAAGTCATTTTGGATTTCATTTGCTTTATCAACAATATGTTCATAAAGAGTTCTGCCTTCAGAACCGTTTGTTATCGCACAAGAACCTGCAGCAATTTCAACATTATCAAGAGGAAGAATTGCACCGTCATAACCATAAGTATCTTGACGGAATCCGTTACCGCCGATGTATTGATAAAAAGAAATTAAAGGCGGATGCTCGTGATCTACACCATCAGGCAATTCACCATAGAAAGTAACAATACCTGAGTATGTATCAACATTCCAGTCACCTACACCGAAAGGAATGCGTTTGCCATCAGCAGTCTTGAGAACATAGTTGTAATACTCTTCACAATAATTGAAAGGAATGATGTCTTTAATTTGATTGCCATTTTCATCAGCAATCAAGAATGCATTATCAGTTCCTTTGTCAATCATTGTAAGAGGCAAGTCAATGTATCTCTTTACAAGTGGAACCTTGTCTTGATCTTCACTAATGTAATGATAAAAGATCGGGTCATTTCCATCAAGGCCCATATTGATAATGTACTCAATGTTGTCCATTCCGCCTGTGGCTTCAGTACCATCAGGAATTCTATCAGAATAAGTCCATAACTGGTCAGGTCTTACAACAAAAGAAGACTTAATTGCTTCCTCGAAAAACTCACGATTATCACGAGTAGAACCTGCACCAAGATAATGCTTAAATAACAAGTCAGATTTTTGCTTTGTTGATAACATTACTATCCTCTTATAATAGAATTAGTAAAATAATTCCATTTTTCATTATATTTTATATTGTCCCATATAGCTAAAAAAGTGGGAAAATTTTTCATATTTTTTGAACATTTTTTGAACTTTTGCATCAAGTCTTTTATATTATTATTGTCAAACCGACAAAAACAAAACCAACAAAAAGCGGAAAAGGAAAATCCGCAACTAACAAGGAGGCCTAATATGGCAAAGACAGTTAAGATCGTTCGCAAGTTCAACACAGTACTCGCAATTCAGGAAGGTTCAGGAAACTACAAAAATGACCTTACCCTCAAGGAAGCTGCAGCAGAGCTCGGAGTAAGCCGCTACAACTTGTACAAAAACTACATCAACACATCAGTTGACCGCGAAGGACTCTCTCGCTTCCCAATGGCAAGTGGCAAAACACTCCTCGTAATCAACTCAGAAAAAGCTGCTCCTGTTGCAAAGGCTCCTAAAGCAAAGAAAGCAACAAAGGCTGCAAAAACCGCAACTGTAAAGGTTGAGGCTTAAACAGAAACAGTTCTCAGTACCAGGGAAATTGAACTTCCCTGGTTTTTCTTTTATATTAAATCCGAGGTTAAAAATGAAAAAGCTTATCGTTGCAATTTTGATGTCTTTAAGTGTCGCTGCATTTGCTGAAGAGTTTACTTGGTCTGATTTCGAGGTTCTTGTTGAAAAAGCTTACGGCAAGTCTGTTTATGAAGTTTACGGCGATGAAGCTTATGCTGCATACGAGTATTATGCAGAAAATCCACAGTGCTTTTTTGTTGAGGAGGCTGAATAATGTTTGACTTTTGCACAGCAACTGACATTAGAAACAATGCTTGGTCAACTGTTGAAAAGTTTTTCAATGATCATCCTGAGTACACTCAACTTTTGAAAAATCTTGATGAAGGCATTACAAGAAGCGCTTGTAAAATGATTCGTTCACCAAATGGTTTAACTGTTAACTTTAACAATGAAAACGAAGATGACTTTTATCTTGAAGGCTATGTCAATATGAAAAAAGTTCCTGTAGAGAAAAAGTGGAAGGAAAGAGTTCCTATTTTCGTAAAAGACAAAAAGGGAAAAGATAAATTAGATCATTATGAAGAAGTTGATGTTGTTCAGAAAACTGAGGAAACAATCGTCCCTGAAGAAGATGTTGTTGAACTCGGAAAAATGATTGTGACTCTTCTGAAACTCAAAGGTTTTGATTGTACATGTGAATACAAAGATGGTTGGATAAACAGCCGTCTTGTAGAAGTAACAGTCAACCTTGGAGGAACAGAAGATGGCACAAGCTAAAGATTTTTATGATTATCAGATGGCAGTTGATTATGTAACTGCAAAGGAGAAAGGCGACACAAAAAAGATTGTTGAACTTCAGCAACAGACATACAATCAGTACATTGATCTCGCTCACAAAATGAAGTGGGATCTTGTTCATCGTCTTGAAAAGACATACTTTACAACAGATCAGATTTTCGACATCACAGAAAGTTATGAAGCAGATGTTTACTCTGAACTTGTAAAAGCTATGGACAGTATCAAACTTGAAAAGATTCCCGCAAAGACAAACAAGCAGGGCAAAAGAACTTGGACATTCTATGCTGCTTACTGGGGATATTTGATGACTTACAATCGTGACCGCACAAAGCAGTTGATTGAACAGTCGAAAAATGAAATGTTGACAGATTACAATCAGGCAAGTGGTAATAATGATTTGCACGGTGACTCAAGTGCATATCTTACTCAGAACAAAGCTGCATTACTTGTTGATGAGTTGACAACAAACTCCCCAGAAAAAGTTTACGAAGAACAGACAGAGAAAAAGATTTTCTGGGCTGCTGTAAACAACTGCTTAACAAAGCGCTTCAATGCAACGCAGGTAAAGATTTGGAATACTCGTGCAAAGTTTGGAGATGGAAAGCGTGAATCTGTTGCAACCATCTGCAAAAACTTGGAAATATCTCCTAAAGATTACCATCGTGAAATGCGTGGAATTAAGGAAATATTTGATAACGAAATTAAGTCCCTTTCAAACATTTATTAAAATCATATCGCTGTTACTAACTATATAAGAGGAATACAAATGTTCTTAGTTAGTAACAGTGACAACTTGACTATCCCCAACTTTTTGCAGGCTTTAGGTTTTATGCCTCCTGCAGGAATGTCTGTGGATGAGATCATAATTCAACAAGATACTCAGCCTCAAGCTCAGAAAACACTTGAAAACTCTGGGTTTGAAGTTAAGGAAATCAATCCAAACTATAAGACAGTCCGCTATCAGAGAAAAGACCCAAAACTCTCTCATTCTTTTTCTGACAATTATGTTGTACCTGAAGTAGCAGCGGCTGAACTTGCAGAATTCCCAAAACACATTCAAGCAAATGGACAAATACCTGATGGACAGCCTACTCCTCAGTTGACAGTTATTAAGTCGCCTGTAAAAGGAGTAACAATTCTTGAAGGTAAGAAAGGTTTTTTGCTTCGTATTGATGAAGAAGGCGGAGTTTTGCCAAAAGGCTCATTCTTGAAACTTATCGAAAATGAGGAAGACCTTTCAACATCAGACATCAATGATGATACTTCAACTGAAGATGATACAACAACTGAAATCGAAGAAAAAGATATTGGAAATATCGCAAAAGCTGCAATGTTTGCCAATCTTTTTGCAAACGATTTGAAGTTTATGCATTGGCATGCTTCAGGAACTGAGTTTGACAAAATCCACACAATTACTGAAGAACTTTACAATGAAGCACTTGCTGAAGCAGATGATATAGCAGAAATTGCTATTGCTGCTGGTGAAAAAGTTGCAAACATTTCAGATATTAAATCATTTGTTGAAACAGGAGATGCTGGTGAATGGGAAGTTGTTTCTGAAGAAGCAATTACTTGGCCTGCATTTGTTGATTATCTTAAGGACCGCGGAGAAAAGTTTATCGACGCACTTAAAGATATTGAAAGTGAAGATCCTGTCATTTCTGATTACATTCACTTTTGGAATAAAGAAATCAATTACAAAAACGCTGCTCGTGCAATTCTTGACCAGCCTATGGAAGCTGATTATGTTGATGCTGCATCAGAAGCTGCAGATTACCTCGGACCTCGTGATGGCGAAGAAAACAACGGAGACGACCTTTCTGACGAAGTAGTTGATATGTTTACATACGCTGATGCAAAAGCAAACAACTCAACTTGGAACGGCTTTGAAACAATGTCAAGTGATATGATTGTAAGCGGCGGTCAGGAAGTAACTGAGGACGAACTTGAAGACTTCGATTCTGAAGCTGATAAGTTTGATTTCGGTGATATTGAAGATGACGAGGAGAATAAAGATGAATAAAGAAAACTTCGATGAAATCCTTGCTTGTGAACATAAGCCTTTGAAAGAAGGCTATGCTGTTCAGAATATTGATGAAAAGAATCAAAAAGTAATTGAAGCGCTTAGAACTGGCCTCAAGAACAACATTGAAAAATGTTTGAAAGAAATTGATTCTCTTAAGTCAGCTGTATCGCTTTACCGTGATTCAATTACTGATTATGTTGATTTGTCTATTGAGAAAAGCGACATTGTTGCAAAGTACTCAAAAGCAAACAACGGCGGTACATACAATCTTCCTGGAGTTTTCGCTTCTTCAGCTGGTGCATATGACCTTGATGCAATGCGTGCAGATAACCAAAGAATTGAGCAGGTAAAAAGTTTGTATGATGTTGCTGAAGGACAGAAAGATACTTATTTCAAAATGATCGTTCGTGCTCAGAATGAAATGAAATTGTACCTTACTGCTATCGCTCGTATCAATAATGACCTTGACATTTACCTTGAGCAGCTTGCTCAGGAAACATCTTGGGAGTCAAATAAACAAATCAAAAAATAAGGAATGAAAAATGCAGTGTAAGTATTTTAGATTTAATATGTCAGACGACAATGAGGATACACTTTGGGGTTATGCAACAGGAAGTGGCGAGTACATCGGTTCAGATTCTGAAGATGTATCACTTGATCTTATTGAGAAGATTCCATACGATGAAGCTTCTGGTGTTTTAAGAAGTTGGTTGAAAGATTGTGGCGCTATTACAAACACTCTTGAAATTGATGATGCAGTTGCTGACGCATTCTCTGTAGGTTCAACTTCAGTTGTCTTCCGTTATGATAACGGTGATAAGTATCATATGACTATTGAAACAGCAGACAATCCTGCAGCTGAATGGGCAGACTTTGAAGATGATTTTGATGATGATCTTGATGAAGACATCGATGCAGCAAACGATTATGAATAATCAATAAGTTGAAAAATAAAAAGGCGAGCAGGAAGCTCGCCTTATTTTTTATTTACTCAAAATTGCCCCAAAACCTGTCTTAGGTAAAGGTTTAAGTTTTGCTTCTTTTTTAATTGCTCCAGTTGAACAGAAGTCTTGTTCAACATTTTTCTGTTCTGACATCTTCAACTCGCCATCAAGATATTTCAAAACCTGATTTGTGTAGTAAGCTGCAGTACATACAGGAACATTCTGTCCAATCATACCTGCCTTACCTTTTGGCGGACATTCAAAGTCATCAGGCATTGCCATCAAACGCATACATTCACGCAATGAGAATCCGCGCTCTTCAGTAGGATGCCAACAACGACCCATTGAGCGGCCATACAAAGAAGGAAGTTTTGAAGGACCATAGTAAAGTGGAGCACCTGACATCCAACCTTTGCCTTGAGCTTTCTTGCTGATACAATAGTCGATGATCTTCTTGCCTTTTTCGTCAAAGTACTTCTTTGCCATTTCCATATCGCCGCATTCATCTGCAACAAAATCCGCAGCACTTGCGTGTTTTGCCCATTCCTCACGGTAATTTGGACCCCACTTATCTTTCAAATATTGAATCCAACCATCATCAGAGCTTCTTTCCTGGAATGCTGACTGCTGAGGTGGCAAGCCTTCAAGAACATCCATAATTGTTGGACAAGGAGTTGGTTCATATGTCATCAAAGGAGCAACATCTCCGCGATAAGCAACAAAGAATGTACGAGTACGATTCTGTGGCAAGCCGTGGTTGATTGTGTTTACCTTAACGATGTTTGTTGCATAACCTGCTTCATTTGCAAGTTTAATCAACTTTTCCTTAATACCTGCACCAAGCGGAGTTGCAAGCTTGTAAGCGTTTTCAAAAATGTAAACTTTTGGTTTGATTGTGTTCAATGTAATATCAAGC
>Ga0326514_10001044_pt1 | contig 18217 bp, 15 predicted proteins | sample 3_2548_0518_D_FD_203653 | JGI IMG/M metagenome (GOLD analysis project Ga0326514, IMG submission 203653) | Bovine rumen microbial communities from UC Davis, California, United States - 3_2548_0518 | ecosystem: Host-associated > Mammals > Digestive system > Stomach > Rumen | place: USA... | reverse complement strand
GGAGGCGGCGCATGATGATGGTGCGGAGGTGGAGGAGGTGCATGATGATGGTGATGAACCACCGGTGGAGGTGGAGGGGACGGCTCAACCCAGTAGTCATCCTCGATAATGATACAGCCTGACAGTGCAAAGGTTGAAATCATACTGAGAATGAGAAGCTTTAAATTGCTTTGCATTATAAAATACTCCCGTATAATTTTTGTTTTATTATTTTTGTGTGAAAAAAGCTTTCACGCTGATAATGTAGTTGATTTTGGGTTTTTGTTCAATATCTGATTTGATATCCTGCGATATTGATCTGCGTTCGTCAGTGACGAATGTAAAAAGTACAGTCCTTTTACAGTATTGATACAAGATAGAAGGATTGTTTGTTAACATTATTTGAAAAATGTGTGATAATCTGCAACAACTGTGCTGCGGTATTTTTTGCTGATGCAGACAGTGATAGTCATTGGTTTTATTGCAATCAACGGTTTGTTAGTTAAGGTTAGTGCTATGATTAAAGTTTTGAAGGACTGGTACAGAATTCTGCTCAGTGATCCGAATTCTGCAACTCTTTTTATTCTTCTCACTTGTATCAGTCTGATTATTTACTTCTTTACGGATGTTCTGACTCCAATCCTGCTGGCGCTGGGTGTCTCATATATCCTTGAATGGCCGATCAGTGTTCTCGAGAAAAGAAAACTTCTCAGCAGAACTGTTTCAACGTCTTTGCTTATGTTTATTTTTTTCTCAGGGTTAATTCTCGGATCAATCATGCTGCTGCCGAGTCTGCTCGAGCAGATCACCAATCTGTTCAGAAAAATCCCGGATATGGTGGGCAATCTGGAAGCCTATTTCATGCAGAAAACCAAGGAATACCCGGCTATTGTTGAATATATAGATTTTACAGTAGTGGCGGATGCACTGAAGATGAAGATTGCAGAGTACAGTTCTTCTCTGATTCAGGACAAACTGCCTTCCTATCTGATGAATATTACTACGTTTATTACCTACCTCATTATTGTTCCTCTGCTGTCATTTTTTATGCTCAAGGACAAAAATGAACTTCTCAACAGTCTGAAGGGGGTTTTTCCTCCTAATCTCAGTCTTGCCACAAAGGTGTGGGTAAGAATGAACCAGGAACTGATGAACTATATAAGCGGAAAGTTCCTGCATGTTTGTATTATCGCAGTGGTTAATTTCCTTGCGTTTAGATTTTTTGATTTGAATTATTCAACTCTGCTCGGTATTTCTGTGGGACTGTCGGTGGTTATTCCGTATGTCGGCGCTGCAATTGTTACCATCCCGGTAGCCGGTGTGGCACTTTACCAATTCGGCTTCAATTCAACCTTCGGATATCTGATGGCGGCGTATATCGTTATTCAGATCCTTGACGGTAATGTTCTGGTTCCGAAGCTGTTTTCAGAAAAGATGAAACTTCATCCGTTCATCATTCTTGCTTCTGTGCTGGTGTTCGGCTCTCTCTGGGGATTCTGGGGTGTATTCTTTGCAATACCGCTTGCAACCCTGATAAAGACAATATTTACGCTGTGGCCGCGCGGAGAATATATAGAAGACAAGCATTTATCCGGTGAACAGCATGACAAGGAGGTGCAGCCGGTTTCTGAAGACATGTCAAAATAACCGGTTGAAGCTCCTGAATTGAATAATAACCGGCCGCTTTCGTTGAAGGCGGCTTTTTTGATCTTCAGACTGCAGAAAAAACAACCGGCGGACAATATGCCCGCCGGAAATTCCTTCATTTATATAACATGTTATGCCGGACTGCCTCTAGTACAGAAGTGAGTACAGTTTCCTGCGGAATGCGGATGCTTCAGCGGAAGCCCCCATGGTGGCGATAATATCAAGATAGGTCTGTTTAGCATCCTTGAAGTTAAGATCTTTCTTAAGAACCTCGTAGAGGTAGTTCAGAGCCTCCACCTTGTTGTTAAGCTGACTGTACTGAACGGCAAGTTCAACTTTAAGTTCCAGATTGTCAGGATCCTGGGCAAGACGCTGCTTAAGTTCCTCCACAGGAGAATTATCAAGGGCTTTCTTGGCAAGTTCAAGAGCGGATTTCAGATTTGCGTAATATTCCTTTTCATTCAGCTGATCCTCCATGGTGCAGGCACTGATTATACTTTCAGCGTCGTCAAGCTTGTTCTGTCTGATAAGAATATCCGCTTTGATGAGACGGTATCTGGTCTGATCTGCCAGTTCCAGTGATTTGCTGATTTTGGTGAGTGCCTCATCAGTCTTTCCTTCTGCAAGCAGTGCTTCTGCCTCTTTTGCCAGAAGCTGATCTTCTTTAGGCAGATATTCTCCGATTACCTGTTCATATCCTGATTCGATTTCATCCCCCTGCAGAATAGCAACAACACGGGACTGTTTTACAACTGCAACCGCAGGAAGTGCATTAAGCTGGAACTGGTACGCGAGGGACTGCAGCGCAGGATTTGCAATATCAGCGCAGGCAAAAGTCAGATCTGCAGTTCCGATAAAAGCGTTGATTTTGTTTTTCAGTTCGGTCTGTTCCGGAGACTGAGAGTGGTAAATGAAGACTACGACACTTTGCGTCTGTGATTTTTCTACGATTTCAGATTTTAGATTCTGTTCATTCAGTTCAACTAGCATAAATTAACTCCTGGCATATGCCAAATCCATACAGCAGCGCATGACAGTCTGACAGTTCCGCCAGACGCGGCGCCCTGCCTTTTCTACCTAATCAGGTCATTATAGCCCACGGGATCTGCTAATACAAGCCGGAGCTCGGACGGTGCGGTTCCGGGGTATATACAGTATGAACTGAACTCTCTATATTCTATTCATTGTAGAACTTGTTCAGCTGCCGCATTGCCTTGAGCAGGGTAGGCATTTTTATATTTACCGCCTTCTGATTGTCGGTACTGTCAGTGAGAAACAGACCGCCGCGACGGTTGATTCTGGTGATCTGGGAGTTTTCAACAATGTAGATCTGTCTGCTGTCTCCGCTTATGACAAATTCAGAATTTGACGCAGGATTAAAAAGGTTTCTTCCGGTTGAATACTCATTGTTAGGAGTGGTAACACCGAGATAGGTTTCCAGCAGAGTAGGGGCTACATCCTCATGTCCGGAAATGAATTCATAGGTTTTCGGAAGCATTGACGGATCGTGGATCATGAACGGAACGTGAAGTTTCTCGAAAGTGTAGTCACCGCTGTAGCCGAACTGCTTGAGATTTCGATAACCCATGTCAAAACCGTATTCACCGGTAATAATCACTATAGTGTTGTCTTTGAACGAAGTTCCCTCCAGGGCGGTAATGATTTTTTCTATTGCCCGGTCCGTACTGTATATCGAGTTCGCATATGCATTTCGGAGAGTTTCGACATTTCTTGTATCTAGTTTCTTGCTTAGAAGTTTTCCCTCATCATTGGTAATAGTCGGGGTAAATCTCACCTTTGACGACTCATTTTTGAGAATGGAAGGGTTGGCTAGAGATACGTACATGAACTGAGGGATCGCTGAACCTGATTTCTGTTCGTTGATTTTTTCAAGAAAAGAAACTACAGCACTGACGGTTTCCTTGTCGCTCTTGAGTGTTTCCGGGATCCTTTCTCTGATTGTACTGAAGGTATTGGTGTCGAGGATTGTTTTATCCTGGGACTCGTTGCTTATGAACGTCCTTACGTGGTATTCCTCATGCTGGAGTTCCTCAATCAGGATCGGGGACACACTGTTGACCAGGGCTGAGTGGTAGTACTGCGGACTTATACCGTAGAAGAACGGGAACATTGCTTCGTCACTCAGAGTGTTGGCCGCATAGTGATTGGTGAACAGCTGGGCCTTTTTGGAAAACTGAGTGGTGAAAGGCATATACTTCTGGGTCAGCATGCTGTATCCGAGACCCTTAACACTGATTACCAGATAGTTGAATTTTTTTACTTCCGAGGTAGAAACCTTGATCGATGACAGCGGATATTTCATATCGCTGCTGGTGGTGTTTGAACCTTCAACGGACGGCAGAACGATCCAGTCGTTTTTTGCAATAAATGTTTTTGCTGTCATCGGATATGACAGCGGAAGAGTTGAATCCTGAACAATAATCGGCTGATAGTCGGTGTAGTCAGCCCAGATATGGATCAGATGTGACAGCGCAAATGAGGATATGAATATAGACAGACAGGCTGTGGTAATCCAGTTGTTTCTGTGCTTGTTGGTCTTGTGGGTTGCGTATTTTGCCAGGACGATCTCCGCAACAACCAGTATCGGAATGACTACATAGAGGAAATTGAAATTGATCCCGGTATGATAGTCGGAATTATCCCTGAATACCTGAAGCAGGGTCGGGTTGATGTGAAATTTGAAGTAGTGGAATATCTGTGTATCGATCAGCAGTACGGTCTGACCCAAAACGGCAGCACAGATGCAGAATATCCTGTAGAACCGGTCGTTGGTAAGAATAAAAGCCAGCGGGAACGGGATGAACAGAAAAAATACAAAGTTGACAAACCACAGATGACCGAGCAGATTTACAATCTGGTAGACGGTTGCAAACTGGGTGAAACTGTAGTTGGTGTTCAGTATGTAGCGCACTGATATGATTATTGATATAAATACATTGAATAACAGAAACCAGTGACACCACTCGATAGAGGAGAACACCCGGTCGGAATACGGTATAAATTTTTTGTACTTTTGAAATGAATGCATAGTTACGTTCTTCTTTTCTGACTGCCGTTAATTCTATCAAATTTTGCGATCCAAATCATGATAATTTCTTGCCCGGTTCAAAGAGTCGGCAGTGCAGTGAACTGCAGTCACGGCTGCAGTACAGAGAAGCAGGTCATAAATGAGTGTACATACATAGGAGAAGTTGACGGATTATGCTGCAGGATGCATTAGAAACGGCAAGGAGCAGGCTTGGGGTGCTGTATTGAAAAGATCGTTTTGATGTGCGCGTATTTTTGTGCAATACCCCGGGGATTTTTGATAAGATAAAATAGTCGCTCAGATTGTTTTGTAACCACAATAAATTGTTGTTATCCGCAGCACGGGGCACAATATGTTTGATTACCGGATAGTCGATACATAGTTGGATAAATACTATGCAAAGTGCCGTTCTTTTTTGTGATTAATTCTTTTTTTGAGATATACATCATAGGATTGAATTGAAAAAAACATTAATATGCATTCTGTGTTGGTTAAACAAATGATCAATAAAGTTTGGTTATATTTTTATAAAGGAAATAGCTAATGAATAAGAAAATTATTGCTACTTTAGTTGCTGCTGCAACATTGGGCTTATCTTCAATGGCAAGTGCTTCTATCGAAGAAGGCAAGCTTGTTATCTGGGTAAACGGTGATAAGGCTTATGACGGTATCGCTAAAGTTGGTCAGAAATTCACCCAGGAACAGGGTGTTCCCGTAGAAGTAGCTCATCCAGATGGAGTAGAAAACAAATTCCAGCAGGCTGCTTCAACCGGTAACGGTCCAGATATTTTCATGTGGGCTCACGACCGTTTCGGCGAATGGGCTAAAGCAGGTTTACTGGCTGAATTAAATCCTGACAAGGCTGTACAGGATAAATTCCAGAAGTTTGCCTGGGATGCTCTGACAATCGATGGTAAGATCTACGGTTATCCTATGTCTGTAGAAGCTATCGGTCTGATTTGTAATAAGAAATTAGCTCCAAAAGCTCCTCAGAATTTCGAAGATTTTGCAAAACTTGATGCTGATCTGCAGAAGAAAGGCAAACGTGCAATTATGTGGGATTATACCACTCCATACTACTCATATCCTCTGATTGCTGCAAACGGCGGTTACGTATTCAAGAAGACCGCTCCTGGTCAGTATGATGTTAAGGATACCGGTGTTAACAATGCCGGCGCTGTAATGGGCGTACAGTTCCTGACAGATATGGTTAAGAACAAGGTTATGGAAAAGGGTGTTGACTACGGTGTTATGGACTCAACCTTCAGTAAGGGTGACGTAGCATGTATCATCAGCGGTCCATGGTCATGGGCTAACTATGATGGAAAGATCGACTACTCTGTAAATGCATTACCTAAACTTGGCGGTAAAGCATCCAAGGCATTCGTAGGTGTTCAGGGTCTTGCAATCAACGCACAGTCTCCTAACAAGGATCTTGCTATAGAATTTATTCAGAACTATCTGTTAACAGATGCTGGTCTGCAAGTAGTTAACGACGACAAGAAGATTGGTGCTGCTGCACTCAAATCCTTCCAGAAGAAACTTGAAGCTGACCCTCGCATTAAAGCAACCATGGCTAACGCTGTAAGCGGTGAACCAATGCCAAACGTTGCTGAAATGAACAGATTCTGGTCTGCTTTCGGTCAAGCTCTGAAGAATGCAACTGTTGGTCGTCAGACTGTTAAAGAAGCATTAGATACAGCTGCTCAGCGTATTACTCAGTAGTTTTTTGGGCTCCCTCCTCCTTTGTAATGTAGAGGGGGCTTTTTTGTGTTCTTTTTGGCAAGTTAAATAGGTGTTTGTATATGGCAAACGAAAAAGCTAACTTAAAGTCAGAGTTCCAGTCACCGCTGACATGGCTCAAATGGCTTCTAGTACTTATCATTGTTACATATGCAGGCTACATGGTAGTCTCTATGTATATGAGGGGCGATGTTGCATTCCCTCTATTAATTCTTATCGTGGTATCTTCAGGTGTTGTAATTTTCCTGAGTAAGAAAACTTACGCTCACAGATATGCGTTCCCTGCCATTGCCGGTATGGCGACGTTCATTATCTTCCCTATGTTGTATACCATCTCAATTGCATTCACCAACTACTCAGGTGACCACACTCTGACAGTTGATAGAGCAATGAAGTTCCATCTTGACAAGGTTTACAGAATACCTGCAGATCAGGAAGGCGGCGGAACATATCTGTTCAAGCTCGTTGTAAAGAATCCTGAATCTCCGGCTACAAGACAGGCTCAGGTTATTCTCCAGAAGGAAGATGAAGGGAAGGCTCTCTTTATCTCTGACTATTTTAAGATCAAGACAAAAAATGAACTTTCCAAGAATGGTGAAGCTCCGTCTGTGATTGTTAATCTTTCACCGTATCACGGTCCTGATTCAAAAGACTGTAAAGATCCTGAAGGCAACAGCCTCACTCTGGATGAATGTCTTGTTTCTCTTAGTGATCTGGCTAAACCTGCTGATATCAACACAGTTTATAAACCAGCTCTCGACAAGGTTGACCTGGTTCTTCCTGACAGCAGCGTTAAACTTCGCAAGACTCAGATGCGTAAGTTTGAAGCTGTTATCAACAAGTATGATCCGGTTAAGTACGGTGCTACACTTCCTGGCGGTACTTTCTACACTCACAAGAACCTGCTCAAGGATAATGAAACCGGCAAGTATTTTGCTCCAGATGAAACCGTTGGTTTCTACCGTTATCTGAATGATGATGCACATCCGATTGGTGACAACTATGTACCAGGCTTCAAGATTGGTGTAGGTTTCAGCAACTTCGCAACCATCTTTGAAGATGAAGGTGTTAGAGGTCCGTTCTTCAAGATTTTCGTATGGACGGTTGTGTTTGCCGCTCTGACTGTGTTCATCACACTGGCAATCGGTATGGTTCTGGCATGTCTCGTACAGTGGGAATTCCTGAAGGGTAGAGGTATTTACCGTGTATTCCTGATCCTGCCGTATGCAGTACCTGCGTTCATTTCCATTTTGGTGTTCAGAGGTTTGTTCAACGAATCATTCGGTGAAATCAACGCGATCATCAAATCAGTCCTCGGTATCTTCCTTTCTGCAGATACTGTTAAAGAAATCGAAATTCCTTGGTTCAGTAGTCCTTTAATGGCTAAATCAATGATCCTGCTCGTTAATGCATGGCTGGGTTATCCTTACATGATGATCCTGTGTATGGGTCTGTTGAAGTCTATTCCTGATGATCTGTATGAAGCATCCGCTATGGACGGTTCATCCTTCATCGATAACTTCTTCAACATTACCTTACCGTTATTGATTAAACCTTTGACACCGCTGTTAATTGCATCCTTCGCGTTCAACTTCAATAACTTCGTTCTGATTATGTTGTTGACCAACGGTTCTCCGGATATTCTTGATGCAAACCCACAGGCCGGTGAAACTGATTTGCTCGTAAGCTATACCTACCGTATAGCGTTCCAAGGCAATGGTGGTCAGAACTACGGTTTGGCTGCTGCAATTGCTACTCTGATCTTCATCCTCGTTGGTGCTATCGCTGTAGTTCAGTTGTGGTTCAGTCGCAAACTGGCTGCTGAAAAACCAATTGCTTAAAAGGAGAAATAATAAATGGCTATTGTTCAACCAAAAAGTATTAAATACAGAATTGCAATTGCTCATGTTCTGATGCTCGCATTCATCTGCGTCATCATGTTCCCTCTGGTAATGGTAACTGCAATTTCTTTCAGAACAGGTAACTTCTCAGTTGGTAGCATTATTCCTACCGGTGACGAGTTCTCCCTGGAACACTGGAAACTGGCCCTGTCTTCACCGGATGAAGTTGTTATGATCAACGGTCAGGAAAGACACCCACCGTTCCCAGTATTGCGCTGGTTATGGAACTCAGTATATATTTCTGTGCTGACTTCCTTCTTTATCCTGGTTCTCTCAACCACATCCGCTTATGCGTTTGCACGTTTGAGATTCCACGGTAAAGATGCAATCTTGAATATAATGTTGATTGTTCAAATGTTCCCTTCAGTGCTGGCACTGGTTGCTATCTACGCACTGTTCGATAAATTGGGCGAGTACATCCCTGCATTCGGTCTGAATACACATGGAGGTCTGATATTATCCTACATGGGCGGTATAGCACTGCATATCTGGACTATTAAAGGATACTTTGAAACTATTGACCCTTCACTGGAAGAAGCTGCCGCAATCGACGGTGCTACTCCGTGGCAGGCGTTCCGTCTGGTTCTGCTGCCGCTGTCAGTACCTATTCTTGCTGTAGTGTTCATTCTTTCCTTCATCGGTACTATTACTGAAGTTCCTGTAGCATCTCTGCTCCTGACTTCCGTACCTGATTCAGGAAAGACTCTGGCAGTAGGTTCTCAGATGTACTTGTACCCTCAGAACTATCTGTGGGGTGATTTCGCGGCTGCTGCTGTTCTGTCCGGTTTACCAATCACAATCGTGTTCCTCTGGGCTCAGAAGTACCTGATTGGCGGTCTGACAGCTGGTGGTGTTAAGGGTTAATTTTTGTGGGAACGGCCCGGCTGTTCCCCTTTGTAAAGAATTTTAAGTTAAGAGGCTAAAAATGGCTGACGTTGTATTAAAGAATGTATTAAAGAACTATCGTGTTGGCGTGTTAAAAGATACACTGCGCAACATTAACATGGAAATTGCAGACGGTGAATTCATTGTATTCGTAGGTCCGTCCGGTTGCGGTAAATCAACTCTGTTGAGAATGATCGCAGGTTTGGAAGATATTACCTCAGGTGAACTGCTTATCGGCGGTCAGTACATGAACGATGTACCTCCTGTAGATCGTAATATCGGTATGGTGTTCCAGTCTTACGCTCTGTATCCGCACATGGACGTGTTCCAGAACATGGCATTCGGTCTGAGATTAAAGAAGATGGATAAGGAATCCATTCGTAAACGTGTTAACAAAGCTGCAGAAATGCTTGGTCTGATGCAGTACCTCCAGCGTAAACCAAAGGCTCTGTCCGGTGGTCAGAGACAGCGTGTTGCTATCGGTCGTTGTATCGTTCAGCAGCCTTCTGTATTCCTGTTCGACGAACCTCTGTCAAACCTGGATGCTGCTCTTCGTGTTAAGATGCGTATCGAAATTGCAAAACTTCACCAGGAATTGAATGCAACCATTATTTACGTTACCCACGACCAGGTTGAAGCTATGACTCTGGCTGACAAGATCTGCGTATTAAGTCCGCTGCAGGATTCTGCTGAAACCAACCTTGAACAGTTCGGTTCTCCACTTGAACTGTACCACAACCCTCAGAACAAGTTCGTTGCCGGATTTATCGGTTCTCCTAAGATGAACTTCCTGAAAGGTTCTCTGATTGATATTCAGGAAAAGGTTTGTAAGGTTAAACTCAATACCGGTGATATCATTACTGCCAATGTTGACGCACGCCGCGCTAAAGTTGGTGATGTTGTTGAACTGGGTATCAGACCTGAACATCTGGTTCCAACTGATCATCCTGATGCAGTAGGTCGTATCAACGGTCTTGTTAACGTTGCAGAACACCTGGGTGCTGAATCCTTCGTATACATGGATGTAGACGGTGAAGACTTCACAGTTAAAGCTGCTTCTGAAATCCCTGTAGATACCGGTGATACACTGGTAGTTGGTATTCCTCCGCAGGCTTGTTATCTGTTTGATGAAAACGGAGTGGCATTCCCAAGAACATCAAAGTATAACAGAACATAATTTTCACTAGCTTATACAACTACTATTATATTTGCCAAACTGATATTCGGGTGTCTTAAAGGACACCCTTTTTTGATCAGTCTCTGAACTGTACCTGATGTTGTGTACAGTTCTTTTTTTTTGAATTTAACCCGAAGAATTGGGTCGAACTTCAACGGTTCATCCTCTGATTCTCTATTCATCTGTTCCATTTCTGTGAGTTTCCGGCGATCCTGCTGAAATTTTTTTTTAATGTTTATTTTTTGCATTTAGTGTAAAATCTAACTTTCGTGGAGAATTGTAAAAATATGCAGCTAAGTGATTTTAATTTTGAACTGCCTGTGGAACTGATCGCGCAGTATCCGTGTAAGGATCGCACCGGATGCAGACTGCTGGCGCTTGACGGTAATACAGGTGAAACCAGAGATTTGAAATTTTATAATGTCATAGATTTTCTTGAACCGGGGGATCTGCTGGTATTTAATGATACCAAGGTTATTCCGGCCAGAATATTCGGAAACAAGGAAACCGGCGCAAAGGTTGAGATCCTTGTTGAAAGGATCTATTCCAAGGACTGTATTCTTGCCCATACCAGGGCCTCCCGATCCCCGAAGCCGGGGTCCGTGATTGTGGTTGGTGACTACCGTTTTGAAGTTACTGATCGCAGGGACGATCTGTTTGTACTAAGTCTCACAGGTACTGATGAATCTGTATTTGATGTTCTTGACAAGATCGGTCATGTACCTCTGCCGCCGTATATTAACAGACCTGATGACTCATCAGACAAGGATGACTATCAGACGGTATACGGAAAGATCCCCGGTGCCGTTGCTGCGCCGACTGCAGGTCTTCACTTTGACGAAAACTTTATTGAACAGATCAGAGAAAAAGGCGTAAATACCGCTTTTGTAACACTTCATGTCGGAGCCGGTACTTTCCAGCCGGTCAAAGAAAGCCGTATTGAAGATCATAAGATGCATGCCGAGTTTGTGCATGTTCCGGAGGAGGTGACTGAACTGATCCGCAGGACCAAAAGCAGCGGTCACAAAGTTATAGCTGTCGGAACAACATCGGTCCGTTCACTGGAAAGCTGCGCCCAGGAGGCCGGTACTGTAGAGAATATGCACGAATACAGCAAGGATACCTCCATCTTTATCTACCCAGGCTACGAATACAAGGTTGTGGACGCATTGATTACCAATTTCCATCTTCCTCAGTCAACACTCATTATGCTGGTGAGCGCTTTTGCCGGATATGAGCACACCATGAATGCCTATAATCATGCTGTTGCTGAAAAGTACCGCTTCTTCAGCTACGGTGATGCTATGTATATTACCAGGAAAACTGTTTAAAATTTATGAAATTCAATCTTATCAAAACCCAGGGAAAAGCAAGACGTGGACAGATGCAGTTTGCCCGCGGAACGGTTGAAACTCCTGCATTCATGCCTGTGGGAACCTGCGGAACTGTTAAAGGCGTGACACCTGAGGAAATCAGGGATATTCATGCTGAAATTATCCTCGGCAATACCTTTCATCTGTGGCTCCGCCCCGGCATGGATATAATCAAACTCCACGGGGATCTTCACGATTTTATGCACTGGGACGGTCCGATCCTGACTGATTCCGGCGGATTCCAGGTATTCAGTCTCGGTCAGCTGCGTAAAATCAAAGAAGAAGGTGTTTATTTCAAAAATCCGATCAACGGCGACAGTGTTTTCCTGTCACCGGAGGTGTCAATGCAGATCCAGCATACTCTCGGTTCCGACATTGTTATGAGCTTTGATGAATGCACCCCGTACCCTGCAACACTGGAATATGCCACCAGCTCGATGAGACTTTCGATGCGCTGGGCCAAACGTTCCAAGGATGAATTTGTCAGACTGGATAATCAGAATGCTCTGTTTGGTATTGTCCAGGGCGGTGTATACGAGCAGCTGCGCCGTGAATCGGTGGAATCTCTGCTTAAGATCGGCTTCGACGGGTATGCCATCGGCGGTCTTGCTGTAGGTGAACCGAAGGAGGATCGTGAAAGAATTCTGAATTTTGTGCTGGAGCTGCTGCCTCAGGATAAACCACGCTACCTGATGGGGGTCGGCAAGCCTGAAGATCTGGTTGAAGGGGTGCGCCGGGGGATCGATATGTTCGACTGCGTGATGCCTACCCGCAACGCCAGAAATGCCCATCTGTTCACTCATGACGGAGTGATTAAACTCAGAAACTCCAAATATGCCACCGATCTGTTACCGCTGGATCCTAACTGTCAGTGCTATACCTGCCGTCATTATACCAGGGCATATCTGCATCATCTTGACAAGTGCAAGGAGATCCTCGGAGCAAGACTCAATTCGATCCACAATCTGTACTATTACGAGGAACTGATGGCGAAAATAAGAGAAAGCCTGGATCGCGGATGTTTCGATGAATTTGTGAATGAATTTTATTCCAGACTGGGAAAAAAAGTCCCTCCGCTGGATTGATTTTAGTGAAAAAAGCCCTATCTATATTAGAGTTATATTGTTGTTAAAGGAATTAAACATATGGATTTATTTGCTGTTGCCAATGCGGCTGAAACTGCAGCTCCCGCCCAGGAGGCGGCCGGTTTCGGTTCGATGATAATTTTAGTTGTTGTATTTATAGCAGTTATGTACTTTGTTACCGTCCTGCCTAATAAAAAAGCAATGAAGGAAAAACAGAATCTTCTTTCCCAGATTGCTGTAGGGGATGAAGTTCAGATCCGCAGCGGGATCTGTGGAAAACTGATCGAATACAAACAGGACAGCGAATTTGCTGTTATTGAAATCAGCAAGGGTGTTCCTGTAACAATCAATAAAGATTATATTATGAATGTTCTTCCAAAGGGAACAATCAGTTCTTTAAAGTAGTCTGGAGTCAAAAGTGTTAAATAAGTTTCCATTATGGAAAAATCTGCTGGTAATAGTAGTGATACTGTTATCAACATTCTATGCGTTACCGAATCTTTTCGGTGAAGATCCTGCGGTGCAGGTTTCCGGAAAGAAAGGTGTTGAAGTTGTCCAGTCGGTTGTGACCGATCTGGAGAAGAAACTGGCCGATTCTTCCATCAAAGTTAAAAAGTCCGAACTTGAGAAGGGTCAGCTGTTGATGCGTTTCTTCAATGAAACCGATCAGCTTAAAGCCAAGGAGTTAATCAGTGACACCCTTGGCGAAGGTTATTCTGTGGCCATCAACCTGGCATCAAGCACTCCCAAGTTTATGTCAGCAGTAGGTGCCGGTCCTCTCAAACTAGGTCTGGATCTGCGCGGCGGTGTTCATTTCCTTGAAGAAATTGATATGAACACTGCAATGAGCAAGGCACGTGAACAGCTGGTTCAGGACTGCCGCAGTATTCTCAAGGATAACAAGATCCGCCGTGCCTCCGTGCGTGACAACAACGGGTCTGTTGTGGTTGCCTTTGCTTCCGAAGATGATCGTGCCAAGGGTGAAAGTGAATTCAGATCTAAAATCCCCGGTGTGCTGTTCGAGGATTATGAACAGGATGAAAAATTCTATTCACGCATCAAACTTACCGATGCAAGAATTCAGGAACTCAAGACCAGTGCGGTTGAGCAGAATATTACCATTATCCGTAACCGTGTGAACGAACTGGGTGTTGCCGAACCTCTGGTTCAGAGACAGGGCGCAGACCGTATCGTGATCGAACTTCCTGGTATCCAGGATACCGCCCGTGCCAAGGAAATTCTCGGAACCACAGCAACTCTTGAATTCCGTCTTGTTGATAAATCTGCAGATCTCAGTGCTGCTGCGGAAGGTAATGTTAATCCGAATGTGGAAATGCTTCCTACCTCCGAAGGCCGTATGGTTGCTCTGGATAAACATGTAATTCTTACCGGTGATCATATTACTGATGCCAATTCCGGTTTTGATGAATACGGACGTCCTCAGGTTAACATCAAACTTGACAGTGCCGGCGGTAGCAAGATGTCAAATTTCACCAAGGATCATGTGGGTGCAATGATGGCAACTGTTTTCATCGAACAGAAGGCTACCAAGAACAAACGTCCTGACGGTTCAACCATTTTTGAAACCCACAAGACTGTTGCCAATATGGCGACCATCCAGTCCCAGCTCGGTTCAAGTTTCCGTATTACCGGTATTTCAAATCCTACCGAAGCTCACAACCTGGCACTTATTCTGAGAGCCGGTGCTCTCATTGCTCCGATCCAGATTGTAGAGGAACGTACCATCGGACCTAGCCTCGGTCAGCAGAATATTGATTCCGGTGTAAGAGCAATGATCCTCGGTGTGGGTCTGACTCTTCTGTTTATGGCTGTATACTACAAGGTATTCGGAATCATTGCCGATATTGCCCTGCTGTGCAACCTGGTATTCCTGGTTGGCGTTATGTCAATCATTCCGGGGGCGGTAATGACCATGCCTGGTATAGCAGGTATCGTTCTGACCATGGGTATGGCTATCGATGCCAACGTTCTGATTTACGAGCGAATACGTGAAGAACTGGATCGCGGTGTCAATGTTCAGAATGCTATAGATATTGGTTACGGCCGTGCCTTTGTTACCATTCTTGATTCCAACCTGACCACACTGGCCACCGCACTGGTGCTCTTTGCTGTAGGTACAGGTGCTGTCAAGGGTTTTGCGCTGGTTCTTATGATCGGTATTCTGTGTTCGCTCTTTACTGCAATTACAGTAAGCCGCGCAATGGTAAATGCGCTGTACGGCGGCAAGAAGAACCTCAAGACCTTACCTATATAGTGGAGAAGTGCAATGTTTAAAATTATTAATCCAAAGAAAACTATCCGCTTTATGTCATTTGCCAAGCTGGCAACATCTCTGGCAATGGCGCTGGTTATCGCCTCGTTTGTGATTGTCGGTGTTAAAGGGCTTAATTTCGGTCTTGATTTCACCGGCGGTGTGACTATTGAAGTAGAATATCCGAACGATATTGAACTGAAGGACGTAAGAAGCAAAATCGAGAGCCTCAAAATCGATTCTCCGGTGGTTCAGCATTTCGGATCTTCAAAGATTGCGATGATTCGAATTAAACCGGTTGAAGGAATGGATCAGAAGGTTCTTTCCACCAAGATTTTTGATTCTGTTAAAACCCTTCAGGACGGAGCCGTACTGAACCGCGTGGAGTATGTCGGTCCGTCTGTCGGCTCAGATCTTGTTGAGAGCGGTATTATTTCCGTGTTCGTATCTCTGCTGTGTATTCTTGCCTATGTAGCCTTCCGTTTTGAATGGCGTATGGCTACCGGAGCGGTGGTGGCGCTGGTTCATGATACCATTATCACTCTTGCGGTATTTTCCCTGTTTGATCTGGAATTCGATCTGACCGTGCTTGCTGCTGTTCTGACAATTATCGGTTACTCCCTGAACGATACCATCGTTGTGTTCGACCGTATCCGTGAAAAGGCCAGACTGCTTCGCGATAAATCCATACCTGAAATTATCAATGTTTCAATTACAGAAACTCTGAGCAGAACCGTTATCACCTCCGGTACCACCATGTTTACCGTGCTGGCACTGCTGTTCCTCGGCGGTCCGATGATTTTCGGTTTCTCCTTTGCTCTGGCAGTAGGTATTATCGTAGGTACTTTCTCATCTATCTATGTAGCTTCAAGTCTTGCATATTTCCTCGGTATGACCAGGGATAATCTGCTTCCTCCTCCACCTCCTGTTCGCGGTGATGACGAGGAATTCGTTGAAACACTTGATGAGTAGCAGAACAGTCTGTTAGTCTGCGATCCGTTCGGGGTGTAGTGTTCCGGACGGATTTTTTTTATTCAGTTTCAGCCGTGCCCGGAAATTCTGAATTCTGATTATTTTATGCATATCGGGCGAAACGGTTCTAGAATGGGCATGGCAGTGCGATACGTGACAGATTTGCCTGTGCTCGTTTTATGTACCGCCGCCGTGCCGGCCCGAAGCTCTACTGATAAAAAATACAACAGTTGTGATATAATCTGTTCATTCTTGGAACTGTGCATTTTTTATGGGTTGGAATATGGTTCATTTTTTTCAGTCGGCTTTGCTTTCAATTTGTTCTGTGTTGGGAATGTCAGCCTGCAGCTCGGTTGATTCCTCGTATGAATTTCAGAATGTCTCGGAACCCATTGCCGGTCAGTTTGTAGGTAAAAACTATTCCAAGCGGTCTGATTTTAAACCGGGACCGTGGAATATTGAACTTAATGAGAAACTGCTGAGAATAGAACGCACAACCTCTGATGATGCCAGAGAGAAGATTGTCCAGAATCTTCGCAATGCGGTACTTAGCATTGAAACTGCATATCCGGATCTTACCCTTCCTGCTCTGCTTCAGATCGCAGGAGCCGCCAGACAGCTTGCAAGCAGTCAGAAGGAAAAGGAGGCGCAGAAGATAATGGATCAGTTTAAAAAGCGCTATTCCGATGATGTGCTTGACAAGTTCTTTGAAGTTCACAGTAAACTGGTGTGGGCAATCATCAGTGTGGAGCCTGCAACCAATGTGGATGATCTGATTGTAAAGCAGATTGCACTTCTTTCACTGTCCGGCCGTGACTCCCAGAAGGAATATACCGGGCTTAAACTTGATATCTCTAATCAGAGAATGATGAGTTACCAGGCCCGCAATCTGCTGGCGGAATCCAGTGAGGAACTGGCTCAGATTGAAGATCTTTCATCTTACGGCACAGTCAAGCCGGTGGAACTTGCACAGATGTATACCGGGATCAATAATTTCTTCCTGAAAAACTATACTGCAGCAGCAACCACTTTTATCACTGCCGATGAATATACCAATAAGGGCAGTGACTACTATCTTTACAACAAACTGCACCTTTATGCAGTTATCGCCCGTTTAAACTGGCCGGAGGCCCGTGCTTTTCTTAAAAGAGTGGAGGAATCGGTTACCGATGAAAAAATGCGGGAATCCTGGGCGTTTTCCATCATTCACGCCATCAACACCATGGATTTCACCACACTCATGAACAAGGTTGATACTCTTGACGATACTGAAAACAAAAGTGTAAGAGCTGAGAATTTGTGCGAGGCATACTATTACGTGGGTATGGATCTGTACAACCGCGGACAGAAGGAACTGGCAAAGATTTTCTTTGTAATGAGCAAGGCGCAGCACGTACCGTATTTTATGGAGTACACCATGTCCGATCTGGCTCTCAAACGTTACTACAGCGGTGACAGTGACAGAACTGATGAAACAGCTACCGCAGATCAGGATGCAGGCGAAGCCGGTGACGGACAGGACGGAACAGTTCCGGCTGAAAGCAGCGACGGACAGCCGGCAGGAGAGAAAACAGATATAAAGAACAGCAACGAAGATTAGAATAACAAGAAATGAACCAAATTTTTCAAGACAATCTCCTGGAGATGGTTGATATTGTCCTGGTCAATACTTCACATCCCGGCAATATCGGCTCAGCAGCCCGTGCCATGAAAACCATGGGTCTTTCGAAAATGGTGCTTGCCTACCCGGAAAGTCCGGTTGATGGACAGTCCTACGCCCTGGCTGCCGGAGCCGGTGAAATTCTTGATAATGCGAGAGTTGCCTCTACGCTGTCAGAAGCTCTGGAGGATTCGACGGTAATAATAGGGGCATCAGCACGACGCAGAACCTATGAACGCACCCTGCTGGAACCGCAGGAGGCCGGAGCTCTGATTGTAGCAAGCGCTCTTGAGGGCAGGAAGGTTTCTCTGATGTTCGGATGCGAACGTACCGGACTTACCAATGAGGAACTTGAAGTCTGTCATTATCATGTCACCATCCCTGCAAATCCTGAATACTCATCACTCAACCTTGCTATGGCCGTTCAGGTACTTACCTATGAAATCCGTCAGGCCTATCTGAAATACCTTGGAA
>Ga0326514_10001043_pt1 | contig 18224 bp, 24 predicted proteins | sample 3_2548_0518_D_FD_203653 | JGI IMG/M metagenome (GOLD analysis project Ga0326514, IMG submission 203653) | Bovine rumen microbial communities from UC Davis, California, United States - 3_2548_0518 | ecosystem: Host-associated > Mammals > Digestive system > Stomach > Rumen | place: USA... | reverse complement strand
TCAATTTCAGCAATCGTGATAGATTTGGGTTGCTGTTCCGCCCATTTCGTGCCGTCCCATAGCCAGAAAAAGCCGTCCTCAATGGAATAATACATCTTTCTGTCCGCAGACGTAAACCGAGCCGGAAGCAAATCAGAGGACTGCACAATGTCATAGTTTCCGTCTGAACTGCCGATTTCGTTCCATTTGGTGCTGTCGAAATCAGCATCAGAGTTTTCGGAGATACAGCGATAGAAACAGCTTGCATAAATGCATAAATCGCCGTACTGATAGTGATTTCCGGGTTCCCACACATAAATTGGCGTGCCGTCATAGACAGTCATGACAGTTTCCTGTTTTGCGCCTGATGTGCCTGTCCACTCAAAAGTGACAGTGTTTACGCCGTCCTGATGGATAACAGATTTGATAGTACAGGGTGCGCCCTTCAAAGAACCTAAAGAATCGGCAGTATCACGGGTGAATTTTTTTGCTAATGCCAGGGTAACGACATCCATTATTCCCATACCCCCTGACTATTCAGGAATCTGACTTCCTGCGTGTCAACGAAAAAGCAGGCACTTCCGACATCCCACCAGGGGGCAGGGGTAGGCAGATAAGCAGCGGAATCGCACCGGATTTCGACAACGTACATCTGAATCAATTGGCCGTTATCGGTGCGGTTCTGGGTATGAATCCGCGAAACGATGGTATACTTTTCCATGGAATCACTCCTTATTTCTGAATTTTTTGAGAAATCCCTTTGCATCGGGGTTAATTTCGGCGTAATTCTCGAAGATGCTGATAATTTCCATAGCCGTGATATACAGGAAGACCCCCCCGGCGGTTAAACTTCCGGCGATTTCGGCGAGTTCCTGTGACTGATAGTAATTTCCGAGCTGTTCAACGCCGATTTCAAAGCCGCACGCGGTCAGCATGACAACGATTTCGGCGAGCTTATTTAGGCCGCCGACGCGCATTTTCTGACTTCTTGGGCGGTCAGTGACACAGCATTTGATTAATCCTGTGATAATATCAGATAATGCCAGGCCGACAACAATCAGAATCATAATCAGATATTGCATGATTTCACCGCCTTAATATACGTCATAATTTTCCCGGAGCCAGTTGCAGTTGGCAATGACTTCCTCATCCGTCTGGTATGTTTCGCCGACAGCGAAGAAATGCAGATAATTGTCGTATGTGTACGAGTACTGCTTGATTCTGTCCAGGCCAATGACAAGCTCCGTGTTAGACGGATTTGCAAGCACGGAAGATATTTTTTCATATTGTCCTCCACTGCCATTAAAACCATATGCAGACAGCTCCCCTGCGGACGGGTCATATCTGAGAACGAAAAAACCACGACCACCGGAACAATATCGTGTAAGTTCAAGGTATGCCGTTCCAAAAATGGTTGAGCTGATTCTTATCCACGCTGCTTCGAGCGTATAAATTGTCAGAGCATTTCCATTATTGAAATTGGCGAATTGTGCCAGCCCACTTTCCCAATTTTTAGTCTCGACTACAGCATACACCGTGAATCCGTTCTGTATACCGTTGGTGATAGTGTCAAGGCCTGAGTATGTCATAGCTACTGCGCCATTTGCATTAACGTCAACATCATCACTTGTAAAAGATTTCCTGTGTGTGGTATCGCGCCAGGTGCCGGAAGTTTCGTCAAAATCTTCGCGGTAGAGGATGGTTGACAGGCCGCGTGTGACGGGCAGGCGCATGACCACTGGTTCAGCCTCGGCCTTTTCGATATAAAACGGAAATTCGCGCCTTTTCCGGACAATGAAGTTAAAATGCAGCATCATCAAGCCCCCTGTGCAGTCTGAATGATTTTGATAGTTCCGGTAAGTTTCCGGTATTGGAAGCCATTGGAATCGGTCAGGCGGAAATGCATCCGGAACGTGCCGGACAGTGCAGAGAGTTCATCGCTCGTGAACTGAATCTCGAAGCTGTCGCCCTCATCGGTGAGTGTGCAGTCCTTGGAGAAAGCGACGGCCTCGGGGACGGAGATTTCGGAGAAGATACACGTCATTGAGCAGCCGTCCAGACTGTCGAGGCCGATAACAGGAATATGGAAAATGTCGGATGTATCACCTTGCAGACATTCAATTTCGCCGATATGCTGATAAAATTTGATTTGGTTCATAGACAAGTGACCCCCCGGGGTAGTTTTGGATTACGGATTGTTTTCAAGTGCAGAAATGCGCCTTTCCAGTACGGCATACCGATACCGGGATTCATTGCACGCTTTGTCGCTTTTAGAAGCCCGGATGCAGTCGGACATGACCCGGGAATCAGAGCCGCCGCAGGAAATCACATGACCGCCGCGGAACGTCCATTGAATGCTTGTGATAATGCTTTCACAGGACTGATTTTTGGTTGACAGTATGATTTTCTGCCCGAGTGAAAACCGTTTTTCAGTATGGGCAGTACAGCGGAACGGTCGGACAATGACACCGCCGTTATAGCGGTAAAGTACTCTGTACAGGCCGTGGCAGATTGTCCACAGGTCATCTATGCTTTTTTCGGCATCACCGCGGATCCATGCCGCCGTGAAGCCGTCAAGAAAAGGGTTTGACTGAATCTGAAAGCGGATATTCGGAGAATCATAGACGGGAGAAATCCAGATAGCCTGGTCAGCCGCGCCTTCCAGGATTTCGGATTGTGCCGTCATGCGGATAAGGTGCAGGATATATTCAGCAATATCGCAGGAATCAAACTGCATTTCAGATTCATCAAGTCTGACCGTACCGAATTCAGGCTGAGCGAACTGTCCGAGGGTCAAAGCTCCGTCCGATGGCCTGGCATAGATGAACCCTCCGGCAATTTCGGCAAGATAATGATAAAAATCGCGCGGAGAATCAGAGTTTCCGACTCCGGTTTCTGTCGAAAGCCAGAATGTGGCCGGATAAACGGTAGGGCTTTCATCGTGCGCATAAATGCGCTCATTGCAGTGATAGCCATTGACGGAAGAATCATAATTCACCCATGAGAGCAGGCCGGAGACCCCTGTGAGGCGTGCAACGAGGCTGTTGACGAAGGTTGTCAGCTGTGCGCACCATCCCTGAATGTCGTACCCGTATCCCTGCGCCTCGAAGTATTTTCCAACGCCGCCGAGGAGGGCGGCCTCCCCGTCATTATAGGATGATGTATCAAGCCAGCCGATGGAATCTGTCGCGCTGAGGGTGAAAATATCGCCTGTACGCGCCGCATTTGTGACCCAGAATATCCCGATGCAGTACGGGTCTGACTCTGAGCCGTACCGGGAATACAGGATGATTTTAGCACCCCTGACGGCAAACAGGCCGGCTCCGGAGAGCCTGCATGTCAGATTCAGGGTAGCGGCATATACGCCGCCAATCTCGAAGGAATCATTTGCACAGCACTGTTGCTTACAGGAGGCGGAAATCACATTGCTGTTATTGAGTGCAAAGGTCTGATTTCCGCACTCAATGCGGCCTGAAATGTGTTCGTTAATTATCATGATTTATCACCTTATCATGGAAATTTGTAGACGGAAAACTGTAGTTTCATCGGCCTGTGGGCATAATACAGGGCATTCACGCCCTCAATGATGATTTGAAAATGATTAATGCCTGTCTGCAAATCAAGATTGATTTCACAGACAGAATCCTGTGTCAGGTCTGTCCAGCTCTGCACCTGGGTATTGTTCCGCGAGACAGAAGCCCGGATTCCCTCCGTGCTGATGCTCAGAATCACAGGAAACGCAAGATTGATTTTTGCATTGGATGTGAAAATAATCTGTTTCCGGTGAAAAAAGCCGTCTTTCAGGAAAGCAAAATCAGAAAATTTCTGAATGTTATCGCCGATTTTCAGGCCGCTGTCATTGCCGAAGCCCGTCATGATGACGGGGACTGCCGCCGTTTCGTCAAAGTCGAACTGGCACGGAATTTCAATGGAGAACAAATCAGAGCTGATTTGATTTTCCCGGAAGGTTCCGGTCACATATCCGGCGAATGCCTTTTTAGTGGCGGATGGGTAATTTTTGTCAGTCTGTGACGGGGATTTGCTTGTCCCGGCATGGATTCCGGCAAAGAACAATTTTCCGTAATGGACGGCATTTTCGAGCAATGCGGCCTGATTTCCGGAGCATTCCAGGCCGATGGGCATCTGAATTCTGTCTTTGGCAGCCGGGTACATCATGAGGGAACCGTCAGCCATGGTGAATGTCTTTGCATTCAGGGTTCTGGAAAGGGTATTTTCTCCGGCCTGGATGAAACCGCCTTCAATCAGGCGGAATCCGGTATCAGATGCGGTATCTTCGCGATAAATGTCAATGATTCTCAAACAGTTCTCCCTCCGCTTCTTGCATTTTCAATCTGGATGGCTGAAAGCACGAGAGTTTCAATCTGCTGTCCGCCGATGGAAACCGGAATGATAATATCACCGGACGGCTGATTGTGGCTGATATTCTCATGATTTTCGGTGTGATTATTGACCGTACTGTAAGCATAATGATTATGGATTGTTTCAGAAACCGGGTTTGATTTTGTAAAGAAATCGGGCATTCTGAGGGACTGCATCCGGAACAGGTTCAGGGCTTCCGGCGGGATTTCGGGGAGCCGCAAATCAGGAATATCAGGAAGATTGACTTCGAGTTCCGGGACATCAATAGCGGGCATTTCCGGAAAAGAAAGTTCCGGAACAGAAACTTGCATTTCAGGCAAGTTCTGCACAGACCCCCCGGGGTGTGTTTTTTCGTCCGGATATTCCGGAAAATCGGGCAGGTCAGGGAAATCCGGCCAGTGAAGCCAATCCGGGAAATCAGGAAAATCAGGGATTTCAAGCTCCGGGGCTTCGGGCGTATCGAGAACAAACTCCGGATTCTCGATTTCCGGGAGTTCCGGCGTATCAAGCACAAGCTCCGCACTCTCCATTTCCGGGAGTTCCGGCGTATCAAGCACAAGCTCCGGACTCTCCATTTCCGGGAGTTCCGGCGCATCAAGCACAAGCTCCGGATTCTCGATTTCCGGGAGTTCCGGCGCATCAAGCACAAGCTCCGGACTCTCCATTTCCGGGAGTTCCGGCGTATCAAGCACAAGCTCCGGATTTTCAATTTCCGGGAGTTCCGGCGCATCAAGCACAAGCTCCGGACTCTCCATTTCCGGGAGTTCCGGCGCATCAAGCACAAGCTCCGGATTCTCGATTTCCGGGAGTTCCGGCGCATCAAGCACAAGCTCCGGATTCTCGATTTCCGGGAGTTCCGGCACATCGAAAACAAGCTCCGGATTCTCAATTTCCGGTGGTTCGGGTGTATCGAAAACAAGCTCTGGAGTCTGAATCTGAATTGCAGTTTCAGAAATAGCAGGAATTTCGGATATTTCCGGAATGAATTCCATTTTTTGCGTGGTTTCGATTTCTGGAAGCTCAAAAATTTCCGGCTCAATCAGGTCAGTTTCGATGACAACGGCATTTTCAAACGCTGATTTCAGACGGTCAGTCAGGTTTTCGGCCTGATTTTCAACCTGAGGGATATTTTTCTCAATCCCTTCGGCGAAACTCTGCATCATGTCCGGCATCCAGGTGTAGTCATCTTTCAGCAGACCTTTGTCTGGGTGCGTGTGATGAAGCAGGTCATAGATGACCTCACCAACACCCTCCCAGGTGTTTTCCCAGTCATTCCAGCTTTCTTTTACACCGCTGATGAAGTTTGAAATCAGGTCTTTGCCCCATTGTTTCGCACCTTCGACAAAATCAAAAATCTTTTCGCCGAATTCTTCAAGGGTATCTTCACCGACTTTCCACGAATCCCAGAAATCTTCCCACTTTTCTTTGATTTCTTTCCAACCGGTTTTCCAGGCATCTTTGAAATCCTGAAAAGTATCTTTCAGCATCTGCCAGCCGATTTGCCATTCTTCGGAGTTTTTCATGACATGCACCAGCGCGGCCGATAATCCGGCCAATACTGCAATCAATGCCACAAGAGGATTGGCGGCAATGACCGCCCATAAACCTGTTGCAGAGCCTGTCAGCCCGGCGACAGCGGCCTTAACGCCTGCAATCACCAGCGGCGCAGTTTCCATGATTTTCATAATTCCGGCAAATGCGCCGATTGTCGTCACAATTCCAATCACAGATGCGGCAAAGGCATCCGCTCCGGAGCTTCCTTCGGCAAGCCATGCGCCGAAGTCCATGATACCAGAAATCAGTTTGCTGACGGCATCCGCGGCCACAGCGACCGCTCCGGAAACAACTGTGATTGCTGTTCCGAGGGCATCGCTGGCATCTTCTCCTGCTTCGCCCGATGTGAAATATTCTTTGAGCGTGTCAAGAATCGGCTGAAACTGCTCTTTCAGGCCGCTGAGCGATTCTTTGAGCTTATCAAAGGATTCTTTCAGCCTGTCAGAGGCTTCGGAGAATGTCGCGGAAACATTCTCAAAGTTCTGCTTGACATCGTCTGGAATATCTTCAAAAGCGAGTTCGAGATTCAGTTTAACAGTTTCAAGGTCAAATTCGTCAAATGCAGATTTGACTTTTTCTTTGACTGTTTCCCACTTGTCACCAATGCCGAGTGCATCGGCAATTGCTGTGATAACGGAATCAGCGACAGAACCGACCGCAAACGGAGCGTTTTTGAGTGCGTCAATGACATTCTGCATGATTTCCGGTGCTTTGTCCTTAATGGAGTCTTTGGCTTCTTTCAGGCTTTCACCGAGTTTATCAAGCAGAACAGCGGCAGTATCTTTAATGAGGTCTGCATTTTCTTCGAGTGCTTTTTCCAGATGTGCAACGATTTCAGGAGCTTTTTCAATCAGGATCGGGATTGACTGGATTAATCCGTCAGTCAGTGCCAATAAAATAGAAACAGCTGCATTCACAAATCCGGAAAGATTTTCAGAATCCGTCAGCAGACTGACCGCAAAATCAATGATTTTCAGGACTGTTTCCGTCAAAGCCGGAAGATTTTCAGCGACTGATTTTGTAACAGTCTGTAGAATTTCCCTGCCGAGCCGCTGGAATCGAGGGGCTTTCTTTTCCATGTTGCTGATAAAATCAGAAAGAAGCGTTTCCCCGGAGCTGATAATCTGCGGAATGCCGTCAGCAATGCCGGAAATCAGGGTCAGCATCAGATTAAGGCCTGTTTCCGACAAATCCGGCATACTTGCCAGAAATTCGGTCATCAGGCTTTTTCCGATGTCAGAGGCGGCATTTGTCAGAATCGGAATCACGGCCGAAAACGTCTTAGCCGCGGCTGGGAGGTTCTTTGCAAGGCCTTTGGCAAGCCCGGAGATGATTTTTACACCGATTTCGGCCGCTTTTGGTACATATCCGGATACGAAATTCAGGGCATCGGCGACTTTGCCGCCGAGGGAAGCGGCCAGGCCGTCAAGACCTTCGGCTTTGGTGATTTCGGTCAGTTCGGACATGTATTCTGTAGCCTGTTGGACAGCTTCGCGGAGGGGGGCATCAAAGTTCTTTGACACAGCAATCTGAAAGCCCTCAAAGGCAGAATTAAAAATAGTGATGTCCCCGGCCAGATTGTCAAGCGCGGTTTTGGCCTGAAGTGCGGCAGAACCGGCAGACGATGCAACACCGTCATAGAATTTCTGGACAGTTTCGCCGGATGATGTAATCAGCTTTTTAAAGCCCTCTGCGCCCTGAATGCCGAAAATCTGTTCAATGTAATCTGCTTTTCCCTGTGCATCCGAGCCGAATTTCTGATTGATAGCAGCGTTGAGTTCGTCGACCACTGTGTTAAAGTCTTTGGCCTGATGCATGGCATCGTAGGCACTGAAACCGAGTTCGTCAAAGATGGCGGCGGCCTGGTCGAGTGGTGTATACAGATTTTTCATGACCGCCGAGAGCATTGTAGCCGCGGCCGCGCCTGTTTCGTTCTGTTCAGCAAGGCGGAGCAAAGCAACTTCGGTTTCAGCGGCACTTTGGCCATAAGAATCGGCAATAGCGGCGGACTGTGACATGGCCTCGCCTAATTGCCGGACGTTGGTATTAGCGAGGGTTGCACCCTTAGCAATCATATCGGCGTAATAGGTTGCGGCTTCGGTACTGTCAGCGAAATTTTCGGCTTCTTTGGTAAAGCCTTTCATGGCACCGGAGACGTAGGCGGCCGCATCTGCAAGGCCGATACTTCCGGCGGCGGCCATATCCAGCACAGAATCAATCATTTGAATGGACTCTTCTGCACTGTAGCCGGACATGGCAAGGATATTCAGGCCGTCGGCGGCCTGAGATGCTGAAAAGGCCGTTTTCGCGCCCATTTCTTCGGCTTTTGCGGTCAGGGCTTCCATGTTTTCGTAAGCTTCTGTGCCGAAAGTATTGATTTCGTCGACAGAATAGCCTAAAGTCGCGCCAATCTGAGACATACCCTTGTCAAAGCTGATGCCCGTCTCGACGGCCTGTTTGCCGAGCATTCCGACAGCACCGACGGCGGCGGCCGTGGCCGCGCTGATGACGGACATTCCCTGCTTTGCGATGTTTCCGAGACTGGAAATTCCGAGCTGAAACCCGGATTTGTCAATAGAAGTGTCAAATTTTAGAGTGCCGTCATACAAAAATTATCACCCCTCAGAGCATGAGTGCCGCGCCGATAGCCCCGTCTGACATTTCGTAGGGCAGTGCGATGGCGCGTTTGATTTTCCGGATGCGCTTCTTTTCGGCATCGTTCTTGATTTGATTCAGGTCTGCACTGCGGTAAGCGATACGTTCCATGCAATGCGATTCTTCTGGAAGTGAGTCAAACAAGGCTTTGAATTTGAACCAGTGCAAATATTCGACAGAAATCAAATCGAGTTGGTAAAAATAGCGGAAATCGCCCAGGATATACCGGGCATCAATTTTCCAGTCAAAGACCGGAGGGCGTTCCTGTTTCGGGGGCGGCGGTTCGTCGTCTTCGTCATCATCCGGATGATAGTCAAGCAAATCCGCATGATAGAAATCAAAAATACTGTCAATGAGATTTTCTGAAAAATACATGACAGGTCTTGCAAAAACGCTCATCAGCGCAGTGACGGCATCCTGCTTTGTCAGATGCTTCCTGTCAGTGAGGATGTCGGCAAATCTCAGCCAAACCCTGAAATCCGTCCGGACGGGATATGTCAGGCCGTCCGCCTGGATGGTATCAGGAAAACCATCATACAACAGATTAATCATTTTTTCGCTGCTTTCTTTTTCATGGCGCGTTTCTGGGCGCGGTTGGTGCCGAGCGTGGAAAGGTTTTCTTTGCGGCGGTCAGCGGTATTCAGGGCAGAATCCTGTACAAACCTCAGAAAAGAAAGATAAATTTCTTCATAGATGCGTGCATTCATGCGCTGATTGGCGAAAATCTGCCCGGCAGTTTCCTTGCCGAACAGATTTTCGAACAGATGCAGATACAGATTGCAGTAAGCGCGGATTCTGTCGGATATTTTGCCGCCGAGTTCAGCAATCTGTTTTTCTTCCTCACCCATGATTGCAAATGCATTCTCATAGCGTTCAGCGGTTTCGAGGTCTTCTATATCGAATTCGAGCGAAAGGCCGTTAATTTCCCATTTCATGGCTCATTCCTCCTCGGTGAATGTGATTGTCATCCAGTTGTCTGTACTGGTGGCCGTACCGAAAACAGGGTCTCCGGTCGCCTTGAAACTGCCGGAATAGGTGTATGTGCTGCCGTCATCGCCTTCGGTGTCGGGGATGACGGAATAATCACGCTTGGCGGCAAATCCGCTGTTGGTGTCAACCCAGACGAGCGTCCGGACGGCATTGGCGGCGGTATATTCGCGGTCAGTAATCTTGATGATGTCCGTCAGCACGTCATTTCCGCGGTGGCGGTCAAATGCGTAGCTGATAGACGGCGCATAGGCGACAACATCGGAACGCTGAGAGGCCTCATCCACATATTTCCGGGTGTATTCCTCCGGATTCTTGGACAGGCTGAGTTCTGTAAAACGCTGCATTCTCCGGAAATCGACATCACCGGCACCGGAGCCGGTTTTCGGAACGCCGTAGAAGCCCAGGACTTCGTGACGGGGGACTAAGAAATCGGTAGTAACTGCCATAATAAAACCTCCAAATTAATCTTCATAAAGTAATCTCAACTGAATCTGATAGCGTGCAGTATCCGGGTCAGCATCAAAGGAATAGCCGCTTGTCAGCACATCCAAACTGACGGGGGTTCTGCCGTCCAGATCCGGATAGATGCCGTCCAGATTCCGGCTTTCAATCCAGTTTTCAAACTGTTCGTAAAATGCGAGATTTTCGATACACTGATTGACATCAGCGTTATAAAATTCCCGCGATGCAAATATAAAAAGGAACTGTTTCACAGCTCCTCCGTCGGTGTATTTTCGGAAAATCCTGTCACAGGGGACAGCCTCGACAGTGTACTCAATGGCCGTATCACTCAGATAATCAACCATCAGACAGCCGTCTTTGAGTTCCGGGAATGTCATGACATAATCCCGGATACATTCAATAATGGGTTTCATTTGAATTTCTCCTTTGCGCCACTGAGAATTTTTTCTTTGTGGTCAGATTTCATGCGGGAAAACCAGAATTTTCCCTGCAAACCGCGTTTGGCACGGCCTTTGAAGTACCGCGGCCGGGCATAAGGTGCCGTATATTGCACGACACCGGAGCCGATTCTGGTTCCGGCATAGCCGGACTGCCGGAGTTTTCCTGTCTGCATAGGAACGTAGGGTTCTGCACGGCGCAGAACTTCGCTGTCAACATATTTCTGAGCGGCCTGAAACTGCCGTTTTCGTTCGGTCAATGCGGCCGGATAGAACGAAATGCCGTTGAATTTCATCATTCTGCCATCACCTCGATATGTGCGGTTTTTGGGGACGAGTAGCGGAAATCCTTTACCTGCATGACCGTCATTGCTGTTTTTGGCGGTGATTGGTCTGTACAGATGCCGGAGACGATTCTGTCATCTTTTTTCGGAACATAGGTCACAGAAGCCGCCGGAATGATGACTAATGCACTATTGTCCGGTGTTCTGGCCGTTCCTGTTCTGGTACTGATTTCCTGACCGCTGGTATTTTCCCAGTACAAAGCCCCTTCTTCGTGCCGGACGTAAGCCGGAGCGCGGTCTTTGACGGCCTTTTCCCACACAGTACAGCCGATTTGATTGGTAAACATAACAGAAAATCACTCCTCTGATAAGCTATATAAATCAATCGCTCCATAAGTCTGCCGTTTCAGGCCGAGGGCTTTCAGCTCGTTTTTGAGAAAATACAGGGATTGTCCGGCATTGAGATAGGTCGCTGTCAGGCTGTATGCGCCGATGCTTTCCGTCCCCTGTACGACATTTCCGGAGCTTGCCAGACTGTCCAGCGCACGGCATACGGCTTGAATTATCACATCTTTGACAGCTAAGGCGTAATCTTCTCCGGTTTCGGGGTCGGCAATCATGGAATCAATGTCTTTGCCGTACTTTCGCGCGATAAGCCTAAGCTTTGCGGAAGCCGCCGGGAGAAGTTTTTCAGCGGCCTCCTGCTGCTGTGCTGTCAGAGACCGGAGTACAGTAATATCCGAAATTTCGGCATAGACGTTCATTATGCACCGGCCTTGATAATCGCAAATGATTTTACGTCCAGAATCCCCCAGCCGATGAAGGCCTCTGCACGGAGGACGATTTCATTTGTCTGTTTCAGGTCGCCCAGGCCGTCCGGGTTGCCGTATCTGATAATCTCAATCGGGATGTCTTCGGCATAGCCCCAGCGGAATGCGTTGGAGAAATCGCCGACAATCGCGCCAATATCACTATTATTGAAAGAAACTGTATTGTTGACATCAGACGGAATACCGCAGAATGCCGCGGGATTTGCGCCGAAACGGAACTCCGGATAAATCGGAAGATTGGAATCTGTCGTTTTCATCGAGCCGATGTCAGAACCGAAGGCCGGACTCATGGCGATTCCATTGACAACACCATCGGACGTGACAATCAGTTTGGCGGCCTGGTCAACAGCATCATCGGGATTGATAGGAGAAGCTGCGCTGATAGTGACAGTCTGCGTGACAGATTTATCAAAGCAATTGTTTCCCACAATGGAAGAAGCAGTCTTATCCGCCGGATTCAGGCCGTGAATGGCGGCAATGTCCAGCGCACGGGCGATTTTCTTTGCGAATCCGTCAGAGAACTGGCGCAGATAGGGTAACTGCTTTTCTTCTGAAATATAGACAAATTCGTCTGTAAGACGATGCTGATAAAGAAATTTAATCGGCTTGATGGTGACGGTTGAAAACTCAGCTTCGCCGGGCGGTTTGGGTGCGCCCTCGCCGACGATGGAAGCCTCGCCATCCATGGTGAACACAAATGTTTCTGTACCAGCGAACGGCATAGGGGTCATGCCGCAGAGTTTGGCAAGGCTGGAATGTCCCTTGACTTTGTTGAAAACGTCCGTGATGAGTTCCGGCTTGAAGAGCGTGCCGGCTTTGGTGTTGGTAGGCATAAGAAAAATCACCTCATAACAAAATTATTGATTATTTAAAGCTTTGAGCATTTCGCGGAAAGCCGCTGTTTTCGGGTCAGCAGACGGCGGTTTCTCCGGGTTGAAAGCCGGAACGGAGCGCGGTGCAGTAAACTTTGAGAGTTTTTCAGCATCAGCGCGGATTTCCTTTTCGTTTGCACCCGTCAGACGGTCAGCCAATTCAGAGGGCAGGCCTGTTTCCTGAGCGATTTTCAGGCGCATATTGGCCGTTTTCAGTGTATTGATTTCGGACTGCAAAGCGGCAGTCTGTTCCGTGGCCTTTTCCGGAGAAATCCAGTCTTTGTACTGACTGACAGCATCATCAATTCTGGACTGCACGGCGGCATCAAATGCTTCTTGTGTTTCGATTGGCGTAAAATCGGGCATGTTATCACCTCATAATAAAAAATTAATATTGAATGACCTGTTTTTTCTTTTCTTTGGCATTGGCGGCCAGCCAGTGCGCCAGCGTGACGGATTCCAGCAGGGACATGTCCGCACCCTCTAAGATAGCAGTATAGCCGAATCCGCCGCCCGAGCCGATAGCACGATGTTCACAGTTGGACACAGCTTGTGTCAAGGCCGCCTGATTCATGTGACAAATCAGGCCTTCAAAGAGTTTCTGTTCAAAAAGAGCGTTGGCTTCAATGACTTCTTTGACCGATGGTAAAAGGGATTTACACTTGACAGATGCATCTTTCATATTGTCCACTAAAATAGACTGGTTTCCAGCTCCATCAATGGCGACTTTTTCGGCGTGCTTGTTCCTCAGAAAGTCGATAATCCAGGCATTGCCCTCCCGGACAGGGCGGCAGTCAATGGACTCGACAAAGATTTTGCCGTCAGCCGTCTTGACAGCGACTGACAATGACACATTTCCGGATGTTTTCGCATATTTGACACCATAGAAAAACCGCGGCTTCTCCGGAAGAACGGGCTTGCTTTCAAGTGCGAAAGACAGCCATTCTTCTTTCGAAATCGCGGATTTCAGGTTATATTTGAGCCAGAGACCTAAACGCTGGATATTGTCATCAATCTGGTCGTCACCTAATTCAGAACGGATGGTTCTTTCTGAAAGAATCGTCCCTAAAGAGGGATTTGTCTGATACCAGAGTTCCGGGTCATGCGCATCAGACAGGACAGGCACGCTCCATTCTGCCCACCCGGCATTTTCATTCTTTCCCGTCAGGGTATCGCGCCGATAGGTCAGGAACACCGTTCCGGATGAAACAGCCGTCGGCGGCGTGCCGCACATCAATGTTTGTGGGTTCTTTGAGTCGGTCACGACGTATTTCAGGGCGGATTCCTGGTCTGATGTGTATTCCTGCGCTTCGTCGATGATTAACAGGTCATAGCCTTCGCCGAGACCGCCTTTGCTGGAGCGTGTCCGGAAGTTGATGACTCCGCCCGAACCGTCCAGCCATTCGATATGTTCAAGGCCGAACTGCTTCGTTGTCTTGAAATCTTCGCCCTCGACATATCCAGCTTTTGTGAGCCGTTCGATAATCTTCTCCCAGGCATTGTGAGAAGTGGTTGTCCTGTGTGCTGTGTAGAGGATTCGCTCCCCGTGCGTGACACCATATTCCGCACGAATGCCGAGAATTTCAGACTTGCCGTTTCTCCGGGAGACTGACCAGCCGAATTTCATATGCAGCCAATGGCCTTCATCATCAAGAGCCATGATGTCATACATCATAAGTTCCTGCCACTGCTGGGCAGTTCTTCCGGATTTGTTATAGATTTCGATAGCTTCCGCGCCTTTGGTTTGTGTGTACGGCAGAACCACCGACAGGGTAGGAGTCTGTCTGCCGAGCCGTGTTTCAGCCATGCAGTCAGCTCCTTTCAGAGAATTATAGATTTTTCCAGTCGAATGTCAAGGGCAGAACCCTGTTTGAAATCAGCTCCGTTCCGGTGCTGAAATCCTGTTTCTGGACAAGTTTATCAGACTTCTGTCTGTTACAAGTCATGTGTGCAAGCTGTAAGTTCCGGAGTTCGGACGGGTGTCCGCCCTTCGATACCGGGATAATGTGGTCAATGCAGGGGCTTAACGGATGCGGAAACTTGAGTTTGAAATCAACAGGCTTTCCGCAGATGCCGCAAACTTTCTGAGTAGCATAGATTTTTTTCTTATTGCTGTCAAACTGCGCCCTCTGTGTGCCGTTGTGGTCAGGGCGGAGGTTAGGCCTGGCGGTCATTTTCAAGCCTTTCAAGTTCTTTTGACAGACTCAGGATTTTGTCACTATAGCAGAGGACAGTTGCAAGCAAGCCGTCTGCATAGGCATCTTTCTGAGCTTCCGTCAGAAAGGCAATCTGTTTTTTCAGTGCCTCCCTGTATGGCTGAATCGGTTCTGATTTTGCATTCATGATGCCTCTCCTTTCAGGCCGCCCGTCTCAATCAGGGGCAGTTCATAATAGAAATCATAATTAAAAAAGGAAACCCATGGATTTTCCATTGCAAGCCGTCCGTTCAGGACTTCGGCGTTATATTCTGCGATTTCTTCCGACAGGACGGCAGTATTTTCAGAATTGGAATGAATGCAGTACATGATAGAATTACGTTTTTCTTTCAGTTCTGTGTATTCCCTTTTCCTGTAATAACTGGAATAGGTACACAATCCATTGACCAGCAGAACAAAAAATACAACGCCTGCTAAAACACCGCCGGAGCAGAAAGTGGCTCCAACCTCATTGCCTACCTTAAAGCCAATCCAAAACAGTGCTATGGTAATCAAGACTAAAATTATCAGAATCGGCATGTTTTCACTCCTTTCAGGCATCAAAAAAGCACCTCATCCCTGAGATGCTTTCTGTTATTCATGTTTTTCATAGACATAGTCGTTAAAACGCTGAACTTCTTTTTCCATTTCCTCGGTGTATTCCCAGAAATCAAAGTCCGCACCGGTTTTTTGCTTGTAAAGCGTTTCCATCGCGCGGCACGATGCAAGAGCCTGTAAAGCCTGATAGACGGCCTCATCATAAGCTCCGAGAATGATTTCTCTTGCTTCCTGCGAAGTTATCGGAATCAGAACAGGGTTGCCGTATTCGTCATTTCCGACGTATTCTTCGTATTTCAGCGCGTGTTTGATAGTCTCTTTTTCCATATTGCAGACCTTGCCGAATGTCAGACCTGCGCCGTATTTACCCATGGTTTCATTTCCTTTCTGTTTGGAAAACCGCCATGTTCAGGCAGTTTCTTTTTTAGTAATCTGAATATCATAGATTTCAAGACGGGATTCAATAATTTCTTTTACCTCGTAATAAGCCAACGCTCTCCCAGAATTAAACAAATCCTTACGATTATTCTCGCTTTCCTTCTCTGCTTCATCATATCGTTCAGATATTGAAGAAATTACGTCCAATATAAATGCTTCCATTGCTTCTTTACTCATCTGAATCACCACGTTTCTTTAATTCTTCTGTAGCCGCTTGAATATCATTCTCAAAATTTCTAATTTCTTTTCGCCAGTGCTTTTTTAAACCTTCCTGCCGTCTGGGGTCGTAACTATCCCAGTCAGGGCAGTGTGGATAAGGATTTTGGATATATTCTTTATGTTCTTTTGCTTTTTTCTGCCATGAATCAATAGATTTTTTCAATTCTCGGTTACTTAACTTTTCAATGTTTTTGTTTCCGAAAAATTGCATACTTATTTTGAGCGGAGTTCTTGATTCTATTGTACCATTTCCGCCGGAATTTGTCAAGCCCCTGTACTGGCTTAATTTCTGTGCTTCGAGTTCTCTGGCCTGTTCTGAATTCAAAGTTATTGGCTTGTACTGGATTCTCTGCGCCCGTCTGCGCTGGGTTTCTGAATCGACTTTCCACCCCTTTCCCTGTCCGGAAAGTCGTTGACGGACTTTGTTGTTTTCATAGCTGATTTGGCAAGTGCAGTTATCGTGTCTGCGCCAGAAGTCCGACGGCTCAGAGCCGACCTCGAAACGTCCGGCGACTTCTGCACACCATGCACAGCATTTGGAAGCTCCGATTCTTGCCACATAGCACCGAAGCCCGGCATTGCTCCGGAAGTAGGCATTCTCCTGAATATAATCATCATGAAAAGAATTTGCAATATTGGCGACGGCATTTCTTGCACGACGTTCAATCACTTCTTGTTCGACGGTCTTGTCTTCCAGTGACTGCGCCGCCTGCCGGACGCGTTCCGCCGGAAATTTCGCCTTTTGCGGCCGGATATGGAGATTGGCTTTCCTGTCAAGTGCGGCCTGAACCTTGGCTTCTTTTGCATTGATATGCCTGTAATATTCCTGCATGACTTTTTCGGCGGCTTCGGCATCTGCGCCCTCATCAGCGAGAACAGAGCCGATTAATTTTGAAAGCCGCTCTGAATAAACAGCCATGTCCTGAAAATCAGCCTCACCGTCTTCAATTTTCCGAACAAGAGCTTTCAGTTTTTCATCACTCTGAGCGGCCTTTGAAGCCTTTTTGAGCAGTTCTGCATCATTCATCTGTGTCACTCTCCAGACCTGTCAGGCGTTTCAGGTTCTGACGGCCTAAGAAGCCCGGAGAAGCTTCATTGATTTTGTAGACAGCATCGCCGAGAACACCAAGTGCGGCGGCATCAGGTTCAAAGACGGGGAGCCACGAAGCAGACGTGTCAGCGAATGCATATCTGTCATAAGTCTGATTATCACGAAGACAGGCCGCTAAATATCCGGCATTCAGGAAACCAGTGCCAAAGGTTCTCTGTGCGTTCCGGGCAGTCAGTTTGAGATTCTCATGACTTGCCTTGATAGCTTCCTCGCTGGACGGATTGGAAGTCACAAAGCCTAAATCATCAAGTGTCAGGCTTGTTTCCCCGGCGAACAGAGAAGCCAGCATCCGCATATACTCTGTGTACGGGGTCATGCTTGTCTGTGTGAACTGTCCGAGGGTGGGCTTGTCGCCGTCCTCACCCTTGCCAAAATTGAGAAAATCGGACATGACGGCGGCGCGTTTGTTCCACTCAGCATCAGAATCCAGACCGAGAATATATTTCTGAGGAAAAGAGTAAAATTCAGATGAAACTTCCGCCCGGAGCATGGTTCTAAGCACCATCTGGGTGATGTCCATGCAGGAGCGTGAGATTCTGGAATGTCCGAACGGCCGTTTTGCATCCGGCCTGTTGATGATTGGCACAAGCAGGGCATACGGCGCATCATGAGTGAGAAAGTCCGTCAGCTTGCCGGATGCATAATATTCTGTCTGAAACGGCAGGAAATAAGCATCTCTGATGATTTTGTCATTCTCATCACGTTCGAGAACGGCATAGCCTTCGGTCAGCAAATTTGTCACAGGGTCAATGGTTCCGGTTGCATTGCCGCCGTCAATAACCTGAAATGTGGGATAACTATCAGCATTCTTGCCGATATAGATGAAACTGCATGAAGCAACGAGGGCATCCAGGACGGCACTGGAAAATAAAATATCCCGATTATTTAATTTAAATATTTCATTAATCTGAAAATCATCATGCTGAAACGCATCAAAGACGATTCTATCAGCGAGGGAGTCAACAGCTTTGGCGCACCATCCGAGCGAGTGAGAAAGCCATTTGAAGTTATCAGGGATAATGCCCTTGACTTCTTTCGCACGATTTTTCATATCATAATAGTTGTATCTCAAGTTGACGCGCGTTTGTTTGGTGGCAAGCTTTTTCCTGAGATACTCCAAACCATAGGCCATTATCAGACCTCAACCCCTTTGCGCGAGAAATTTGATCAGTGAAATGGTGGAATTACGGGCGCATTCCCGGAGGGGGTCTCCTCCCCCCATGCACGACAAAACACGAAAACACCGGATTTCTCCGATGT
>Ga0326514_10001041_pt1 | contig 18228 bp, 18 predicted proteins | sample 3_2548_0518_D_FD_203653 | JGI IMG/M metagenome (GOLD analysis project Ga0326514, IMG submission 203653) | Bovine rumen microbial communities from UC Davis, California, United States - 3_2548_0518 | ecosystem: Host-associated > Mammals > Digestive system > Stomach > Rumen | place: USA... | reverse complement strand
AGATTTGGCGTTAAATTAAAGGCAACTGCTCCTTCTATTCATTTAATTAAAACTAATGTAGAAACAGAAGTATCTCCTATTGTTGGTTCTGAAAAACAATCTGAAGAGCTTGTAAATTACTTACTTTCTGAATTTGAAAGTGACCCTAAGAAAATATGGGAATCTAATATATTTGGAAAGAGCTTACATGAACTTGTAAACGAAGGTTTACAAACAAAACTTTCTAAAATGCCTGAAGATGCACAAATAAAACTACAATAAACATTAGAAAGAATTGTTAATGAAGGTAGTGGTGGATTAATTTGTATAATTTTATAATTTTTTGCAAAAAAAGAAAATTTATGGTATAATGAAATGTGATAATATTTAACCCAAGGAGGTAACACACATGAAACGGAATTGGACTATGGGCATAGTATCTTTTTTTACAGGCATAATATGCCTAGTTTCAATTTTAGTATTATCTTTGATAATAATGGCATTGCCATTATTACTGATTTGTGTATTGAGGATTACTCTGTCCTACAATATACAAATCACCATTCTGCTTTTGTGGGATGGATTACTGCTCCTAATCGGAGTGGCAATAAGAAAAAAAATCAAAAAGAGATGGTAACCCCATCTTTTTTTGATTTCAATTATAATCTTCACTACTAATTATTGGATATGTAAATACTTTTCCATCTTCGGTAAACCTACCATTTGGTACATGATCTTGATTAAACGTACTTGATCCTTTCAAAAAGTATTTATACTTTGTCTCATTTGATACTCTACCTCCACCTTGCACAACAGGATCATCCCAAGTTGCATCAATTGCAAACCATCTTCCATCAAGTTGCACATAATTCCATGCATGGTTTTCTCTTTGTCCTTGTGAATTTGTAGCTTCTCCCATTACCATAACACATGGAATATTTAGTGAATCCATAATATACTTAAACGCTCTTGCATATCCTTCACATACACACACTTTATTTATTAATGCTCCATAAATTGTGTATATATGTGGTCTTGAGATTGATGTATCATATTCTAAATTATCTAATAAATAATCATGTACCATTTTTATATCTTGATATGTATTTCCCGTTTTGTTAGCAATTATTTGATTTTTAACTTGTTCAACTAGACTTACTGCATTGTCTACTTGTGCTTTAGATGAAAATTCATCTGTAAAATAATTACTTTGATTTCCACTATCAATAAAAACATTATATTTCTTTTTGTTTCCAGTTGTTGTTGTTTCAATATTTAAAAACATCTTATTTGCATCTAGATAAAAAACACCAGGATTATCATAATTAAAAGCTTCAAAAGCAGATTGATATTTATTCCCTAATTCTTCTTGACCATTATCTTGATTTAAAATAGATGCAAATGAATCACCTAATTCTATCCTATAATTTCCACTTCTCATGTTTTGTAAATTTGCTTCAAATGCTTTATATATTGTCTGTGAGTCAGCACTTAACTGGTTATAAAAGTATTTATTAACTGAAACATTACTATAATCTACTTTTTTTCGATTATTACTATTATCTTTTATAGAATTCAAAGGATTTTCTACAACCTTTGGAGTTTCTATATTTTTATCTACAGTTTCTTTATTTTCTGCAACTTCTGAAATAATAGTCTGAAAATCTTCTGCTTCTGCAGTAGTATCAATTATATCCACTTCTTGAAAAAGCATCATAGCAAAAATTCCAAGAACACATATAATTAATATCATTATTATTATCATTATAAAAGTTGTAAACTTACGTTTCATTTTTTCAAACTCTTCCTTTCTTTTTTTATTATAACATCTTTTAATCTATAAAACTAGTATAATTTTTTGTTTTTATGAAAATACTATAAAAAAATAAATGGAGAAACTTATGAGTTTAAAAGAGATGTTTAATAATTTATTTTCATATACGCCTGAACAAAATTATCAATTTACAATTCCTGAAAACACAAATCATATTTCACAAAATACAAATCAACAAAATAATATAACTAATATTTTTCCTAGCTTACAAATTAATATAGAGTATATTAAAACAAGATATAATCTTTTAATAAATAGCGATATTATTTTACGTGAGTTTACTATGAATGCTCAAGGCAAACAATATGATGCATTTTTAATTTATATAGATGGAATGGTTGATTCTAAAATAATGGATGATTTTATACTAAAACCATTAATGCTTAGAAATCAAAATAATTTATATGATGGATCTCAAAAAAAAATCATATCAGAAACAACTAATAATAACGTTACTATCAGAAAAATTAAAAGATTTGATTTACCAAATTATTTAATGGAATGTTTGTTACCACAAAATGCAGTAAAACAAATTAAAAATTTTGATGAAGCAGCAAATGGAATTAATTCGCGGAAATTGTGTTTTGTTTATAGATACTTTAGATCAAGCATTTGATATTGAAGTAAAAGGGTTTAAACAAAGAAATATTGATACACCAAATAATGAAGTTGTAATAAAAGGCCCTAATGAGGCTTTTGTTGAAAACATAAGAACTAATACGTCTATTTTAAGAAGAATTGTAAATAATGAAAATTTAATTATCGAAAATATAGAAGTAGGAAAAATCACTAAAACCAAATGTGCTGTTTGTTATATTCAAGATTTTACAAACCAAGACTTAATTAATGAAGTTAAATACAGATTAAACAATCTAGATATTGATTCTTTATTCTCAGCAGGAGAATTAGAACAATTTATATGTGATTCAAATATTTTTGGTATTCCTCAAACAATGGCAACAGAACGTCCAGATAAAGCTGCTAAATATTTATTAAAAGGTAGAGTAATTGTTATTGTAAATGGAACTCCTTACGGAATTATTATGCCATCAATTTTAATAGATTTCCTATCTTCTTCTGAAGATACAAATTTAAAACCTAATTTTTCTAATTTCTTAAGAATACTAAGAGTTATATCCTCTTTTTTGACATTGCTTTTACCTGGACTTTATATTGCAGTTACAAGTTTTCACCAAGAAATACTACCTACTAGTTTGATGTTTTCTATATTAGGCTCTCGAGAAAATGTTCCGTTTCCTATAATAGTAGAAATATTACTGATGGAATTTTCATTTGAATTAATACGTGAAGCAGGTCTACGTGTCCCTTCTCCAATTGGTCCTACAATAGGAATAGTTGGGGCTTTAGTATTAGGTCAAGCTGCTGTTAGTGCCGGAATTGTAAGTCCAATATTAATTATCATAGTTGCAATAACAGGTATTGCATCATTTGCTATTCCAGATTTTACATTTGGATTCCACTTAAGATACTTTAGATTTGCTTTTATTTTATTAGGCTTTATGGCAGGCTTCTTAGGGATTTCAATTGGACTGTTCATATATATATCTGCTCTTTGCAGTATTCATTCTTTTGGAGTACCTTACACTACTCCATTTGCACCTGTAACAGATAGTAAAGGAAATGGATACTTACTTTCTCCTATCTGGAAAAGAGAATTTAGACCACCATACATGTCTACTGAGAAACCTAAGGAACAGGATAATATTTCTATGAAGTGGAAATTTTTTAATTTTAAAGGGAGAAATAGTTAACATCTTGACATTTTTAATTATACTGTCCCGCTTAACCGTGATTGGTTAGAAAAATTTTTTCATTCTCCCCATTCTAAAAATTTTAACAAAAGTTTTTCAAACTTTTGAAAATTTTTGAATGGTCCCCCCGAGCCATTACAAAATTTTTCTAACTAATCACTCGCACGAACTTCTAATTATACGCTGTCAAGATGTTAACTATTTCTTACATATCTTTAAAAAGAGGAGGCACAAATAATGTCAAAGTCAAAAATTGGAACTGTTGAAGCAATAATGATCATCTTAACAATTATAGTCGCTCATACAATACTTTCTCTTCCTAAAAATATATTAACATCTATGAAGTCAGCAAGTATATTAAATTTAATTTATGTTAGTATAATTGTGGTTGCATTAGGTTATTTGATATACAGGTTATTAAGGAATTTTCCTGGGTTAGATATTGTTGATATTTCAGAATTAATTGGTGGTAAAGTATTTAAAAATATTATTGGTACTATCTTTTTAGTTTATTTTATTATAAGTGCAAGTATGCTTCTTAGAAACTTTTCAGAAAGTCTTAAAGTCATTTACTACCCAATGACTGATATATTTTTTATAGTTGCTTTTTTTATAATACCTGTTTGTTATGCAAATAGACTAGATTTTAATGCAACATCTAAAACAAACTTGATTGTTGTTCCAGTAATTTTAGTAGCTATTGTTGTTTTATTTGCCACAAATATGAAACAATTTTCTTTGCAAAAAATGTTTCCAATTTTTGGCGAAGGTGCTGTTAATACTTTTGTTTTAGGTCTTAGTAATATATCTGCTTTTGGAGGTATTGTTTATCTTTACTTTTTACCTCCCTTACTTAAAGAACCTGAGAAAATGAAGAAAATAACTTTAATATCTATTGGTATTACTGCATTATACCTAATACTTAGTGTAGCAACTTTATTATTTATTTTCTCATTTTTTATTACAACTGATGAAATTACACCTTTATATAATGCCACTAGATATATTGAACTTGGTGACTTTTTTCAAAGATTAGAATCTGTATTTTTAATTATATGGATTTTAGCCTTTGCATGTTATTTAAGTACTATAAGTAGATTTTCTGTAAGTGTTTTTAAAAAATTAACAAATGTTGATAATTCAAAACCCTTAATTGATATTTTTGGATTATTGATTTTAGGTCTTTCCTTAGTTCCTGAAAATTATGCAATTTCTCAGAGTTTTGAAAATACTATTTATCCACATTTAGTAATAGCTGTTGCATATTTTCTAAGTATTGGCTTACTTATTATTGCGAATTTAAAAAGAAGAAAGGAATCAGAATATGAAAAAATACATTAAAAATATTTTTATATTTATAATTATACTCGTTTTTATACTTGCATTTTCACATTCTTATTCTTCTTTAAATATAGATAATCTGGCTTATGTAGTAGCCTTAGGAATAGATGCTACAGATGATAATAACCTTCAAGTTACATTTCAATTTTCATCTCCAGTTTCTATAGAATCTGGTGAAAAACCTAATCCCATAAATAATACTGTGATTTCTCCTTCAATTAGTAATGCAATAAATATAATGAATAGTTATCTAGGAACTCCTATTAGTTTTTCTCATTGTAAAGTTATTGTATTTTCTGAGCAATTAGCTAAACAAGGAATTTCTGATGAAATATATACATTAATTAACGACACTCAAATAACTCCTTCTTCTAATATTGTTATTAGTAAATGTGATGCAAAAAACTATTTAGAACAAACTACTCCAGAATTAAAAAATCTAATATCAAAATATTATGAAACATTTGCAAGTTCAAGTAAAAATACTGGATATATTCCAGATGCTACAATAGGAGATTTCTTTAATGATTTAACAAGTAGAATGAGAGAACCATATGCAATACTGGGTGGTCTTAATGCGGAATCTAGAAATGAAGAAAACTCTACAACAACTAACCAGGATTCCCTAAAAGCAAATTCAACTTCTATTTCTGGAAAAAATGGTAGCGAAAATTTTGGAGTTGCTGTATTTAGGGAAGATACACTTGTTGGAGAATTAAATGCTTTTGAATCTGTTGCTTTTCAAAATATTAAAAACAGTATTGATAGATTTTTAATCTCTGTACAAGATCCGGAAAACGAAAACAATGTTTTAGACATCTATATGACACCTTCTAATAATACAAGTATAAAAGTAGATACTTCAACTAAATCTCCTTATGTAGAAATAAACTGTAATTTTACAGGAAGAATATATTCAATGACTCAAAATTCTAAATATTTATCCCCCCAAGTATTAGACTCAATATCAAAAACTTGTAATAGCTATTTAGAAACTCAATTTAGTAATTATTTATACAGGACCTCTAGAGAATTACACTCTGACATAAACTCAATTGGAAATTATGCTTTAAAAAATTTCTTTACAACTAAGGAATTCGAGGATTATTCTTGGCTAGAAAATTATAAAAATGCATTCTTCAAAGTAAAAGTAAATTCTTCTATAAAATCTGGAATGCTAATAACTGAGACCTAGTTACTTGTTAAACTGTAACTATGTCCAGAAAGGAATAATTTATGAATCATATAATTTATTTTATTGTATTTTTGATAACTACAATTTATATTTTGTTAAAAGCTATTGGTTATGCAATTTATGAGATAAAAGAATTTAATAATAAAGTTGGTGGTATTGTTATAATTTCATTTTCTACAGCTGTTGTTATTTTTGCAAATATTATGATGTTGATTAGATAATGGGTAAAAAGTCCATTTTCCCCTCTCTCTAAATATTAAAAAAATGGAACAAAAGGTGACTGTCCCTACTGTTCCATTTTTATATTATTTCAAAATCCACCTGTCTCAATAATTTGTTAGCAGAAATTACTCTAATATTTACTTTGTCTCCTATTTTATACACTGTATTAGAATGTTCTCCAATTAGCCTTTTCTTTTCTTCATCATATATAAAATATTCATTACCTAAATTTTCAAATCTTATTAATCCTTCTACTGTGTTTGGTAATTCTACAAACATTCCAAATGGGGTTATAGAAGATATTATTCCTTCATATTCTTCTCCAATTCTAGATTCCATGTATTCTGCTTTTTTAATGTCTTCCGCTTCTCTTTCAACTAATGTTGCTACCTTTTCTCTTTCAGAAGATTGATTAGCTCTGTTTTCTGCTTCTTGTTTATATTTTTCTATAAATTCATCATCTACTACATAATTATCTTCTAAGTATTTTGAAATTATTCTGTGTATGAATAAGTCCGGATATCTTCTTATTGGTGATGTGAAATGACAATAGTATTTACTTGCAATGCCAAAATGTCCTTGGTTTTCTGCTTCATATCTTGCAACTTTTAAAGTTCTAAGTATAAGTGTTGAAATTACTTTTTCCTCTTCTTTACCTTTTATTTCTTCTAATACTTTTGAAAATTCTTTTGGATAAATATTTTCTTTATTTGCTTTTATATTTAATCCAAAATTCCATAAAAATCTATTTAGCTCTTGTACTTTTTCTATATCTGGTTTTTCATGAACACGATAAATAAAAGGTGCATCTAGCCAGAAAAACTTTTCAGCTACAGTCTCATTTGCAGTAAGCATAAATTGTTCAATTATTTCATGTGCAAATGTTGTTTCATATCTAGAGATATTTGTAACATATCCATCTACATCTAAATCTATTTTACTTTCAGGAATATCTAAATTCAAATATCCATTTTCTAATCTTCTTGTTTTTAATACATTTGCTAATTCTTCCATATTTTTAAATTCTTGAATATATTTAGAATATTTTTGTAAAACCTTTTCATCTGTCCCATCTAATATCTTTTGAACATCTGTATAGTTCATTCTTTCAGTTACATTTATTATTCCTTTATAAATTTCTGATGATATAACTTTACCTTTATTATCTATCTCCATTGAACATGATAATGTAAATCTGTCTTCTCCTGCATTTAAACTACATATACCATTAGACAATTCTCTTGGAAGCATAGGAATTACTCTTCCTAACATATAAATGCTTGTCCCTCTATTTAAAGCTTCTCTATCTAATAAGCTATCTTCTTTTACATAGTAACTTACATCTGCAATATGGACATCTAATTTGTAATTTCCATTTTCTAATTTTTCTACTCTTACTGCATCATCTAAATCTTTTGCATCTTCTCCATCTATAGTAAAAATAATTTTATCTCTTAAGTCTACTCTATTTTTTATATCTTCTTTATCTATTTCATTTCCACATTTTTTTGCTTCTTCCACAACTTGCTCTGGAAACTTTGCAGGTAATTTATGCTCTTTTATTAAAGATAACATATCAACTCCTGCTTCATTTACATTTCCTAATACTTCAATAATTTCTCCTTCTGCCTTTTTTCCATCTTTAGGATATTTTGTTATTTTTACTAATACTTTATGATTGTTTCTAGCCTTTCCAAAATTCTTTTTTGATATAAAAATATCTGTACCAAATTTCTTATCATCTGGTACTACAAATCCAAAGTTTTGACTTTTTTGGAATATACCTACAACAGTATCTTTTTCATGTTTTAATATTTTTACAACTTTACCTTCGCTACTTTGATCTTTAGATTTTTCTTTTATTATTTCAATTATGACTTTGTCTTCATTTAATGCATTTAATGAATTTTCTTTTGAAATATAAACTTCTTCATCTTCTACTTTTACAAATCCAAATCCTTTTTGATTTTTTCTATAATAACCTTCATAGTATTTTTCTTCTACAAGTATATATTTATTCTTTCTATTTTTTCTTATCTTATATTCATCTTCTAATTGTTTTAATATATTTAAGAAATCATTATAATCATTTTTAGGCACTCCTAATAAAAGAGCAATTTCTTTTGCTTTCATTGGAGTATAGTCTTTATCTTTAATGAATTCAAAAATATTTTCTTTTCTTTCTTCCATGAATATTTCCTTTCGTTTAAATTTTATTATATTTAGTATGTCATTCAATCTTAATATTTAGTCAAAAAGAGACAGCTTTCTTATGAAAAGAAAACCGCCTCTTCTTTATTTTTTATGCCATATAAATAATTCCTAATACAATTGATAGTATTACAAATATTACTGATAAAATAATAGTCCATTTTTTTTGTTTTCCTTCTTTAGTTCTTCCTTTATTTTTCTCAAAGAAGTTACTTGTTGATGAACCTGTTATTGTTGATGATAATCCTGCATCATCCTTTGTTTGTATTAGTGTTAATATTATTACAGCTAATGCTATAATAAGATAAATTGCTATTAATATTCCTTTTGCTATTGCCATTTTTATATCATTCCTTTCTTAATGCAAATTTGGAAAAGAATTGTGTTTTTGGCTAGGCAAACAAGTGAGAATAATCTGAGGCGTGCTTTCTGCACGTCGCAAGATTTTCGAATGAAGTTTAACAACGCCAAAACGCAATTATTTTTCAAAATAATTCCTACCAACGGTTTACTGCATAATCACTTATGTATTGTAACATATATTAAACAAAAATGCAAATACTTTTTGGAATTTATATTTTTAACTTTTTATATTTTTTAAGCTTGATATAAAATACAGTTCCTGTAATAACTACACTTATTAGAAAATATAGGAATATTTTTTTTCCTGTATTAGGTAGAATTTTATCAGCAATTGTTTTATCTCTTCTTTCATCTTTGTCATTTACAGTACTATTTTCATTTTCTTTTCTGTTATTATTTGAAATAATATTAAAAGTTTTTGTTGCTTCTCCCGTATAGTTTCCACCCCCTTTAATCTTTATGCTTGCAGTTCCTTCATTTTTATTATTAATATATTCGATTGTATAATCTTTATTTTTTTCTAATATTACTTCATCATTAAATATAATTACTTCTGGCTCTATTTCTTTTCCAGTATACTCCTGATCTTTAATATCTTTTATATTTGTATAATTAATATCTTTTTTTACTATTTTAAACGTTTTTTCTACTTTTCCATTGTAATCGCCTATTCCTGTAATTAAAGCATTTCCTGTTCCAACATTAATATTATTCTTATAAGATATTTTATAATCTTTATTTTTTATTAATACTTTTTCATTGTCAATAATTCTAACTTCCGGTGTTATTAATTTTCCTGTATACGTTTTTGTTTCTATATCAGTAATTTCAAGATCTTCAATACTTTTTTTCTGTGCTTTATCATCTATTATATTAAATTTTTTAGTCACAGTTCCTGTATAGTTCCCTTTTCCAATTATCTCAACTTCGGCTTCGCCTTTATTAATATTATTTTTATATTTAGATATATAATCTTTTCCTTCTACTAATTTAATTGAAGCATTTAATACCACTAGTTCTGGACTTATTTCATCTCCTGTATATTTTTGATCCGGTATATCTTGTATTTCTGTTTCATTAATATCCTTTGCTACAATTTCAAAATTAACATTTTGGGTTCCAGTATAATCTCCTATTCCTGTTATAATTATAGTTGCTTTTCCAACATTTATATTATCTTTGTATTTAAGCTCATAATCTGTATTTTCTTGTAATTGTACATTTTCTTTTTTTATCATAACTTTTGGTGTGATTTGAGAACCTAAATAGGTTTGATTTTTTACTTTTTCGATACTGAAATTCTCTATGTTTTCTTTTGGTTCATTCTGCTCTCTTATATTAAATGTCTTTTCCACTTTTCCTTTGTAGTTTCCTATACCTATGATAATTACATTAGCTTTTCCTATTTTTATATTATTTGTATATGAAACAGTATAATCTTTATTTTCTACTAATTTATAATTTCCGTCTTTTATAATAATTTCTGGTTTGATTTCTCTTCCAGTATACAATTGATCATTTAAGTCATTTATTGTTAATGTACTAATATCCTTTTTTGTATCAACATCTACTTTAGTCAATTCATCAATTATTTTTGTACTTATAATTTCGTGTCCTAATTTATTAGGATGGGGATCTAAATTAAATGCAGAAAAATCAATATTTACGTTTGTAACTCTTGGATTTGTTGTATTAAATGCAGAATATATCTTTGCAATTTTATATTCTTTTTCTGAATTACTTTCTTGATGTAATATTTTATTCATTTTCACTATATACTCATCAACAAAACCTCCTAAATCATACTGCAATAAAGCAATTTCATAATATGGATTATAAAATTCTGTAGCTACTATCTCCACATTTTGATTTAACTGTTTAATATATTTAATTGACTTTATCCAATATTCATTATAAGTATTTATTGCATTTTCTATTACCTCTTTTGTTTCTTCTGAAGTAAAAAAGTTGTATATTGATGTCAACATATTATACTTCTCAATTACTCCCGCCTCTAAAAACTTTTGTTGAGCCTTTTCAGTCAAATCAGGATCATCACTAGAAATACCTGTAACACTTGATATTGCTTGTCCAACAATACGTAATAATTCATTTGATCCAATTGAAATTGTAATTAAATCTGCTGATTCTATTGAATTTTTATATTTCTCTTCTTGAATCTTACTAAAAAATTCTTGGCAAGTCATTCCGGAAATCGCTAAATTTTGAAAATTTGAATCTTCTATATTATATTTTTCTTTTACTTTTGAAGCATAACTGTCAGAATCTCTATTTTCAAGCCCATATCCATATGCTATACTATCTCCTAACGCAACATACTTTATGTTGTCTGCAAAAGCATATGAAAAAATTGGTAGAAAATATAATCCCATTGTTACACTTGTTATAATTGTTACTAAAAAATTTTTCATTAGTTTTCTCATGTTTTTATTTCCTTTTCTTTTTATTTTTCTTTATTATATATAATTATTTGTAATTATTCAATATCATATTCTAATAATACTATAATATTTTTAAAATACATTTTTTAGAAATAGTATCAATAAATAATTGATATTTAAATTACTCAATTATTTTTCTTATTTCTCTTATTTTTTTATTTACTTCCTCTATATCCACTTTTTTTATTTCTTCATTATCACTTATGTTGTATTTTTGTTTAATTTCTAATATTCTTTTAACACTTCTGTTTATTCTACATTCTTTTATTTTATTTTTGTTAACTAGTCTTAATATTTTTTTTATGGCTATTTTTTCTTCTAATTTATTAAATCTGAAAATTATAATATCATTTCCAGCTTCAAAAGCTTTCCTTATTGCTAAAAATGGGCCATAAAATATTTTTACAGCTTTCATTTTTAGGTCATCTGAAATAATTAATCCTTTATACCTATATTTTTTTCTTAGATTATTTATTATGAACTTTCTTGATAATGAAGCCGGATAAATTCCCGTTTCTTTCTTTACTTTTAAATGTCCTACTAAAATTGCATCTGATCCATGTTCTATTGCTTTTTCAAATACTTGCATATCTTCTTTTTCTAATTTATCTATTGGTACATCTATTGTAGGTAATAAAAAATGACTATCTTTTTTAGTTGTTCCATGTCCCGGAAAATGCTTAACAACCGAAATTATTCCTTGTTTTTTTAGTTCCTCCATTACAGGAATTCCATATTCTATTACATCTTCTTTTGTTGTGCCATAACTTCTATCTCCAATTGCATGACTATCTTCAAATCTTTTTATATCTAATACTGGAGAAAAATTCATATTAATACCAGAAAATCTTAAAATTTTTCCTGTAAGTTCTGCACTTTCTTTAATTAAATTAATATCTTTTGTTTTTGCTAATTTATATGCAGCAGGTAAATTTAATATTTCTTTAGGTAGTCTATTTACTCTACCTCCTTCTTGGTCTATAGAAATAAAAAGAGGTATTCTATTTGATGAATTTAATTTTTTTAACTCTCTAATTATATTTATCAATTCATCATAAGAACTAAAATTTTTTTTATATAAAATAACGCCACCTATTTTATAATCTAAAATTAATCTTTTAGTTCTTTTGGTTATATAATTCTTATCAATACCTACTATCATCATTTGTCCTATTTTTTCTTGGATTGTTAGTTTATCTATATTCACATTCATAATTTTTTCCTCTTTATTTCAATATACACCAAGTTCCTACCGCTTCTGGTAAATCCTTAAAAGTCATTTTTTCTTTTGTAATCGGATGCTCTAATGTAAGCTCATAAGCCCACAATGCTATTTGTTTTCCTTTACCTCTTGTCCCATATTTTTGATCTCCAAAAATACTATGTCCAAAATTAGATAGCTGTACTCTTATTTGATGGTGTCTTCCAGTATGTAAATTTATTTCTACTAAACTTAAATTTTTAACTTCATTATATTTTAAAACTTCATAATCTAACTTGGCAGATTTAGCATTTTTCTTATCTTTATTAACCACTTTACTTATGTTATTTCTTTCATCTTTGTATAAGTAATCTTCTAAAGTTCCTTTTGTTTTTTCTATTTTTCCATCTACAACTGCTAAATATTTTTTCTTAAAAACTTTTTCTCTAACTTGGTTACTTAATCTAGAAGCTGCTTTGGATGTTTTTGCAAAAACCATAATGCCTCCAACTGGTCTATCTAATCTATGGACTAACCCTAAATAAACATTTCCAGGCTTATTATATTTTTCTTTTATATAATCTTTAACTATTGTTAGCATATCAATATCACCAGTCTTATCAGCTTGAGACGGAATATTAGGTGTTTTCTCTACGACAATTATGTGATTATCTTCATAAATTACTTTCAAATTATTCATTTATTTCTCCCATCTTCCATAAATACCACATGGCAAAACTAATTTAGAATCTTCCATTGGTATTCCAATTTCTCCACATTCTACTTTTCCTTTATATTTCTTTTCAACTGTAATATTTAATATATTTTTTAAAACTGAACTTGATATTCCAGTTGTATATGAATTAATTAAGAAAAATAAAGGATTATCTGATAATACTTTTGTACATAATTCAACTAAATCATAAATATTATCTTCAAACTGCCATACTTCACCTTTTGCTCCTCTACCATATGATGGCGGATCCATTATAATTGCATCATATTTGTTTCCACGTCTTATTTCCCTATTTACAAATTTAACAACATCATCTACTATAAATCTAACTGGTTTATCTTTTAATTCTGATGAAATAACATTTTCTTTTGCCCATGTTGTCATTCCCTTTGAACTATCAACATGACAAACTGATGCTCCAGCACTAAGGCAGGCAACTGTTGCTCCTCCTGTGTATGCAAAAAGGTTTAAGACTTTTATATCTCTTTTTTCAGACTTTATTTTACTTATCATCCAGTCCCAGTTAACTGCTTGTTCAGGAAATAGCCCTGTATGTTTAAATCCCATAGGCTTTATATTAAATGTTAGATTTTTATAATGTATTTGCCATTGTTTTGGCATATTTTTATTAAACTCCCATGAACCTCCACCAGTTTTACTTCTGTGATATGTTGCATTAATTTTTTTCCATTTATCAGGATAACTTTTATCCTTCCAAATAATTTGTGGATCAGGTCTTGATAATACAACATCTCCCCATTTTTCTAACTTTTGGCCATCTGCCATATCTAAAATTTTGTATTCTTTCCATTCATTTGCTAATTTCATAATAAAAAATACTATCCTTTCTTTACTTGGATAGTATTATTTTACCATATTTTTATATATTTTGCAAAACTTTCATGAAATTATAAATCATTATCACATTAGCTGTTGAAAAAATTGCAAATGCTATACTTGCAGTTGTTATAAATTTATGTGTTCTAATAAATCTTTTCACTTTACTTATTAACCTTTCCTTTCTTATAACTAACCTGTCCAATCTTGTATTATACATAACCTCATAAAATTTTTCTTTTGCATACTCCATGAATATACCCCCTATTATTTTTATTTATATATGTATATTCATGTTTTTGTATTTTATTCCTATTTTTATCTTTTTTATAAAAACTCTTGTAAAATTTATCTTATTCTCTTTAAGTTTACGGTAATCTGTTAAAAATGTTGAATTTTTCCCGTTTTTGTGGTATAATTTAATTATAATCGCCCTAAAAAAAATTTTTATAAAGGAGGTGTTTTCATGCGGAATGCATTGAAAACACTAATTATATCCTTGGGCACGTATTTCGTGCTAAAGGAAATTGAGCTTAACTTCAGCATAGGCTGGGGTTGGCTTCTCCTCCTTGCTCTGCTTTTTGCAGCGTTGGGAGCAACAACCGATTTTTTCACTCCATTGCTTTGTATTGGTAGCTCAGGATTTGTTTTGTTCCTCTCCAATGGAGCAGAACAAATTATCAGTATGGAAACTGGATTTTTCCAATACTTCATGTTGATTGGTTGCTCGTTTATTGTTACAAATATCCTAGTTGATGTCGCCACCAACGGCGGTATCAAGGTTCGTTCCCTTATCTTCTGGGGTATTGGAATGGCAGTAATAGCAATCTCGTTATTGTTGCCTCAATGGACAGGATACACTGTATCCTGGACACAAAGTGATGTGCCTAGAGGCATATCGTTTATCATAATCTTCTTTTGTCAGATTCTGTTTTGTCAGAATTCTAACAACGAAGAAAATGATGAGGAAGAATAAAAAAATTTGTCGTATCTACGGGCGAGGATACGACAAACTTTTTTTATTTATTTAATATTTTTTCAGCTAAATTTTTAGTTATCCCTTTAACTTCCATTAATTCTTCTATGCTTGCTCGCTTTATTTTTTCCACACTACCAAATTTCTTTAATAATGCTTGTTTTTTTACTTTTCCTATTCCTTGTATATCATCTAATTCAGATTTTGTAATTGCTTTATCACGTAATTTTCTATGATATGTAATCGCAGTATCGTGAACTGTATCTTGGAACTGAGTTATTAAGTTCATTAATTTTTCAGATATCTCTAATTCATTTCTATTTTCATCCATTAAAGCTCTAGTTTGATGCTTATCATTTTTTACCATACCAAATACTTTTATATCTAAATCATATTTTTCTATAGCTTTTCTTGTTGCTCTAATTTGTGTAATTCCTCCATCTGCAAAAATCACATCTGGTACTTCTCCAAATCCTCCTTTAGGATTTTCGATAGAATGTTTTAGCCTTCTTGTAATAACTTCTTCCATACACCTTGGATCATCTTGTCCATATACAGTTTTAATTTTAAATCTTCTAGATAAATTCTTTTTGATTACTCCATCTTGCATTACACACATACCAGCCACCATAAATTCACCTGATATGTTTGAAATATCATAAGTTTCTATTTTTCTTGGAAGTTTATCCATTTTTAAAACTTGTTTTAACTCTAACAAGATTTCGCTTTTATCTTTTTCTTTATTTTCCAAAGTTACTTTTGCATTATTTTCTGCCATTTCAACAAAACGTAGTTTTTCACCTTTTTTAGGACTTTTTATTTCCACTTTTCTTCCTAATATTGTGGATAACCACTCTTCAATTGCTAGTTTATCATCTATTTCTTCTCTTATCATTATTTTATTTGGAATATTAGGATTATCTAAATAATATTGTTTTATAAATCCAGATAATATTTCTTTATCTTCCATATCTTTTAAATCTGCATAAAAATAATGTTCTCTTCCTATCATTTTACTTCCACGAACAAAGAAAATTTCTATACAAACCTGTAATTCAGATTTTGCAATTCCAATTACATCTATATTATTTTCAGATATATTTGAAACCTTTTGCTTTTCAGAAACTCTTTCAATTGATTGTATTCTATCTCTTAGCTCTACAGCTTTTTCAAAATTTAATTTTTGAGAAGCTTCTTTCATTTGTTCTTCTAATTCTTTTATTATTTTATCTATTTTTCCTTCTAACAAGTCAATAATTTCATCTATTTGCTTTTTATATTCTTCAGGTGTAACATATCCCATACAAGGTGCTAAACATTTATTAATATGATAATTTAAACATGGTCTATCTCTATCTTTTAAAATTCTACACTGACGTATTTTATACTTTTCTTTAATAAAATTCACCATTTCTTTTGCAGCCCCTGGATTAGCATAAGGGCCAAAATATTTTGAACCGTCATTTACTACTCGCCTTGTTATAAATACTCCTGGATAATCTGATTTGACATCAATTTTAATATAAGGATACGTTTTGTCATCTTTTAATAAAACATTAAATTTTGGTCTGTTTTTCTTAATCAAATTACACTCCAATATTAATGCTTCAGCTTCATTATCTACAACTATATATTCAAAATGATCTATTAAACTTACCATTTTTTCTATTCTAGCTGTTTTATTATTTTTTCTAAAATATTGTCTTACCCTGTTTTTTAAAGAAACTGCTTTTCCAACATAAATAATGGTATCATTTTTATCTCTCATTACATAGACACCTGGTTTACTTGGTAATTTCTTTAATTCTTCTTCTATATTAAACATTTTATTCCTCACGTTTCTTAAACAATAAAATTTTTCAAATATTTCTTATATATTACAAAAAGGAAACTATTATGTTTCCTCTTCGTAAAAGATTTTAAGTTTCAGACTATCGGCAATAAATTCTGCCAATCTTCTGATTCTCTTTGTTTTTTTGAACTTTATAGCAAATGATACATAATGAAAATCTCCTGTACATCCATCATAGTTCGCAATTTTTATAAATGCTTTGTGATATAATAAATAGTCAGTTGCATAATTATAATAATTTTGCCAATCCCAACCTTTTTTCTCACATATTTCTATTGCTAACATTTCATGAAGGCTGTTGGTACTATAAACATTACCATCAATGTCTACAAAGCTCTTACTTAGTAAACTTCTTTTTTTCTCCAAAATTTCTTCAATTTTCATATAATACTCCCTTCTGTCTATTGGAGAAAATATAATGTTTTCAATTACAAAAACATTATATCCTTTACTGTACCCATTAATTATATTATAATATGTGTATTAGAAAAAGTCAATTAATATTATGTAGATTTACTTTTCTTCTACATTTGACCATTTTACATTTCCATCTTCTGAAACAGTTGCTGAAACTTTATATCTATCAGATGAAAGATATATCTTATTTTCAGAAGTAGATAATGAAATTCCATTTTGACTTAGCTCTTTTTTTGCTTTTTTTAACGCATCTGTTATATATAGAGAAATATCTGTATTTTTATTATTTGTATATTTATCTGTTAGATACTTACTTAGTGCCTCACTAACATAAATTGATACTGTATCTTTTGCTGCATCAATTGCATTTTGTGATGCTGCTACTTTAGATCTCTCTAAAATTTCATTCTCCTCAGCTATCATTACAGTTGTAGGAATTATTACAAATGTAAAAATTGTAATTACAATTATTGAAACTATAAAACTTATTAATGCACATATTCCTGATACTTTTGCTGTCTTTGGCTGTTTATCTTTTTGAGTTATAAAAATTATTAATCCTGCTAATGGTACTAATATTGATAACGCAACTAACCATCCATTTGCTTTTTCTTGAATTGTATTATTCTCTTCTATTCTAATCACCTCCTATTACCTCAATATTTAAACTTTCTTCGATATTAAGTATAAAAATATTTTTATGTATTGTCAAGTTAGTGTAAAATTTATGTAGGCAAAAATAAAAATTTTGTCTACATTTTTTTAAATTTAATATTGAAAAAACATGGTTAATCCAATACAATGTTTAATGCGAAAACAACAAAGAAAGG
>Ga0326514_10001039_pt1 | contig 18267 bp, 10 predicted proteins | sample 3_2548_0518_D_FD_203653 | JGI IMG/M metagenome (GOLD analysis project Ga0326514, IMG submission 203653) | Bovine rumen microbial communities from UC Davis, California, United States - 3_2548_0518 | ecosystem: Host-associated > Mammals > Digestive system > Stomach > Rumen | place: USA... | reverse complement strand
GAACAGGGATGTGTCAAACGACTAACCGTATGTCACGGTGGCGAAAGCCTTAATGTAGGGAAACCGAAACGGCGTGGCTGCTACTCGCAAGAGTGTGGTTAAGAAATAGTCTGACCAATATAGAAATATATTGGATCATTTAGCTAAGTTGAAAAATCAATATGCTAAAGTATGTTAAATTTTTGACAACTCGCCGATAAACTTTTCGGGAAAAATCGCGCAGACGTTTGCGCGCATACACAGAAATGTGCATGAAGAAGATATTTAATTGCAGGTAACTCCTTAGAGCCTTGCACCACAATAGCGGAGAAATCACGCTATGACGGTTTGACAACGCAAGGATTGGACGTTCTGCAACGAAGCACCCTAACGTATCCCGTAGACCATACGGTACTTGAGCCGAGGGTGAACGCTCATCGACTATTCCCCATGAGGGACATGGCAATCAAATAAAGGTGGAAATCCTGAATAGCTATGTCATTAGAAGTACGGCGCAAATTTATGGCGTGGGTGAAATCCCCTTAAATGGAAAAGGTATCCCCTTAACACGTAACGGTGAAGGTGAAGAAATAGTCAAGGCTCATGTGAAAGCATGAGATGTTTAGTTTAAGTATGCTATGTGAACGAGGTTTGCATGGCGGTCAAATTTACAGAACAAGAATTATCTATGATTATTGCCGATTACAAATCCGGGATGAAACCATTTGAATTGGCTAAAAAATATAAACGAAATTCTTCGAGTATTATAAACAAATTGAAATCTTTAGGTGTTTATGTTGACACGAATTATAGATTCAGTAAAGAAGATATTGAATTCCTAAGAGAAGTATATCCGACTGGCGATTGGGATACTATAATGAATAGATTCCCAAATACGCCAAAACAATCGATTATGACAAAAGTATCGAAATTAGGAATTAAATCAGGCTTCAGGTGGACTGACGATGAAATTGAATTTCTTAAAACCAATTATGGCAAACTCGATATCAACGAACTGGTTGAACATTATAATGGGAAATACACAAAGTCGGCGATCAAATCAAAAGCGTGCGATATTGGTTGTACACAAGATGATGATTGGACTGACGATGAAAATAGTGTATTGATTGATTATTATTCTATACTTGACATTGAAGAAATAATGCAAAAACTTCCCAATAGAAGCCGTGACGCAATTACTATCCACGCAGGAAAACTTGGCATTTGTTCGTCATACAGGTTGAATACATATTGGAATGATGAACTCGATTCAGTCTTGATTAATAATTGTGAACATATGACTGATGAGCAAATCGGTCAAATGATAGGCAAACCTAAAAGGGCGGTTGCGGAAAGAAGACGCAGATTAGGACTCTTACGAGTGGATAAAGACAACTTGAAATATAGCGATTTAAATAAATATCTTCGTGGTCATATTCAAGATTGGAAAAACAAGTCTATGATTTCTTGTGGTTATAAATGCGTTTTAACTGGGTCGAAAGATTTTCAAATACATCATCTTTACAACTTTAATCGAATCATAAAGGATTTGTGTAACAGTGGGAAGATTGAATATAAAGATTTCTCAGATTATACGCAAGAAGAATTGAATCATATTACAGAAATATTTATCGAAGAACACGACAAGCACCCACTTGGCGTATGTGTTAGAAAAGATATTCACGAATTGTTTCATAATATATATGGTAAACGAAACAATAATGAGTCACAATGGAATCAATTTTGTGAAGACTACAGAAACGGATTATACAAAAACACAGCATAGATACTTAAACTAAACTTGGGAGCGTTATGAACTCCCAGAATATAATGAAACATCGGTGTCGCCATCTTAAGCAACTTCCAACAAGCTGAAGCTGCTATGGAGTCCATGCAGAACTCCGCAGGCGCAGCCGACAAGGAAATGGAAATCATCACAAATTCCCTTACCTACAAACTCAACGCCCTTCGTGAGACAGGTACAGGAATTTGGCAGAATCTCTTCCAACGTGAAAGCATCGGTGGAGTCGTTGATGACTTAACCGCACTGTTGGGAGTAGTAGAAAAATTCACGGATCAGTTTGGCTTACTCGGAACTGCGCTTGGTGGTGGAAAAGTTCTGAATCTATTATTTAGATTTTTCAAAGAACGAAAAGCAATGGCAGATGCTAAAGACCCAGATATGTCATTCGTGAATGTTTTGCAAAGAGCGTTCCCTTCAGTTAAATCTGGAATTGACGCTTATAACGCAGCCCTTGCAAACGGCAGTAGCACGATGGCTGCATTCGGCGCTGGCGCACAGGCGATGATTGGAGCGATGATGCCTCTTATTGGCGTTATTGCTGCGATAGGGCTTGCGTTCGCTGGCTTCAAATACTTCGACAAAGTTAATACAGGATGGACACGCTCACAAGAAGCTGCCCAAAAAGCAGTCACGAGTTATCAGGAAGCCAAAGATAAACTCGATGACCTGAAGCAAGAGAAAGATGACAATCTCGCTCAAGTTCAGGAAATCGCTGCGAAATATGACATTGACGTAGAGGGTATGGACGATGTAGATGCCATTATCGAGAAGATCCGCTCTTCGGATAAAGGTATTACACTCGTTGACCAAGTAGAACTCGACAAACTCTCTACGGCGAACAGACAGCTTGAGACTCAAATAAAGATTCAAGAGCAGATTGAAAATGCCAGAAAACAAGCTGCGATTACAGAAACAGAAACAGCCTCTCAAACAGAAAAGAGTTATTGGGAAGAAGTAAGGGAAAGACATGGCAAGGGTTTATTTGGTACTATTGCTGCCGGGATTGACTACTTTACTTCAAGAGGCAACGGGCAAACCGAGTACGTTGATGATTTTGGCAATGTTTACGAGGATCCAAAATCAGAGGGTGAGCAGTGGGCAGAACGAGACACGACCAATTTAGGTTTGGCTCAAACCGCTTACGATGAACTCATTGCCAAAAAACAAGAACTCCAAAAACTCGACCAAGAGATGGCGAACTCCGAAGGTGGAGTCACTGATGAACAAATCAAACGCCATGAACAGCTTACCAATGAGATAGCCGAACAGGGTTCGAAGACTGCTACTCTTATAAACACCGTCTCCAAAGAGATGGAAGGTATGAAGGACAGCACATCCGACTATAGCAGAGACTATATGGAACGTGCCGGGCAGTTGGTTCGTGATTTCACCAATATGGACGCCTCACCTGCCGAAGCCGCCCTCAACAACCTCAACGCATTCTTTGACGGCACTACAGGCAAAAACGCAATCAAAGAGCAACTCATCGAAGCTGCGAAAAGCGGTGAAGACTTAGAGTCAACTCTCAGAGGTCTTGGACTCTCATTAGCGGATCTTGACGTTTCTGATGCGAGTTACCTCACTGACTACTTCGCAGACCTTACGAAAGAAGTAGAAAAGGCTGACGAAGAAGTTCGTGATTTTGGCAAAACCGTCAGCGAGGTTGAAGAAGCTACTAAATCAGAGAACTCTGATTCTGATTGGTCTACCATCCAAGCTGCCTACAAAAAGGCTGGCGAATATTATAATGAGGGCAAAACTGGTATTGACGACTTCAAGGCAGTAGCCCAATTCCTGAGTCCTACTGGACTTGCGAAGATGGCGCAAGAGGCGAAAAAGGCAGGTGGCTATGCTGCCGATGTCTACCAAGAAGCCTTTGAAGAAGCGAAAGGTAAAGCTGATAGATGGTTTGGCGATGACGAAGCCCAATCCCTAATGAACTTCGCCGATGACGCTGAGTCAAGTGGGCTGTTCAACATTAACAAGAATGATGAAAAGGGCTTATGGGATATCTCTGTCGCAAAAGGTTTTGAGAACACCGCTCAAGCTGCTGACAAGTTGGGAACTAGTGTCAGCGTTGTCGAGACAATGCTTCATGGTCTTGAGGCATACGGCTATGATTTCAGTGGCATTAAAAAGTCTGGTGAGATGTTCGCCGAATATGGGCAGACGCTTGATGCACTTAATCAGACATACGAGAATATGGCTGAAGGTGAGGGCAAAGACAGGCTGAACGAACTGCTGAACGGCGAAAACGGATTCAATAAGCAGTATGAGAAGTTCGAGGGCGACCTTTCAAAACTGTCCGAAAAGCAAGTCGTAAGAATCGAATTCGAATATGACCTTGCTTCTATTCAGGCGAAGATTGACGAAATCCAACACTTAATCGAAAATGGCATGGATGATGATGTGGCAACACACGCTGCTCTCATCTCTGAACGTGACAAGTATACTGAAACCGCCGAGCGTGGGCTTGGATTAGATAAAGAGGGTATTGTACTTCCAGTTGAATATGAACTCTCAAAACAATCTGAACAGTCGCTTAAAGACCAGCTTCATAATACAACTGATAAAGATACAAGGTTAGAACTGCAAGCCGAGATTGAGAACGAGCAAGAAGTTCAACAACAAATTCTCAATGATTTTGCAGACGCTCATCCTGAAATAACTCCTGAAATGAGCGTAAAAGAAATCAATGAAAAATTAGCTTCTACGTTCAGCGATAATACAATCCACTTCAATGCTTCGGTTGATGGCGTTGAAAGTCAGATTCAAGCTGTCAGAAATGAAGATGGCACAATCACCTATACAGCGGATGTTGGCGGTGTCGAGACGGAAGTCCAACCAGTGACTAATGAAGATGGTACTATCTCCTACACTGCGGAAGTCACTGAAGAAGTGCCCGATAGTGAACTCAAAAAAGACGGTGAAATCGACTATACTGCGAATGTAAATGATTCGAATGTAGATGCCAATAAGTCCGCAAAGGTTACATTCTCTAAAGACTCTTCTGCTGTCGATAATTATAAAGCAACAGACAAACAGGCAAAAGTCGTATTCCAAAAGGATTCGACTATCCCTGACAACTACAAGCCGACAGATAAACAGGCGAAGGTTGTATTTGGCAAAGACTCATCTGCCCCGGATGGATACTCGCCAAGCGACAAGCACGCAACGGTAAACTACAGTGCGAACACAAGTAGTCTGCCGACATCGTTCTCAACGATTACACGCTATGTTAATTATGTAAAGACAGGCGCAGTAAGTGTTGACGGAACTGCACATGCTAACGGCACGGCATATGCGAGAGGCACTGCGTTTGCACATGGTAATTGGGGGACGAAAGGGTCTGGAACTGCCTTGGTAGGTGAATTGGGCACAGAGCTACTTATACGTGGTGGAAAGTTCCAGACTATAGGTGACAATGGTGCTGAATTTGTTTCGTATCAGAAAGGTGACATAGAATTGTGTCCGCATACAGTGATGTGTGCGTAAAATTATATCTAACTGCTGGGAAACCCTAAAGCCAATCAAACCACAACGTAGCGTTGAAACACACGCAAGCGTGACGGTAGCGAAAGCAGAAAAAATTGATTGGATGATACAAGGTTAAATCCTAAATATTATTGAATGGGCAATCAGCAACGAAGCCCCGAATAGGGGAACGCTCAACGACTAAATGGTTGCAAGCGATTGGCAATCTGAATGGTATGCGTGCATCTTGCACGAAGATATAGTCTGATCTCTATGGAAACATAGAGGGTGAAAGCCAGTTTAGGTAGCGACTAAACTAAACACAAATGCATTTTTAATGCGGAACAAACAAAGCAAATCCTTGAAAAGGGGAAAATCACCCACGGCAAACGTAGAGGCAAAGCCTTTGCTGAAGGAACCGCTTTCCGCTTTGGCAGTGGCAGTAGCGGAAGCGGAAGTGGTAGCGGAAGCGGTAGTGGAAGCCACAAATCGTCGCACAAGAGCAAGCATAAGAGTAAACATAGTAGCCATGATGATGACGATGACGATAAGAAGAGTAAAAGCAAAAGCAAAGATAAGGATAAAGACAAGAGTGACAGCAAAGAGAAACAGCAGATTGACTGGATTGAAATTGCTATCAAGCGTGCCGAACGTGCTGTCAAAAATCTCAAGACGGCAGCTGATAATGCCTACGACACCGTAGAAAACAGAAACAAAGCCCTCGCTGATGAGATTGTTGCTGTATCAAAAGAGATAGGTGTACAGCAAAAAGGATTCCAAGGCTATGCGAAAGCTGTTAAGAAGGTTGGCTTGAGAGCCGACTTAGCAAAGCGAGTTCAGAACGGCACTATCGACATCACTAAATATGACAGCAATACTCAAAAGAAAATCAAAGAGTATCAGGAACTGTATGAGAAGCTGTTAAAAGCTAAAGATGCTGTAGACGAACTCAGAATTGCTCGTGCAAACCTTTATAAAGACCGTTTTGAAAATGTTGCTAAAGCATGGGAAAGCCAAATCGACACTCTCGACTTCGACAAAGAACAACGTGAATCAAGAATCAAACAGCGTTCTGAAAAGAATGATGAAAAGTCAGGCACAAATGCTAGATTGAAGACTTCTCGTGCGAACATTGACGATTACATGACCCAGATTGGCAATCTTAACCGTCAAAAGAGTTTGCGTTCAAGGGAAGTTGAAGCATTAAGAGGGCAACTCAGGACAGCCGTATACAGTGGCAATATTAAGAGCGGTTCTGAAGAATATAATAGCATGGTCGAGAAGATCCGCTCGGCACAGTCAGAAGTTGACAAACTCAGTGAGGAAATCATTGACAACACCAATGAGGTTGCAAAAGAATACAGGAACATGTTTGATGTCATTCAGACAAGTTATGACAACACAATAAGCAACCTCGAATACAGATACGACAATATTGAAAGCAGAATTGGCAGAAGAACTGACAGGGCGAGTGAGTATCGGTCTGCTGGCGTATCTATAAACGCTTCAAAATCGAACATTGCGGATTACAGACGCCTGATTAATAATGACAACGCCCAACTAGAAAGAAGGAAGCAGGAAAAGGGCGACCTTCAGAAAGCGTTGAGAGACGCTATGAAGAATGGCAATGTCAAGAAGGGTTCTGAAGAGTATTACGATATGCTCTCAGAGATTCGCAGTGTTCAGAGTGATATTAACAGCCTGAACGAAGATATCATTGCTAACACCAATAATATCGCTAAAGAGTATGTCAACGCTTTCGATGCCATAGAGACGAAATACGAATATTCTCTTAACAAACTCGAAACAGATGCTGACAAGGCAGAGCGGAGAATAAGTAAGAGAAACGCATGGGCGAATAACTATAACAAAATCTCTTATGGCAATATAGCCTCTCGAAGGAATATCCTTGACTATAACCGCCTGAACGCAAATGCGAGAAGCCAGATTAGAGTTAATACAAAAGAGAGGGACGAATTACGGGCGCAGTTAAACTCTTCTGTAAGAAGCGGTGCTGTTGTCAAGGGTTCTGAAGCATACAACAAGATGCTTTCGACTATCCAGTCTAAGCAGAACGATATTGATAAACTTAATGACAGCATCCTCAGTAATACACAGAGCATTGCAGGTGAATACCGCAATCTGTTCAACAATGTGCAGACATATTGGGATAATGCTGTACAGGGTTTGCAATATTCTTATGACCGTGTTGCCAATGCAATCGACAGAAGAACTGCTAAAGCAAGCGAATATGTTTCTACTAACGCTCAAATCAACGCTTCAAAGAAAAATATTGGCGATTATAACAAACTCATAGCCAATACGAAAAAGCAGATAGAAAGCAGAAACAAAGAGTTGGCTGAACTGCGTAAGAGATTCGCAGAAGCATTGAACTCCGGGACAATCAAGAAAGGGTCTGAAGAGTATTACAGTATGCTCAATCAGATTCATTCGGCACAACTCAATATTGACAATCTTGGTGGCGAACTGATTGACAATGGGAACAATCTCGCTAAAGAATATGTCAATGCGTTCAGTGCGATAGAAACCAAATTTGATAACTCTCTTAACAGACTTGAAAACTCCGCTCAAAGAATCGATAACAGGATCAGCAGACGAAACGCAAGAGCCAATGACTTTAACTCTATGGCAACCGCTACTGCCGCTTCAAGGGGCAATATCGCTGATTATCGGAGATTAAACAATAACTCTAATGCCCAGATTGCCATCCGCCAGAAAGAGATTCAAGAACTCCGCAAACAACTTAATGCAAGTGTCAGAAGTGGTGCGGTTAAGAAATATTCTGAAGCGTACTATGACATGCTTTCAACAATCCAGTCAAAACAGGATGAAGTTGACAGCTTGAATCTTGACATCATCGAGAACTCTCGCAACATCGCCGAAGAATATCGGAACATGTTCGAGCAGATTGGCAAGCGGACAAATAACCTTATAAATGTGCTCGACCACTTTACCACCGAGTATAACACAGCGTTGGACAAGGCGACTTCGAAGGGGTATGCCACAAGCACTGTGTATTATGCTGGCTTGATGAAGATGGAGCAGAAGAAAGCCGATAAGTCTAGGGCGCTTGCTAACTCTCTTCAAAAGCAGTTGGATGAAGGGATTAAGGCTGGCGCTATTAAGATGTACTCTCAAGCATGGTATGACATGACTAATGAGATACTGAAAGCGAGAGAAGCTACTAATGAAGCCACTGCTGCAATGAATAAATACGCCAGTGAGATTCAGAAGGTGAAGTGGGATAGATTTGATTATCTGCAAGATAGGCTTTCAGAAATCAGAGACGAATCCGAGTTCCTGATGGAGTTGATGGAAGACGAAGACGTTTTCAATGAATCTGGCGCTATAACAAAGTATGGTATGGCGACTGTTGGCTTACATACTATGAATTACGATTCGTATCTAAACCAAGTCAAGCGTTATGCGAGTGAATTAAAGTCCATCAACGCACAACTCGCAAAAGACCCTAACGACACAATCCTTCTTGACCGCAGAAAAGAACTTCTTGAAACACAGAGGGAAATGATTCTTGCGTCACAGAAAGAGAAACAGGCTATCCGTGATTTGGTTGAGGATGGAATCAATAAAGAGATTAATTCACTTGGCGATTTGATTGACAAATATCTCGATGCTCTTGATTCCCAAAAAGACCTTTATGATTATCAGAAACAAGTTGCGGATAAAGCTGAAGAGATTGCTTCATTGCAGAAGCAGTTGGACGCTTATTCGGGCGACAACTCTACCGAGGCTTTGGCAAGGATTCAGAAAATCACTAAAGACTTGAAGGAAGCACAGGAAGACCTCGAAGAGACTGAATACGACAAATATATCAGTGATTCCCGTAAGATGCTGACCGACCTGAAAGAAGAGTTTGAACAGAGGATGAACGAACGTCTTGACAATATTGATTCTCTTATCAGTGAGGTTTCTGCTGATGTGGACGCCAACTCAGATGAGATTGGCAAGACGTTAGAGGAACAGGCAAGTGCAGTTGGATATACTATTTCCAGTTCAATCACAAGTGTTTGGAATGAAAACAAGAATATCCTGACAGCCACAAATGCTTCACTTGCAAATATTGAGGATTCGGTCAAGAAACTCTGGGCAGCTGCCGACAGCGTTGCTTCTACTCTCATAAATAATATCGGAACTGATTACGACAAAACGAGATATAAGAAGTATGCAAGCGGAAGCAAGAATATCACAAAGGATCAGCTTGGATGGACAAATGAGTCCGGGCAGGAACTTCTTTACAGAAGCGGTTCAGGTGCTATCCTTACACCGCTCGGCAACGGCGATAAAGTCTTCTCCGCAGAAATGGCGAACAATCTGTGGAATCTCAGTAAAGGCATAGTCAACGGCACGGACAGTTATATCACTCCGAGCACTTACAGGTCTATGCTTAATTCTATTGGCTTTGGAAATGGTGTAAATCAGAACTTTGAGAATATTACCTTCAATCTGCCCAACGTGACTGACTACGATTCACTCGTGAGACAGATGCAGTCTGATAATAAGTTTGAGAAACTTATTCAAGCCATGACTGTTGGCAGACTTAATGGCAAATCTAAGAGTTCGAAAAACCATATCATATTTTAACGATGCAATGACGGGGTGGCATTAGTCACCCCTGATTTGTTTAATTGGGGGATATATGGAAGAAAAAAGAGAAACATTTGAAGAGAGGATGGAATACCTTAATTCAGTCATAGCAGATTGTGAAGCGATGAGAGAAGAATGGCAATTAAGAATTAAAGAGGTTGATGAACTGAAAGAAACTTATGATACGCTTATTAACCTTTTAAGAAAACAGTTAAACGATGGTGAGGATATATGAATGCAGTTGACTTTAAGTATGACGGGCAGTTCCTGAGTGATTATGGCTTTATCATCTGTGAGTTTAATGGTTCGAATGGGCTGAACGAGGCTACCACATCATCAAAAATATCATTTGAAACAGTCCCCATGCTCGGTGGCAGAAGATACAGTCTTGCAAATGCGAAATACGATGAAGCCCTGTCTTTTCAGTTCGACATCTGCAAGAATCCTGAAGTGTATGATGACCTATTTATCACAAGTGATGAATACAGGGATTTGATGAGATGGCTCAACAGAAATCAGTTTCTCGAACTGTGCCTGTTTGACAATGATGAAGATTATGATCCTTGTTATTTCAACGCAAGTTTCAATGCCGAGAAATTGAAGATTGGCGAAAGAGTGTGCGGTGTAAGGCTGTATGCCCAGACTGACTCGCCATATGCTCTTGGTGAAGAAATTACAATAATAAAGAACTTTTACAGCGGATATACGGCGAAAGAAATTAATGATATGTCTGACGAGATTGGCTTTATCTATCCGTCTATAAAGATTACATGCAAATCAGACGGAAATTTAACATTGAGCAATCTTACATACGATGTAGATGTAGAAATCAATAATTGTATAAATAATGAAGTGATAACCATTGACGGTGAATCACTCACTATCACTACAGATAATCCTTCTCACAACATTTGCGATGACTTTAATTATGAGTTTTTCGTGATTGGGAACACAATGAATGATAGAAGGAATAGGATAACCACAAGTATTCCATGCTTAATCGAGATAAAGTATAGACCAATCATCAAAGACCTGCCTTAAAGGAGAATCGTATGGCAGTGAAAATGCTGTTCTACCCAACAAAGGGTGGTAAAAGAATATCTCAAGAGGTAAAACCACCAACTATCGTGCTTGCCAAAAAGAATGGCGCAAAGTTGGGGGTGATTCCGAATGAGAGTCTGAATTTTGAATGCAATCTTAATTCAGAAAATACAATTGATTTTAAAGTCCACAAATACTACAACGGCAAGAAGGTAGGTTTGTGGGATAAGATAACAAACTTCAAACTGATTTGGTGTAAAGAATGGGATGCGTGGTTTGAAATCACAATAGATATTACGCAATCTGACGATACGACAAAGAGTGTCAGTGGAACTTCTATCGGCGAGGCTGAATTATCTGCGATCAAAATTTTCGGGCTTGAGGCAAATACCGAAGAAGACATCGACAGGGATGATTATGAGCCGACAGTCATCTACAACAGCGAAAACAAAAATGCGTCACTGTTAGACAAGATGATTGAAAAGGCTCCGCATTACTCAATCAAACATGTTGACTCTACTATCGCTCCGCTTCAAAGAACTTTTACTTTTGATGATACAAGCATCATTGATGGATTTAATGATATTGGCGAAGAGATAGGATGTATATTCATCCTGTCACAACGCTCAAATGTGAACGGTCGCCCGGAAAGAGGAATCTATGTATATGACTTGCAAAGCCATTGCAAAGACTGCGGATACCGTGGTGAGTTTACAAAGATTTGCCCTGAGTGCGGTTCGACACGGATAGACGGCGGATATGGCGAATACACGAACGTATTCATCTCGAATGAGAATTTAGCCAAAGAATTAACCGTCTCTACAAAAACCGATGATGTAAACATCTGCTTTAAACTTGAAGCTGGCGATGAACTTATGACGGCTGCGGTCGCAAGCTGTAATCCAAATGGTTCTGACTACATCTGGTATATACCGCAAGAGACAAGAGCGGAAATGTCTTCCGGACTGAAATCTAAATTGTCTCAGTACGACACATTATACAACAACTATATGGACAACTATCAGATTTCGATAGATAGTTCTCTCGTTACAGCCTACAATGCGTTGGTCACTAAATATAGTACATATAAAGATGACCTTGAAGAAATCACTGCGTCAAGCGGATTTGAGTCTTTGATTGGGATCTCTTACAACGCAATTGATTTCAGGCTGTTCTTGAATAATGTGTTAATGCCAGCCCCGGAGATTTCAGACACTACTGCTTCTGAACAGGCGTCACTTCTGACAAGTACCTCTTTGGCTTCTGTAGGTGTTGCCAATGCAAGCAATATTTCGAAGACCACAGTTGAACTGAATGTTCTTTCTTTGGCTAAAGCTATTGTGCGTCCAACATATGAAGTAAAGATTAAGACTTCCTCTTATAACTCTTCTACTCATACTTGGACAGGCACGTTCACTGTGACGAATTACTCTGATGAGGAAGATACTGCCACGACAGCCCAAATCACTACTCTTGTCACTGATGATTATGAAACATATATCAATCAGAAGATAGAGAAGGTGATGAACCGTGAGGACACGGATGATCTCAGTGTATCCGGGCTTTTCAAGAAAGAACTCATTGTTAACAACGGCACATACTCAGGCGATTTCGCCAACGAATTAAAGAAGTACGGACTCAAACCCTTGCAGTCGTTCCATGACAGTTGCCAGTCATGCATTGATGTCATGGTCGAGGAAGGTATATCTGATAAGAGTGTTTGGCTTAGTACACAGAACAATCTCTATAACAGCATTTATAAAGATTACTATAACAAGCTGAAAGCACTTGAGGTTGAAATCAAATTGCGTGAATCAGAAATCGCAACGATTGACGCCGTATCAGATAATATCAATTCAATCAGAGCAGACATTCAGACAAACCTGAACTTTAAGAATTATTTAGGTGAAACATATTGGAAAGAGTTCTGTGCGTTCAGAAGAGAATCTACTTATTCTAATGACAACTATATTTCTGACGGACTTACAAACTCTGAACTCATCAAAAACGCAAATCTGTTTTTAAAGGAAGCAAGAAAAGAACTCATCAAATCTGCCACAGCACAGCACAGTATCTCATCTTCGCTCAATAATCTGCTTGTTATGCCCGAATTTGAGGCGATAAAAAGCCAGTTTGATGTGGGCAATTGGATAGTCGTAAAGATAGATGGAACGCTTTACAGGCTTCGCCTCACAAGCTATTCAATAGATTTCGACAGCCCTGAAGATATTTCTGTTGAATTTTCAGACGTTGTGAATATTGGAAATGATATTACCGACATTAAAAGTGTGCTTGACAAGGCAAGTTCGATGGCGACAAGTTATCAGTCTATCGAAAGGCAAGTTGAAAAGAGTGAAGATACATCAAAGATTGTAGACGGATGGTTTGAGAAAGGACTTGACGCAACTCTCACGAAGATAGTCAATACAGCCGACAGCCAGACTATGGCATTCGACAAGCACGGCATGTTGATGCGGAAATATGACGAGCCTACTGACAGCTACTTCGCTGAACAGCTACGTATCATCAATTCTACGATTGCTATTACGGATGATGATTGGGAAACTACAAAAACTGCGGTAGGCAAGTTCTTCTACATACATCCTGAGACTGGTGAACTGAAAGAAGCGTTTGGTGTGAACGGTGAGACTATCATCGGTAAGATGATTATCGGAGAATCTCTCGCTTTATATAATAGTAATAATACATTAAAATTCAATGCCAATGGACTTTCAGTGACGAATGGCACGAATACATTTACTGTAAATCCAAACGCAAATTCCCTACTGTCATTGCTTAAAGGTTCAACGAGTTTACTTGCAGTTGATACAAGTGGCAATTTAAGTGTTAAGGGTGCTATAACAGCCACTTCTCTTGCTACTGGAAGTAAGACATCTGCCTCTACGGGAAGCAATGGAATATATATTAATTCGAGTGGCAATCTATATGCAGGATCAAACAACGAAACGATTATATATGCCAACGGAAATATAAACCTCGGAAACGGGAAACTCGTATATAACGGAACTTCGTTGACAGTTGACGGTGCAATAAAAGCTACTACCCTGTCTGCTGGCGGAAAAACTTCTTCGACAAGTGCATCAACTGGAACGTACATTGCAAGCACAGGCTCTATCTATGTCGGTGATGAGAATCAGACCATTATTTACTCGACTGGTCTTATAAAGACAAAGAATCTGACTGTTTACGGAAGTAATACCAATATTAGTTGCACTATTGGCGATGGCATCGTCTTCAAAAACCTCGAAACTGACATGGCATTTAACCTTATCAGTTTCACAAAGAGGATAACCAATGATGTTACTGGAAGCGGAACTGTTGATTATACATGCGCTTTTGATGGGCAAAGTATCATTTTCAGAAGGGCTGGCAGTGGAATGGCATCGTTAGGGTATCTTGGCGACAGCGTATTGAATATAGATGGCAATTTCCAGATAAGCAATCGATTGGATGTCAGTGGAATCGCAACATTTGCGGGCAGGATAGATACATATGCACAAATCGCTTGGGGAGAATCAGCAGATTGGATTGTTGGTGGTTATGAGTCACAAGAAACAGGGAGCACATATATTTATCTTGGTGCTGCCGAGAGAAGTGATATAGCTTCTACAGTTATAAGGGGTAAAACCGTAAGAATCTATGCACATGATTCCGGGGCTGTTTATCTTGGGGTAAGTGGAAATACTGCTATTGATTCCGATGAGACGCTGAAAGACATTTACGAGATAGATGACAGGTATCTTGCGTTTTTCAATAACTTGAATCCTGTTGTGTACAAATACAAAGTGGGGCATCGTTCACACCTTGGATTCGGCGCACGGTCTGTAGAAAAAGCCCTGATTGACTCCGGGCTTACAACTGAAGAATTCGCAGGAATCCTGATTGACAGAGATGTTGAGATTGGCGAAGATGAAACCATTTCGCCTGATGGCGCTACCCATTTTGACAAATTATACTCGTTGCGTTATGAAGAGTTTATCGCCCTGAACACGATGATGATAAAGCAATTACAAAAAGAGATTAGAGAACTGAAAGAACAGATAAGGAGATAAAGAAAATGAAGTGTAATAATTTTGATTTAATCAGTATTTCAAATGTACTGAACGCATATGCCGACAAGAAACTCCCACAGAAAATCAGCTATGCGATAACAAGAAACATCATGAATCTGTCTGAGGATTTGGAATGTTACTCTCGTGAGTTAAACAAGATTATCGATACATATAAAGGGCATCAAAAGAAGGAAAACGGAGAGGTGGTGATGGCTCCCATTGGCGTTCCGCTTGTAGAAGATAAATACACAGAAGAATACATGGGCGCAATTTCTACTCTGTTAAATATCGAAGTTGATGTCACTCTTTACACAATTGATGAGGGCGAGTTTGACTATGACGGCGAGAGATTTGATCCGCTCTCAGCCTCAGACATCATGAAACTTACAAAGATATTATGCTATAAGGAGAAAGAAGATGCTTAACGGAATCAAAAATTTCTTGGAATTCTTGAACACAAATTGGACAACTCTGGCGGTCATCATCGGTTTACTGATTGGGCTGTATCAGAAAATCAGCACCTATCTGAAAAAGAGCAATGAGGAAAAGGTGGCAATCGCCAAGCAACAAATCCGTGAAATCATGCTCAAGATGATTTCTGACGCCGAGTGTGACTACGATGGATGGAACAAGGCTGGCGTAATCAAGCGTTCTCAGGTCATCAAGAAGATTTATGAGATGTATCCTATCCTGTCGAAAGTGGTCAATCAGGCTGAACTGACCGAGTGGATTGACGAACAGATTGACGATTCTCTCGATACTCTGAACGGACTTGTTGAGAACATTGGCGAGTAACAAACACGCACGGGTTGTCGCTTCGGCGACAGCCCATTTTTAAATATGAGGGGAAAATATGGAATCGCAAGATATTATTCAGCAGTTGTCCGCTGTCCCGATTGGCACAATTGTTGCATGGATAACCGTTTTGGCAGGAATAATCGGGGTTGTCTCTACAGGCACTATCAAGTTGTACAAGATATTTGAGAAGGCTCACGAAACGAAAGAAGAGAATGAAGAGTTTAAAAAACTCGTAAAAGGACACGAAGAGGAAATCAAATCCATTAAAGAAATTCTCCTTGATATACAGAATAAATTGGATGAAAATGACAGACTCGAATTGAAAAACCTTAGACACAAAATCGTTCGTGCTTCCGAAGAATATATTGCAAACGGACGGATAACGATTCGACAGCTTAAAGCGTTAGAAGAGTTATTCGAAGAATATCATAAGAGAAATGGTAACAGCTATGTTTCAACATTGATGAACAAGGTGCGGTTGCTTCCTGTGATCGGCGAACTCGATGAGGATGGAAACGACATTGTTTAATAATTAATAGGTAATTTAAATGGATATATTAGTAAATGTTTCAAGCCAGAAACTAAGAATCCCAACAAACATGAGAAACATTGTTGCGGAATCTCAGAAATTTGTCCGTTTTGTATTTAACCTTAGTAGCGATTGGGATAACCTGACAGCATTTGCACAATTTAAACAGGAAGACCATACATACAACGTCTATCTTGAAAACGATGATACAGTATATCTTCCTTATGAAATCAAGACAGGCAAATGTACGTTGATGCTGTATGGGACTGCCGATGAAGTTGTCACGCCAACAAACGCATTTGAGTTCAATGTAAAAATCAACAACCTTGTTGAAGACAGCGAAAGCACGGAAATCACAAAGTCCCTCTATTCCCAATTAGTGACCAAAGTGAATCTCCTTGAGATAGATGCAAAAACCAACTATGGAAGCCCACTTGTGGCATCGACTGCATCTGGGATGACAGACACGACAAAAGTGTATGTCTATACAGGGAACGAAAGCGGTTATCAAAACGGATATTGGTATTACTATGATGATGGCGACAGCGAATGGAAAGTTGGCGGTGCATATAATTCAATCGCTGTTCCTGATGAAATCACACAACGGATTGATGATATAGAAGATGCATTAATGGAGTCCACACTTAGTGCCCAACAGACCGCAGAAGAAGCGTTGACTATGGCTAATAACAGCGAGAACCGCATGTCGGAATTGAGCAATGATATAGACGCTATATATGCCGAACTTCAGAATGTATCAATAGACCCTGATGATTTGGGATTATATCAGGATCCTGACACTTACTACGTCTATCCCACTTACCGTGGAGTGCGTTCCGAAAACGGAATACCACTTGCAGGTGGTGGCGGAGGAGGCGGAGGCGGTGGTGGTGGAGACATCATATCCGCAGTCCTCTCCGTAGAGAACACCACAGGATGGTTGTCAAAAACTATAGCAGACGGCGCACCGTGTGTAGTCTCCTTTACATGGTCTTCCATTGAGAACGAGATGCCGACAGGTGACGGTAATATGCGCATAACTGTAAATGATGTCGTCAGGGCGTCTATTCAGATTGCGCAAGGAAACGTGTCTATAGACCTGTCACCGTATCTGTCGTCTGGCACTAACAAGGTAAAGATAAGGATCTCAGATGCTTACGACCAAGGTAAGACAACCACCTTTACGATAACTTCTGTCGCATTGTCAATTTCGTCAACATTTGATACGACTCAGCCGTATACGAGTACATTCACATTCCCTTGTACTCCTGTCGGCAACATTGAGAAAACAATACATGTACTGATTGACGATAAAGAAGCTGTGACGCAGACGACAAGTCTGTCAGGAAGACAACTTAACCTTGTCATTCCTGCGCAGTCACATGGCGGTCACTCGCTCAAGGCATACTTTACAGCCGACATCAACGGCGAGACCGTCAGTTCCAATACTCTGTATTACGAGTTCATTTTCCTTGTTCCGCTTAACAATACGGTCGTAATCACATCTTCGTTCAATAAGGACAGTGTAGCGCAATACTCTTCTGTCCCGATTCCCTACACTGTGTACAACCCTGCTTCACTGAGTTCAGAAGTCAATATCTACATCAATAATGTACTCTCTTCTACTCAAACAGTTGATAGGACTGAGCAGAGTTACACGGTCAAGGTCAATACGCCGGGGACAGTCACAGTCCGCATTGAAAGCGGTGGGACTACGAAGACATTGCAGTTTACAGTTGTGGAATCTGAGATTGATGTAGAAGCTGAGACACAGGATCTCGCACTGCATCTCACTGCACAGGGACGAAGCAATAATGAAGAACATCCTGAGATTTGGGAAGATGGCAACATCTCTGCTACTTTGTCAGGTTTTACTTGGAGACTTGATGGATGGCAGACAGATGGAGATTCAGTCAACGTCTTGAGGCTTATTGATGAAGCCA
>Ga0326514_10001036_pt1 | contig 18315 bp, 15 predicted proteins | sample 3_2548_0518_D_FD_203653 | JGI IMG/M metagenome (GOLD analysis project Ga0326514, IMG submission 203653) | Bovine rumen microbial communities from UC Davis, California, United States - 3_2548_0518 | ecosystem: Host-associated > Mammals > Digestive system > Stomach > Rumen | place: USA... | reverse complement strand
CTTGCTTCTTGATCCACGAATCGATGAAAGAGCTGGCGCGTTGGATGCTGTCCATGATGGACGCGCCCTCTGGCACGATGCCTTTCAGGTCGGATTCATAGAGATACTTGCCGTAGCACTCGGCCACCACCACTTCCTTCGAGTTTTTCTGGAAATAGTGGCAGCCTGTGAGCAGCAAAAGGGAGACAACACCGATAAGAACGCTTAGTCTGCTCATTTATACATGTTTCTGACCTTCTCCAACACGCTCTCGTTGATTTTTACGGGATATTTTTCCTTCAGCGACTTCACCCAATTTTGCTCCAATTCCACCTGATAGTCGGAAGTGACGAGGCCACGGGATTCCTTGAGGGTCTTTTGTTCGGGCTTGCGCACTTCGCGGATGCACACGATGGTGGTCGACTGGTCGACGGTGGAGGGGATTTCGTTTCTCACACCCACCTTCCATTCGGTTTGGTCGACATATTGGTTGTCGCCTCTTTGATAGTAGCCCTTGCGCACGAAGGCATAGCCGATGGAATCGCGTTGGATGGCGCTTCTCAGGCTGTCAAGTTCGACACCTTTGTCTAAAAGGGCCTTCACCTTGGGCAGCGATTCGGGGCGCGTAACGGTGATGACGGTGGCGTAGGCGCGGTCGCCCCACATGTATTTGGAGGCGTTGCGCTTGTGGAACTCGGCGAGGCCGACGGTGTCTTTCACGGCCTTGTTCCACACTTCGCGGTCCATGAGGTCGAAGAGCAGGATGCCGTCCTTGTATTCCTGAACCAAAGCCTTGAACTCGGGATACTTGTCCTCCAAATGGGCGTCGGCGTAGTTCATGGCCGTTTCGTTGGAGAAACTCTCGTAAAGCTGGTAGGCGTAGGTGGCTGGAGTGACGTATTTCTGTGTGGTCATGTTGGCCTTGATGTAGGTCACGAAGTCGCTCACCTTGGTAGGGTTGTTCTCCAAGCTGAACAGGGTGGCGTTCATGTCCACGTTGGCGGCGGGTTCGTAGGCGTTGCGCAGGATGCTGCTGTCGATGGTGGCTAAGAAAGCCTCAAGGTTCTTGTCGTTCTGCTTGAACTTGTATTCGCTTTTCACTTGCCTGAGCACCAGTTCTTCCGACTTCTTGGAGCGCATGTCCTTCTCGATGCGCTCGCTCAAGCCCTTGCTTTCCTTATCGAACGAGCTAACGCCCGATGTGCTCAGCAGTTTGATGATGTGGAAACCGTAATTGGTGCGTACAGGTTTCGCTATTTCATCAACTTTCAGCGATTTGCATACTTCGATAAATTCAGGCACGATGCGGCTCACAGTGAAGCTGCTCAATGCGCCGTTGCGGGCGATAGTGCCTTTGTCGTCGGTGTATTGCTTCACCATTTCGTTCCAGTTCTTGCCGTTTTGGGCCATCAGTTCTTTATAAATGTTATCGGCTTTCTGCTTCATGGCGGCTACATCTTCGGCGGGCGCGTCGAAGGGCAGTTGCAGGAAGATGTGCGCGGCTTGGATGCTTCCGAGGGCATCGGTGATGCTGACGACCTTGATGAGGTGGTAGCCGAAATCGCTGCGCACTGGCATGGAGATTTCGCCTTCCTTGGTGTTGTAGGCACCTGTCTCAAAAGGATATACCATGTCGAAAACGGTGAAATAGCCGAGGTCGCCGTGGTTGCCCGGACGGGCAGGGTTTTGGTCGGTGGCTTTCATGCCTTTGGCCGAGGGGTCGTCGGAGTATTGGTCGGCCAACGCGCCGAAGTCAGCGCCTTTGGCAAGGGCTTTCTTGCGGATGTCCATAGCTTTGTTGTAGGCTTTCAGGGTGTCCGACGGCAGGGCGTTCTTGTCGCAGCGGATGAGGATGTGCGAGGCGCGTATATCCTTGAGTTTGCGCTGATAAGCCTCTTCAATCAGTTCGTCGGTGATGTCGTCGCTGCTCATAAAAGGCTTGGCCAATTGTTTGCGGTAGCCGGCCAGTTCCTTCTTGAACTTCGCGCTGGTGTCCAATTGCAGCCGCTCGGCTTCCATCACCTTCATGCGGAAGGTGGTGAAAAGTTCGAGATAGTCGTCGACGGACTTCTTCTCAATGACATCGCTCTTGAGGTTGTTCTTGTAGTAAACATCGGTGAAATCCTTCACGGTGATGCTCTGGTCGCCGATGGTCATCAGCACTTCCTTGTCGGTTTTCGACTGTGCTTGGGCGAAAAAGGCTGGCATGATAAGTGATGCCAACACAAACATTTTCAAAAAGTTACGATTTTTCATTCTTGATATTAGTTGTTTGTTCATTATTCCTATAACGCAAAACGGTGGATTTTATTTCAATCCGCCGTCCACTTCCAATCCGTTGGCCAATACGCTGATGTCGTTGACTTGGATGGCCTCAAAAACAGTCTTCACCTGCTCGATTTGGCCGAGATGGAGCATCAATCGCTTGTCGGGACGCTTCTCAATCAAGCCTTCGGGAATCTTGTTTTTCAGCAGACCGAGCACTGTGTTGAGCATGGTGTCGGTGCCGAAGCCTGCGTCGATGCTTACCAATAAGTCGCTGCCAATCAATTCGATAATGGTGAGGTTGGCAGAGATGTCCTTCTTGACGAAACCCAAATTAAGCGGATAGGTCACGCGGACGGTCTTTGAATCCACGGTAGAAAATGAAATCTGTTGGTTAGTCTTTTCTTGCAGTATCGACTGTAGTTCGGGAAAAGTAATTGATGCTTTCATGTCAACTTCTCTTGCTATAATTAGGTGCCTCTTGGGTAATGGTCACGTCATGCGGATGGCTTTCGAGGATGCCTGAGTTGGTGATGCGGATGAACTTGGCCTTCTTGAGTTCCTCAATGGTGTGTGAGCCAGTGTAGCCCATGCCCGAGCGCAAGCCGCCAACCATCTGATAGACCACTTCGGAGAGCGTGCCTTTGTAAGGAACACGCCCCGCGATGCCTTCGGGAACGAGTTTCTTCGCGTCTTCCACGTTGTCTTGGAAATAGCGGTCCTTCGAACCTTGCTGCATGGCTTCGAGCGACCCCATTCCCCTGTAAGTCTTGAACTTACGGCCTTCGTAGATAATCGTGTCGCCCGGCGATTCATCCACGCCAGCGAAGAGCGAACCCGCCATGATGGACGAGGCGCCAGCGGCCAAGGCCTTCACGATGTCGCCCGTGTAGCGGATACCGCCGTCGGCGATGAGCGGGATGCCCGTGCCTTCCAAGGCTTTGGCCACATCCATGACCGCAGTGAGTTGCGGCACACCGATGCCAGCCACCACGCGCGTAGTGCAGATGGAGCCGGGACCAATGCCCACCTTGATAGCGTCGGCACCTGCCTCGGCCAAGGCTTTGGCGGCCTCGGCAGTGGCGATGTTGCCCGCAACGATGTCTATTTCGGGATAGTTGTTTTTCAGGTTGCGCACCATGTCAATCACGCCCTGCGAATGGCCATGTGCCGTGTCGACGACCAAAGCGTCAACGCCTGCATCAACCAAGGCGGCGGCGCGTTCAAGGGTGTTGGCGGCAATGCCCACGGCGGCGGCCACGCGCAAACGACCGCGCGAGTCCTTGCAGGCGTTGGGGCGCGCCTTCACCTTAATTATATCTTTATAAGTGATGAGGCCGACGAGGCGGTTGTCCTTGTCGACCACTGGCAGTTTCTCGATTTTGTATTGTTGGAGGATGTCGGCGGCCTTCTCGAAAGAAACCTCGGTAGTGGTGATGAGGTTTTCCTTGGTCATCACCTCGGCGACGGGGCGTTCCAAGCCACGCTCGAAGCGCAGGTCGCGGTTGGTGACGATGCCGACCAACACATTGTGGCTGTCCACCACGGGGATGCCTCCGATGTGGTATTCGCTCATCAGGTCGAGGGCGTCTTTCACGGTGGCGTCGACGTGGATGGTCACGGGGTCGCTGATCATGCCGTTTTCGGCGCGTTTCACCTTGCGTACTTCGGCGGCCTGCTTGCCGATGGTCATGTTCTTGTGCAGCACGCCAATGCCGCCTTCTTGGGCGATGGCGATGGCCATGCGGCTCTCCGTGACGGTGTCCATACCGGCGGAAACCACGGGGATGTTGAGGTCGATGCGGCGCGAGAACTTGGTTTTCAGGCTCGTTTCACGCGGGAGAACATTACTGTAGGAAGGGACCAGCAGAACATCGTCGTAGGTCAGGCCTTCACCAACAAATTTTTCGTTATCAAGTGCCATGGCGTTTAGGTTTTAATTAATCTGCAAAGGTACACTTTTTTTCGATAGGGTAGGAGGTGTTGGCCTAAAAAATGGCAAAAGTGGTTAAATCAGGATGTATTATCCTTCCATCTGTAAGGCCAAAAAATGACGGAATAGCAAATATTTTGCGATTTTTGGCAAAACAAAAAGTGAGATTTTTGACAAAAGAGAGAAAACGGGGTGCAATACTTGCCGTTTTATATGACCATGTTTTTGTAGTTTTATCCAGAGGTTTGTGAGCTTAAAAAAGTAATTCCAAAAGAGATATTTACCGCCAAACTTTGAATTTTTTGGCAAGTTTGGCTTAACCTTCCTCGGTGTTCTCAATAAATAAGTTGTTTATTGTTAGCACTTTAGCAAAATCATCACTATGTTCACCTTGAGCCAATCCCTTGGTAGTTATGAGGACAGTCCGAATGGCTTTGGGAGTCTTGGTTTCAGCCTGGAAGGTCTTGATTCGGTTTCCAAGTTTTAGGCTCTCTTCTGCATCCTGGCTGTATTCATAGCGGGAGTATTTCATTTCGCAAATATCAACAACGCCGTCGGCGCGGTCTATTATCATGTCAATCTGCGCCCCTGGGGTGGACTTGCGGCTACGCCAAGAATAGTAAGAGGTGAGGATGGTGTCCAATCGCAGGGATTGTATGATTTCCCAAATATGATACATGCATAGGCGTTCAAAAGCCAGTCCATACCAAGTGTTTTGGCCCGGTGTGTTGAGGGTATGCCTCCAATAAGCGCGGTCGGTGATGGTTTCGGAGGCGCAGAAAGTCTGGTAGAAGATGGTGAAGAAGTCAATCAGTCTGTAAATGCCGGAGTTTTTTTTGCCTCCGTCACTATGGTGGATGATGAGGTCGCAATACACCAAATCTTTGAGCATTTTGGTCAGTTCCTCACCCGAGGACATTTTAAGGGCAGTGGCAATCTGTCCCCTTGTCATCCCTTCCTTGCTCTTTGAAAGCAAGCGGATGATGTCCATGTATCGTTCAGGGGTTTTGAACAGAGAGGTGTACAAGCGTCGGAACTCGTTCTTGAATTCCGCATTGGTGGAGAAGAACAGCATATCGATGTTCTCGGCCGCACTCTTGGACGGGTCGAGCAGGGAGAAATAGTAGGGCACACCGCCCAGTGCCAAATAAAGTTGAAGGATGGTCATCCTGTCCCACCTGTAGTGTTTGGCCTTGAAGTACATCTCGGACTGATAAAGGTTGAAGGGGCGCAGATGCATTTCGTGTGTGGTTCGCTTGTGCAATCCGCCCCGATTTTCGATGACGTTGCGAATCATCCACGAGGTGGCGCTTCCGCAGATGACCAAAAACACGTTGTCGTGCCACGAAGCGATGTTATTCCAAAACCTACCTAATTCTTTGACGAAACCGGAATACTCGAAGTCGAAGCAAGAGATTTCGTCGATGAAAACCACACAACGTTTCTTGCGCTTGTTTTTCTCGATAATGGTTCCTAAAGCCTCAAAAGCCTGTTTCCAATTCTTCGGTTCGGGGCCGTCGTAGCCATATTTGGTCAGGGCCGACAAGAAGGCGTCCCTTTGGTCTTCACGGTTTCCTTCCAACACGCCGCTGACAAAAAAGTCGAATTTGTCCTTGAAGAAATAACGAATAAGGGATGTTTTGCCAACGCGGCGCCTTCCATACAATGCGACGAATTCGCACTTCCCGCTTTGGTTGTAGGCCGACAGCTTCGCCAGTTCTGTATCGCGTCCAATAATCTTATCCATAGCATTCTAACATTTTTGCAAAAGTAGTGTTTTTCTTGAAATGTTCCGCCAAACTTGCCAAAAAAAGCAAAGTTTGGCGGAACATTTGTTTCTTTTGCCTGACAAATCGATGTTTGCCAAACGCTATTTTCCACTATAATTTGTAATTTTGGCCGCTTTTCTCCGCTCAAATCAAACCAGCCCAACCATATATATCGGTAGCAAGGTCGTTTCGCCGTCGTGACGCAAGTATTTGGTGTAAAAACAATTGAAAATCATTCGGAAACAATAAAAATGTCTATCTTTCCCGCTGATTTATTTCGGAAAAACACTACTTATCCCCTAAATCTTATTGGCAAAAATGCTATCGTTCCCCGAAATTCTGTCCGCTTGCGCACGTTTTCCATTTTACAAAGCCATGTTTTTGTAGTTTTACCCTCTATTCCCTGCGGAAAGTCGAAATTTTTGGCACATTCCGCAGCGGATAGGCGTTGTTTTGTCATAATTTGTCTATCTTGTCCAACACTTCATCGGGTTTTTCCGTCCATTGAATCACATTGTCTGGGTGTTGACCCATGTAACTGATGTAATCGCGAATTAGCTGGTAATGCTTGCGGGCGAAATCAGTACTGATTTTGCCATAACTATCAAAACAAATTGGCTCATGGTGGGCTATGCGATTGCGGAACTCGCGAATATGGGTGAGGTCCTTGTAAACGTCGGACTGGCTCTTGCCTTTTACTTTGTTGGGGAATATGCGCAGGAGCGACTTGCCGCCCCTTTTGTATCTTTTCTTGGAAAAGAGTTTTGTCCAAAACCCCATCGTAAGGGATGCAACCATTTTGTCATTGTTATATATTCCGCGTCGCCTATAACTGGCTTCGGTTTGCTTTATCTCGTCCATGTTGAATTCCAGCAACTTGCCTGTATCTGCTTGGTTGACAATCCAATCAGGATTGGAATAATAGGCCCTGTAATGCTCATTGATGGCATTCCTCAACATGACTTCAAACAGATTCAATACGCCACAAAACCGCTGGCATAGTCTTAGGTTGTAGCGATATAATAGCATAGTCTTTCGTTTGTCACCTGAGCAAGCATTGGCATATTTACCCATTCTGGCTGCCGAAAATATCTTTTGACTCGTCTTAAAGTCCATTTTTTGTCATTTTTATTCTTTTTTTCAGTTTTTCTTGCAGGTATTCAGGATTTCTTCCTATTTTTGCGGCGTAACACCCCGTTGTCCCTGCTTCGGCACACTTCGGGGTTAGTGTTTTTATGGAGCGGTTGGTTTTAGTTGCAACGTTGTTTTGTTTAGAATAACAATTTGCAAAAGTAAAAAAATCATTCAAACGTTCCCGGTGCTTTTGCTATTTTTCACTATAATTCACTACATTCCATTGCCGTTTGGCGGCAAGCCGCTATTTTTGCGGAAAATAACAGGCAATGGATCATCTGAAGAAAAAATACCGACAAACCGAGCATCATCCTGAAAAATGACTATTTTTGCAACCATGAGTTGTGATGATGAGATTATCAAACGGAAATTGTATTATGACGGTCTGAAACAGGTCATTGAGCATCCTATTCCTGAAAACTATGCCAAGGAAATAGATGATTTGCTTCAGGAAGACGATGCCGACAAGGAAGAAGCAGAAACCTTGCTGATGTGGAAAGAGGTGGCTGCCCCAGTGTGCAATGCCATTGTGTTCGTTCACAACAACCGTTTCCTGTTGGACGAAAAAGAAACCATCATCAATGAGGATGCCGACACGCCTTTCATGCCATCCGATGAAATCTTCAAGACGCTGAAAACCTTGCTCAAAGCGACGGTCATGGAGTTTCTTTCCGTGCTGCAAATCAGTTCGGGCGAAAAGGAGGAACTGCTTGACAGGGTAGAGCATGACGATAAGGAAGGTTTCAGGTCGCTGTTGGAGCGGAGCCGATGCGACACCACGGCATTGGCCCAACTTTGCACCTGCTGTTGGGACGATTCTTTCACAGCCGAAAACATAGAGGATTCTGACCTTTCATACCTGCTTGATTACATGGCAAGCAAGTTGAAAAATAGTAGTGAAGCCGATGACAAAACGATGCTTGAAGCCGTGGAGCAATGGCAGCCTTCTTCCGAGTTGATTGATTCCGACGACAGCGACGAGACCCTTGACCGATACATGTCTGACTACCGTCGTTTCATTGAGGCCGAATTTAGTGTTTTCCTTCATTACTATTGGGACTTTTACGACGAATTCCTGTTGAAAGAGCGTAACCTCATCGAACCCATCCTTGACCATCCTTTGGCTGTGGACTTGGTGAACCGGATTTGGAAAGATTATGAGGCCAATCTTTTAGGCGGTTCCTTTTCCCTTCCCGACGACTTCTTCCACTCGAAATGCACAGCCGATGACACGGAACACATGCACATCAAGCTGTCCGTTGAGGACAAGGGCACGGAGCTTTTCACCGAGTTCATCAACTATGTGGCCGAGAAGGGCTATATCGAAGACAGCCCTGCCGTGAAAAACCTGTTCGCCTACCGCCTGACAGGGTATTACAGACCCGAGAGCGACCTGCCGACCATCGTCTGGAACGGAAGAAACGGCAAGTCCTACGAGCTTATCTACCTCATCCGTTACCTCTGCGACCGTGGCGACTACAAGAAAATGCGCCGTTTCTTCGAAGGCCCCGAATGGGTGAAGGAGAAAGACAGCAGCTATGCCCACTCAGCGGATACGGAGTTCAGGAGGAAAATGGCGGAGATTTATCCTGGGATTTGTGAGTTCAAGAAGTGATTTTTAAAACATTCTGAGAACCAAACATATATCCGACAGCAAACGACTACTGTCGACAACAAACGTTTAATCAACGGCTTAGTCTTGACAAAGTTTTCATCTTTGCGGTGTGAAACAATTAAACCCGCAAATATGGAAACACAAGAAAACATCAAAAGCAACCTGACGGAAAAGAAGCCTGCAGCCAAGACAATCCCCGAATACATTGAGGGCATCCCAACGGAGAAGACGAAAAGCCCGGAAAGACGTCGTTTAATTGAGAGTTATTATGAATCGTTGTGGAAAGAACTGCAACGGGAAAACGGGACGAATGGCATTTTCAACCCGTTTTTGGGTGTTACTGTCATTGTCAAGAAAGGAGAAAGCGACAAAAAGACAATCAATCGCGCTTCTGCTGACTGGAAATCGACGTTTGCAGTAAAACATCTAAAGCAAGTCATCACATCAGCTCATGGAAAAGAAAACGCACCTGTTTATGTGGAACCCAAGACGGGAACACAAAAAAAGAACGGTTACAAGAATATGGCCATCCTATATTATGAGTTTATCCAACCCGAGACAGCGTATTTGAACTTTACGGTAAAACTGACAATAGGAATCAAAAGCGACGGGAAACATGTTCAGTATTGTGTGAATAAGATAGAGGTATAAAAACAAAAAACCAATCGTATCCAGCGATTACCCTAACCGATAGGGAACACATACGATGTGGTTTTCTGCCTGCAAAATTACAACAAAAACCAAAACGCCGCCATAAACATTAAAAAATAATTCCCGAAATTAGGGAAAACCGTTTGGCCAACCGCTATTTTCACTATAAGTTTACTACAATCGTAGGTTTTCAGATGGCATGGTGTATTTTTGCGTCCATTATCAACAATTCATCTATGAAGAAAAAACGTGCAAAATGGGATGTCGGAATACTGAATTGTTTCCCCGAAGGAGCAAGAGATACGGTGAAAGCAATCTGCGAAAGGGATAACTTGAATTTGCGTTTTTGTTCATCTATAATGACGAACTACTGTACAGGCCTGTGGAGTTATCATAATATATACATTGATATTGGTTTGGATAGGTTTACTTTTCTTATTATTTTTGCTCATGAGTTGGCCCACTATGAGATGTATAAAAAATATCGTAGACGCGAAACAAAAACTCACCCCAAATGTCATGGAAAAGAGTTCCAAAACATGTTCGAAACTCTTATCGAACCATTTTTGACAGAAGAGATATATCCTCCTGATGTGCTTGTCGAAGTTAAAAAGTGGATAAAAAGAGGAGACCTGGGATGGGAAGGGTACCCGTTTATACGAATTGCTATGTATTGTGATTATAGAAAACTTGAAGACCTGCCAGACGGAACACATTTTAAAACCAGAGGCTGTGGCTATATCAAGGTAAGATATGACGAAGCATCAGGAAAGTATCTATGCTATGCAGACTATGGATGGGTGCTATACGACCCGAACGAAAAGGTAGTAGTGTTATAAAACTTATTTTATGAGTATTCCGAAGAAAAAATATCGACAAATTGAGCATTGGTCTGAAAAATGACTATCTTTGCAACTTTAATTAAACTTAATGAGTATTTAATCAAGCAAGTAGGTTCATGAACAAAAAGTTCATCTGTGTAATAGAGTTTTTTATCTTTTTGCTGTCAGCCTTTTCTTGTAGTTCTTATAAGGAAATACCCTATCAATATCAACCTCCTACAAGAGAAGAAGAGATAATTGACGAACATCTCTCAAGGAATGACATTGAAGCTCTTATAGAAGATTGTATAAAGTACCATGACTATAGTACTCCTGTTGTCAATTATTTGCTTTATGACATTGATTACACCAACGCGGATTATTCTTTATTAATACATTATCAAAACCTTGCACAACACGATTCGGTTCTTTATAATGGTTATGAATCACTTATAATTCAAAAGGAGGAGAAAATTCTTGATTATGTTTCTAAGTTAGACATAGATGGAATCGCTGATTACTATAAAACAAACCCGTCGGAACAATCTTTTCTGAGGCCTGTACTATGTGATGCTTTTCTCACAATCATAGATACCCTTCAATATGTTGATATAAAAACATTATACAACTCTTTCGAGAAGACAGACATTGGAGACTCTATTGCTCCGTATTATATAGAAATGAGAGAAGCCATTAAACCTGTTATTACTACTAGTTATAAAGCGTATTGTGCAACCGAAAAGGAAATAGTGGATTATTATAAAGAAAAAGCCGAAGAAGAATTGGATTTATATGTATCGAGTCACATTGAAACATTCATTGAGGCCTTATTTGACAAAGATTTACCCAGAAAACAAGAAAAAATTAATGAAAAGTTTAAATCATCGTTTTATAATAGTTTTTCAACGAATTCGATGATGGATATTGTCAACACCAACATAACTGAACTAACCTCCGTACTTAATGCAGGCAGAATTGATTTTATAGAATCCCTTTCAGAAGAAGTTGTTGATAATGCTAGGTTCACCATTCCATACGAGGTTAGTTATATAAAGAATGATTTCCCCCAAGTCATGAACATTAGTGACTTATATAAAATATCAGAAATACAACACAGAATTGATTGGTTTGGTTTAGTTTTAGGAGCGGCTTCTTTCTTTACAGGTGGATGGGCTGGATTAGCTTTGTCTCTATTAGATATTCATCACGGTGTTAAGGATGTAAAAGGGAAAGCGGCTGAAGCTTTGCCATATATCCAATCTTTTGTTACAAAGACACAGACGTATTTAGAGGATGTGTCATCCTATTGTATTACTGAGGGTTTTTCTCAATATGACAGAAAGAGCGTCCAATCATCCAATAATTTCGAGGAGGTTATTTATGAAATCTATTAAAACATTTTCACTATCATTATTATTACTTATAGTTGTTTTTCTATCTCCCATTTCATGCTATTCACAGGCAGGAATTGTCGGGAAATCAGCTGCTAAAAAAACGACCAAAACCATTGCGAAGCAAACTGTCAAGAATGCCACGAAAAGTGCTGTTAAAGGAGCCGTAAAAAAAGAAATAAAAACTGCTGCAAAACAAACCGTAAAAAAAGAGGCCATCAAATCTTCTACTACAATAGCAAAGATGGAAGCCAAATCATTGACTAAAAAAGCCATTAAACAAGAAACAAAAAAAGTACTTGAAAGTGGAACTGTTCGGACATCAAAAGAAGCCACGGAAGCAGTCCTAAAAAAAGAAGCACATAAGACGGCCAGCGAATCACTTGTAACGACGTCCATCAAGAGGACCGAGAAAACTGCATTAAAAAGTGGAGAAAAGACATTAGCGAAAAAAGGTGTCAAATCTTCAACTCAAAAAGCCGCAACAAAGACTATTACTAAAGCTTCTGCACAAGAGAGTAAAGCTATTATGAATTCTGCTGTCAAAACAGAAGTAAAAACATTATCAAAGATTGAAGGAGTAAGAGCTGCCCAAAAAGTAACGACAAAGGAAATCACTAAAAAAACCGCATCAGAAACAGTTGAAAAAGCTTTAAATAGAACTGCTGCTGAACGGTGGAGTGTATTGGCGAAAAGCGATGCTCAATCTACAGCAATCTTGTTGAAAGACCTAGAATCGAATCCGCAGTTGGTAAAAAGCTTCAAACAAAACCCTGCGTTACTAGATGTCTACCACAGAAACATTGGATCTCCAACATATAGGACGGATTTAAACATGTTGAGATACCAATCTTACGGCGCAAATAAGTTTTCCGATGAATTGGTGTTTCGTAATAAAGCCACAAAACAATTAGAAAGATATACAGGTGACAATTTAAAAATAGTTGAAAAAAACGGAATAAACTATATTAAAGATGTTAAGTCTGATAAAGTATTAGGAACAATAAGTGGGACAGCTGAAAATAGAGTGATTCATGTAGAAGGAAATGATAAAATATTGCTCAATCTATACCCACCTAGCAACAGTTCGATTATTGTTGATAATGGTTATGCAAAAACCGTATATAAAACCGACAAGCAGGGGTTTGTAAAAGAGTGTACCACACAGTTTTATAAAGACATTCCATCAGGGGTTGGTAAGGACAGGAATAAAGGAAAGATAAAAAGAATAAAGGAAATAAAAAACGACTACAACACATTAGGGCAAAAAAGTAGTAGAAATCACAACTTAGATGATGAAGGTGGGCACATTGTTCCAAAATCAATGGGCGGCTCTGATGATGCAATAAACATTTTCCCTCAAAATACTAAAATGAATAGATCTGGAGTTTGGAAGAAGAGTGAACTGGAGGCTAAAAAAGCAAGAATGAATGGCAAGTATGTCGAAAGAACTATCACTTTTTCAAAAGAAAATTCATCTTCACTACGCCCCAGCAGTGTCCATATAATCCAAAAAATTGATGGGGTAGTGACCGTTGATGAAATAATTGCCAACCCGAAAGTTATAAAAAAATAAAATGCTGAAGTAATACTGAATAATTCTTTGATTCAATGTTGTTGTTTTCTTTAATTGCCGATTATACCGTTATTGTCATTAAAGACAGCGGCAAAAAACGTCCAAAGCCTCGAATACTACATCCGAAACGAGGTGCATAAGCTTTGCTGCGATGAGGAAATCAATTGCGGCGGTAAGTCTTATATTCAACACGAATGTCCATGAAATCGTAGATTCAGCGAAGCTAATGATTCACGAAATCGCAGATTGGCTAGCGCCGAATCGGAGATTTCAACGGAGTTAATTGTCAGAAATGAATTTTTGAAAAATTGACTTCGTCGAATTTTCAATTTCGCGGCAAATTGGTGGTCATTCGTGTTTGGATAAAAAAAACAACAATACACAGTTGCGGAGAACGAAAAAAGTAGTATTTTTGCAGCGTCAATCAAAGGAATTCGCAGAAAGGATGACAACCTTTATGGCCATTACGGTCGTTTCGAGCCTCAACATAAACGAGCCATCACTTTTCCGTGGTGGCTTTGTTTTTTGAGCCAGGTTCATTCGGGACAGTGATACAATATTGAACCATTTCCTGAGTAGAGCGTTGAAGGCCGACCGTAAGTTTCACCTCGCCATATTTCAGAATAATCAACTTTTCGAATTGCTTTTGGTTTTGGGTTCTTCGATTAGTGGCTTTCTCGTCAATCTTAACTGCGTTTTCGAGTATTTCTGTCAGATGGAAAACAGCAAGCGTTGAATTGTAGTCACGTGCCGCTTTCTCATAAGTCTCGTTGATGGACAGGAATTTCACATAGATAAACGTGCCTAAGTCGTGGTTCCAAACCTTTTTGTCAGGATGCTCCGAAATCCAATGGGCATAAAAGTCCTTGATAACTAAAAACAGACCTCTGCCGTTTTTCGGAAAATGTGTATTTTTGCACCATACAAATTCAATTGCCATGAAAAAGATTATCACCAACTTACTTGCCCTTTTGGGACTGGCCACCGCTTGTGGCCATCAAAGTTATGAAAATGCAGAGGTCAACACGTTTGCTGAACGCATCAAAAGCCCCGACGTCGTTTTGCTCGACGTGAGAACCGCCGAGGAGTTTGGCGAAGGCCACCTCACGAATGCCCTCAACATCGATGTCAAAGAGGAAGGCTTTGTCGAAAAGGCGAAGTCAACCCTGCCGACTGACAAGACCATTGCCGTGTATTGCAGAGGCGGAAAACGCTCAGCCAATGCCGCCGCAATGCTTGCCGAAGAAGGCTTCAAGGTCGTGAATCTTGTAGGCGGCATCACGGCTTGGAAGAACGCGGAGATGCCGATGGCTATGGCCGAAAATGCTTACGAAGTGGACACCTTCACTACCCAAAGCGGAAAGACGGTGAAGTTCCACGCCTTGGTTCACGCCAGCATCCGAATCGAATACGACGGCAAGGAAATCCAGATTGACCCCGTGGCGAAGTTGGGGGAGAAGACCATCAACTACGCCGCCATGCCCCAAGCGGACTACATCTTCATCACTCACGAGCACCACGACCATTTTGACACCACGGCCATCAAAATGCTGACAGGCGACAACACCCAACTGATTACGAACCAACGCTGCGCCGAAATGCTTGGCTACGGCACCGTGATGGCCAACGGCGATACGCTCCAAATCGCCGACGACTTCACCGTTGAGGCTGTTCCCGCCTACAACACCACCGAAGGACATCTGCAATTCCACCCCAAGGGGAGGGACGACGGCTTCATTCTCACCCTCGATGGCTTGAGAATCTACATTGCCGCCGACACCGAAGACATCCCCGAAATGGCTGAAATCAAAGACATCGACGTCGCTTTCATGCCTTGCAACCAGCCTTACACCATGACCCCCGAGCAACTCATCAACGCAGCTCGGATGGTCAAGCCGAAAGTGTTGTTCCCTTACCACTACGGCCAGACGGATGTGAGTGGCATCCCCTCACAATTGGAAGCCGATGGGGTAGAGGTGAGAATTAGGCATTATGAATGATTTTTTGCGGCATAGATGAAATAACGATTGACATGGCAAACAATACAGAATATCAGCGTATTATCGAAAAGTTTCGGCTGGAGCCACATCCTGAAGGCGGCTACTACCGTCAGCTGTTCGGCAATGACGACACAGGCAAAAAGGATATTTCCACTATCTATTACATGCTTACAGGCAACGACATGTCGGCTTTCCATAGGTTACACGGCGTGACGGAGATTTGGTATTATCATGCAGGCGAACCGCTTAACCTCTACGTCATTGATACAGAAGGGAATTTGGTTGTTCACAACCTGTCGCCCGACGGTGAAATGCAGGTGGTAATCCATCCAGAGCAATGGTTTGCAGCGGAAATCCCCTCGAAAGAGGGATTCTGTTTGGTGGGTTGTGCAGTGGCGCCTGCCTTCACCTTTGAGAACTTCGAACTTGGATGCAAAGAGACACTATTACAGCGGTTTCCAAAATATGCAGAATTAATCGGGAGATTATGTTCGGAATAAACAATAGCCTCGCCGGTTTTCCAGCGAGGCTATCGGTTTTTGTGGAGATGGAGGGAGTCGAACCCTCGTCCAAACAAGGAACCCCCATGGTTTCTACATGCTTATTCCGCTGTTGGTTTTCGTGCCGTGCAAGGGAACGAACGCCCTAAACGCGACCTTATCTCCTAAGGCTTCGCCTTGCTGTCGGAGCGCCGACAAGGCTATCCCGAAATTGCTTAGCACCCCGGGCTCAGGCCGGAATCAGGAATCTCCACCTGCGGGATGTCTCGTCCCCTCACCATGTGAAGGGATTAAGCCAGTGATCTACTGTGCTTCAATCAGGCAGCGAGAGCGTAGTTGTTTTCGCCAATTACTTTTTTGCAGTCAAGATTTACGAGCGTCACTGCGAGGCTCGACATGCTTACATGACAATTCATCTTGCTGTCAAAACCATACATCCCCATTTTAGTTGAGAGTTGAGAGTGTAGAGTTTAGAGTTGTAGGGCTGTCACGATTCCCCTTCCAAAGGGGCTGGGGGATTGGGCAGCCGCACAAATTATTTAGTTGACAGTTAAGGTTGTCATCCTCAAAGAACGGACTGCAAAAGTACACCTATTTTCGATACCCCGCAAGGGGAGAAACGAAAAAAGTTTAGGTTCCTGAGCTTGTCGAAGGACCGAATCTTTTCGCAAGGTCTTTTCGACAGGCTCAACGACCGTTACTAATGCAGCGGGTTCCCAAAGCGAACCACATCCTCCTCGGTAATGTCGCTGCCGCAAAGAATCACGAGGCGTTCCACGATGTTGCGCAACTCGCGGATGTTGCCTGTCCATTGGTATTGCTTCAGGGCTTCCACTGCCTCTGGTTCAAGATTCGGAACGGGTTTGCCCATGTCTTGCGCAATGATTTCCAAGAAGTTGCCGACCAACAGCGGAATGTCGTCCTTCCGCTCGCGCAGCGGCGGCACTTGGATGACGATGACGCTCAGGCGGTGGTAGAGGTCCTCGCGAAAGTTGCCTTTCTCGATTTCGGTTTTCAGGTTCTTGTTGGTGGCCGCCAAAATCCTGACATCGACAGGAATCTCTTTTTCGCTGCCTACGCGGGTGATTTTGTTTTCCTGCAAAGCCCGCAAAACCTTGGCCTGTGCCGAAAGGCTCATGTCGCCGATTTCGTCCAAGAAAAGGGTGCCGCCGTCGGCCAACTCAAAGTCGCCCTTGCGCTGCTTGATGGCGGAGGTGAATGCCCCTTTTTCGTGACCAAACAACTGGCTTTCAATTAATTCTGAAGGAATGGCGGCGCAGTTCACTTCGATGAACGGGCCGCTGCTTCTTGCGCTGAGGTCGTGCAGTTGTCGGGCGACGAGTTCCTTGCCCGTGCCGTTCTCGCCCGTGATGAGTACACGCGCATTGGTGGGTGCGACCTTTTCAATCATGTCTTTCACCGCCATCATCGGCTCTGATTCGCCAATCATTTGGTGCTGGATTTTCACGGCTTTTTTCAGCACCTTGTTTTCGGTGGCCAAGTTCTTCTTGTCCAAGGCGTTGCGCAAGGTGATGAGCAGTCGGTTGAGGTCGGGGGGCTTGGGGATAAAGTCGAAAGCGCCTTTCTTGATGGCCTCGACCGCCGTTTCGATGGTGCCGTGGCCCGAAAGCATGATGACTGGCACATCCGACTCTTTTCTGATGGCTTCAAGCACCTCAATGCCGTCCATTTCGGGCATTTTTATGTCGCAGAAAATTGCGTCAAAGTCTTGTTCCTTAATATGTTGCAGTGCTTCCATGCCTGTCGCGGCATCGTCCACTTGGTAACTTTCGTTTTCGAGGATGTCGCGCAACACGCGGCGGATGGGAGCCTCGTCGTCGATGATGAGTATTCTTGGCATTGTTCTTATTTTTGCGCAAAGATAGGGATTTTTTTCCATTGTCAACAAAAAAGCCGCATCGCAATGGCGACACGGCTTCGTTACTTTTATTCTTTGTCTTTCTTTCGTTTGCGCATGAGATAGGCAGTGCCGAGTCCGGCCAACACGAGCCAGCCGCTGCCCAAGGGCGTATAGAGCGTCTGGTCGAAGTCGCCGCCTTGGTAGGGTGCGAGGGGCGTTGTGGGATTGTGGACGACACGCTCGCTGTGGTGGAAGTCCTCGTCCGTCATCAGGAACACTTGGGCATGGACGGTAGCCGTCAGCAGCAGAGCGGCGGCAAGGATGATATATTTTCTGGCGTTTTTCATATCCGTTTGTCTGTTATCTGTTGTTGATTGTATTATCTTACCACTATCTTTTGCACAAACATTCCGTTTTGGTTTGTCATTCTCATCAGGTACATGCCCTTGGCCACGTCGGGCAGGCCGATGCGGGCTTGGCCCTCGGCGAGGGTGGTGCTGTGGAGCACACGGCCTTGCAGGTCGATAAGGTCGAGGGTGGCGGTGCCGTGCCCATCGTTGGTGACCACCCATTGCGAGCCGTCGAAGAAGGCGAAGGTGGTGGACGCCGAGCCTGTCGAAGCGTCGTCGTCCTCGTCTTGTTCCTCTTCGAGTCCTGTCACTTCGAAGGTGATGTAGAAGCGCGTCCAGTAGTCGTCTTTCTTGCCGCTGAAGCTGTAGCTCGAGTTGCGGAGCATGTCGTACTGTACGCCCGTGATGTTGTCGACGAGGTAGAGCTTGTGGAAGTCGCCGTTTTGGGTGTTCCAGTGGATGGTGTAGGT
>Ga0326514_10001034_pt1 | contig 18327 bp, 17 predicted proteins | sample 3_2548_0518_D_FD_203653 | JGI IMG/M metagenome (GOLD analysis project Ga0326514, IMG submission 203653) | Bovine rumen microbial communities from UC Davis, California, United States - 3_2548_0518 | ecosystem: Host-associated > Mammals > Digestive system > Stomach > Rumen | place: USA... | reverse complement strand
GGTCTTTGAAAATTCTCCGGCGGGATATTTTCTGAAAACTTTTTCGGGGGTGTGCTTGTCCCGAATGAGGTTTTATGGTGCTTGAGGGAGCTTATGAGGTTTTCTAAGTCCGGTTTTTCAGTCGCTTGCTGTATGATCCTCCTTTACTCATATGGTTCTTCTCATTTTCTCCTTCCATAAGTGGACAAAACCTGCCTCATAGGCTCTCTCAAGCGCCATAAAGTTTACGAAACGGAGGATAATGTCATGGGAAGACGGCCAAAAGCGGCAGAGTCCTCTGTGGCTTTGCCTCCATCAAGGCCTTCCTTGAATCCTGAGAATCAACAGAACAAGATGATTTCTCTTGCTATGGATCTTGTTGAAGAAAGAATTCGAAATAAGACAGCCACGTCGCAGGAGACAACTCTTTTTCTGAAACTCGCAACTTCAAATGCTGAGCTTGAGCGTAAAAAGCTTGAGAAAGAGATTGAATTGTTGGAAACAAGGATTCAATCTATGCAAGCAGCCGACAAACGTGAGGAATTGCTTGAACGAGCTCTGGAAGCTTTTAAGACTTACAGTGGTTATAAGGATGAGGAATATATCGACTATTAAAACCTATTCGGAATTGATTAGGTTCAATGATTTTTTGGATCGATTTCACTATCTGAAGTTGGATGGAAAAGTCGGCGAAGAGACTTTTGGTTTTGATCGATATCTGAATCAGGAGTTTTATCATTCTGTTGAGTGGCGAAGCGTGCGCGACTATATTATTGTAAGAGATCTTGGCTGCGATTTGGGACTTGAAGGTTACGAAATTCATGGAAGGATATATATACACCACATGAATCCGATAGACCAGAAAGATATTCTGAATGTCAGCGATTATCTACTCAATCCGGATTTTCTAATCTGTGTTAGTCGCAATACTCATAATGCTATTCATTACGGTGACGAATCTCTATTATCGTGCGCGCCGGTTGAGCGAACCCCCTACGATACCTGCCCCTGGAAAAGATTTGAGAGGAGATAAGCTATGAACGACGAAAGTATTCTTTCATCCATTAAGAAGCTTCTCGGACCTGAAGAGGACTATACGCCTTTTGATAAAGACATCATTCTTCATATCAATTCTGTCTTTGCGATTCTTACACAGCTTGGAATCGGTCCAGAGAAGGGTTTCTCCATTACAGATAAGACTTCTGTGTGGTCTGACTTTATCGGAGACAGAAAAGATCTGACACTGGTAAAGAGCTATGTTTATCTTCGAGTCCGTCTGCTATTCGATCCGCCTCAGCAAACAGCAGTTCTTGAAAGTATGAAGCGTCAAGTTGATGAATACGAGTGGCGTCTTACGACAGCTGCTGAGTCGAATTAAGGTTTTTCTTGTTTACTTGGGTTTTTATCTCTATTTTTTAGAAGGGAGGTTGTTATGTGAATGGTGAGATGATTTTTGTCAACTCGACTGTTTTGGCACATCATGGTATCAAGGGTCAGAAGTGGGGCATTCTTCGTTATCAGAATCCCGATGGAAGTTTAACTCCACTTGGACGACTGCGATACAGAAAAGGCGGAGACAAAAAGTCTATGTCTTTCGGAAATGATGAAAAGCCAAAAGTAAAGTCTGTATCTGAGATGACCGATAACGAACTTCGGGATCGAATCAACAGACTCAATATGGAAAAGCAATATCGTCAACTGGTTGCTGAGATGACTCCGAAGAAAAAGAGTACGCTTCGAGATTTTGCAGTTGAGACATGCAAAAAAGTTGGCTATGGTTTAAGAGATGTTGGTGTTGACGCTATAGTTGCAGCGGCTAAAAAACGTACAGCTGGAAATGGCGACGATTTCGATATGAAAGCTTTCACCAAAACCCTAAAGAGTGATATAAACGGTATGGATCCCGATACGATCAAACAGGTGGCCACTTGGTATGAGAATGCACAAAAGATCACCAAAGGTCGTGAAAAGCTTGGTAACACAAGCTGACTGGTGGTGATCTGATTGCTGTCTAACACTGCTGTCCCCCGCTATTATGGCGAATTTCGTGAGCAGGTCATGGCCGGGAAGATCCCAATTAATCATGAGATCGAGATGGAAATGCATCGGATCGATGATCTGATTGCCAATCCCGGTGTCTGGTATGACGAGAATGCCGTTGAGGGGTTTATCGCTTACTGCAATGAAGAGCTGACACTTACCGACGGCTCTGATTTGGAGCTGTTGGACAGTTTCAAGCTTTGGGCCGAGCAAATCTTCGGCTGGTATTATTTCGTCGATGAGGAAGTCCCGGTACCTGATGACGATGGTCGCGTTCGTTATCGAATCAAACGAACAAAGAAGCGACTTACTAATAAGCAGTATTTGATCGTTGCTCGCGGAGCAGCCAAGACCATGTATGCGAGTTGTATCCAGAGCTACTTCCTTAATATCGATACCAGTACAACCCATCAAATTGCTACGGCTTATACCATGCGACAAGCCGATGAGACTCTATCCCCTATCCGCACTTCCATTACCCGTGCGCGAGGACCATATTTTCAGTTTCTCACTGAGGGTAGTATACAGAACACGACTGGTAAACGTGCGGATCGAGTTAAACTCGCCAGTACCAAAAAAGGTATTGAGAATTTCCTGACTGGCAGCTATATCGAGACTGTGCCTATGAGCATCGACAAACTTCAGTCCATGCGGACGAAGATTGCGACTGTTGACGAATGGCTGTCCTGTGATGTTCGCGAAAATGTTATTGGAGCCATTGAACAGGGCTCTTCTAAAATCAAAGATTATCTGATTGTTGCAATAAGTTCGGAAGGAACTGTGCGTAATGCGATCGGCGATTCGATCAAAATGGAGCTGATGAAAATACTCCGGGGAGAGATTATCGCTCCGTGGATTAGTATCTGGTATTATCGACTCGATTCGATCGATGAGGTTGCGCAACCGGAGATGTGGTTGAAAGCCAATCCGAATCTCGGAAAAACAGTCAGTTATGAGACGTATCAGCGCGACGTCGATAAAATAGAAAAGTCGCCCGTCGAGAGAAACGATACGCTTGCCAAACGCTTCGGTATTCCAACCGAGGGGTATACTTATTATTTCTCATACGATGAGATCCAGCCGCATCCCAAGCAGAGTTTCTGGCAAATGCCTTGTGCTCTTGGCGCGGATCTTTCTCAGGGTGATGACTTCTGTGCTTTTACTTTCCTCTTTCCGCTTAGTAATGGCTGCTTTGGAGTTAAAACAAGAAACTATATTTCTTCTCTGACTTTTGAGCGTCTGCACCCAGCTATGCATGATAAGTATGAGGAATTTATTCAAGAAGGCAGCTTGGTTGTGATCGATGGTACTGTGCTTGACATGATGGACGTCTATGACGATTTGGATGAACACATAGTTGCTATGGATTACGACGTTCGCTGCTTTGGTTATGACCCCTACAACGCTAAAGAGTTTGTAAACCGTTGGGAGAGTGAAAACGGACCTTTTGGGATCGAAAAAGTTATACAGGGCGCCAAGACAGAATCCGTTCCTTTGGGTGAGCTGAAAAAGCTTTCTGAGGAGCGGATGCTTTTGTTTGACGAGTCTTTGATGAATTTCGCCATGGGAAACTGTATTACTTTGGAAGATACAAACGGTAACCGTAAACTTTTGAAAAAACGGTATGAGCAGAAGATCGACGCTGTTGCGGCAATGATGGATGCCTATATCGCCTATAAAGCCAACAGGGAGGCGTTTGATTGATATGGATGAAAACCAATACCGTTGCGCCTTATTTCACCACGGGGTAAAAGGAATGCACTGGGGTATTATCCGTACAAAAGAAGAGCTTGGATATGGCTCTAATGGAGCAGATAAGGTTGAAAAAACCGAAAAGTCTGTTACAATGAAAGACGGTTATTACCATAGCGAGAAAGGTTTTGTTGCCCATCCTGACAAGATTCATAAGTATTGTCTTGATCCGGCGGCAAAGCACGGTAAGGAATTTCAGGATGATGGCTATACGCCAAATGATTCGGAACGACTCTTTCATGATCTGGAGGCAGGTTTCGACCTATCCAAGAAGAGAGATTCCCATGCCGGCTATGGTGGTATTGCCGTTTACAATATTCCGATGGAACTTGGCGTTACAAGGAAGCGCGGCTATTCAACAATTTGGCGCGAAGATGGTCCTGATGGTGAGCCTCGCTTTACAACGGCATATGTTGATCGGCGTTTGAAGGAGGATTAAATAATGGCTGTTTTTATTGAGGGCGATCATGTTAAGATCAAGAAGCTCGGCATCACTGGCCAGATCATCGATGTTATTAAGCATGATGACGGTGTAATCACTTATCTGGTCGAGAGCGATGTCGAGGGATTTCAAAATGGACCTGAGGTGCTCATGCCTGGGAACTGGCCCATTTACGAATCTTTTGCAGCTGATCTTGAATCGATTCCTAAAAATTAAAGTGAATTATTCTTCCTGACTGCTTCGGCGTTTGCCGAGGCGGTCTTTTTTTTTATGCCCATTTTTCAAACCTAACAAAGGAGGAAACCCATGAAATGGCTTTGTTAGATGGATTCCGACGCGTATGGAATTTATTCCGTAATAAAGATCCCACCGCAACTGTCCGGTATGATATCGGGCCTTCATACGGATATCGACCAGATCGTTCTCGCTTCAGTCGTGGAAACGAACGAACGATCGTAACTTCGGTTTATAACCGAATCGCTATGGATGCCGCCTCGTATCGGATGCAGCATGTTCGCCTCGATGACAATGATCGGTTTACCGAGGTTATTCAGTCCGGACTTAACAACTGTCTGACTGTTGAGGCAAACATTGACCAAACCGGTCGTGCATTTATGCAGGATCTTGTCGCCAGTATGCTGGATGAAGGCTGTGTCGCAGCGGTTCCGATTGATACCGACGACGAACCTGAAGAGTCCGGTAATTTTAAGATCTATACCATGCGCACAGCCAAAATACTTGACTGGTACCCAAAGCATGTCCGCATTCAGGTATATAACGAGCTTTCCGGACGACGAGAAGAAGCAATCGTTCCAAAGGAAACTGTGGCCATCATTGAAAACCCGATGTTTGCTGTCATGAACGAGCCAAACTCGACCATGCAGCGCCTAATTCGAAAGCTGAATCTCCTTGATGCCGTTGATGAGCAGACCAGCAGCGGTAAGCTCGATCTTATCATTCAGCTCCCTTATGTGATCAAGAGAGAAACTCAGCGGGAGCAGGCCGAGAAACGCCGAAAGGACATCGAGACGCAGCTGGCAGAAGGTAAATATGGCATCGCCTATACGGACGGCACGGAGCGGATCACACAGTTGAATCGCCCGGTTGAAAACAATCTTATGCGCCAGGTGGAGTATCTGACAAGCATGGTCTACAGCCAGCTTGGTATCACGCAGGCGATTCTCGACGGTTCGGCCGATCAAACTACTATGCTGAACTATTATAACCGGACAATCGAACCGATTCTCTCCGCCATTGCGGATGAGATGAAACGCAAATTTCTGACAAAAACTGCCCGGTCACAACTTCAAACCATTACCTTCTTCCGCGATCCGTTCAAGTTGATTCCGGTGACTGATCTTGCCGAAATTGCCGATAAGATGACTCGCAATGAGATCATGACATCTAATGAGATTCGTCAGGCAATCGGTATGAAACCGAGCAAGGATCCCAAGGCGGACGAGCTCCGCAATAAGAATCTCAGTGATCCGAATCCGGATAAAACTCCAAAAGCGGAGGAAGAGATCCCGAAAAAGGAGGAGATTCAAAATGATTGATGGCTATGACTTCGGCGGTTGGGCAACACGAAACAACATGCGTTGTTCTGATGGTCGAACGATTCTGAAAGATGCTTTTAAAGAGAACGATGGCAAGAAGGTTCCGCTTGTGTGGAATCACAACCACACGACGCCCGGCGCCGTTCTCGGTCATGCGCTTCTTAAAAATATGGAAGACGGCGTCTATGCTTACTGCTTCTTTAATAACACACAGAGCGGTCGTGAAGCCAAGGAGGCTGTGAAGCATGGCGACATTGTCGCACTCAGTATCTATGCCAACCAGCTTCGTGAGCAGGCGAAGAGTGTGATTCACGGCATGATTCGTGAAGTCAGTCTTGTTCTGGCCGGAGCCAATCCCGGCGCGTTTATCGATTCCGTTATCGTTCACAGCGACGGCAGCGTGGAGACCGATTATACGCAGGGAACAATCTATACCGGCATGGTACTCGAACTCGCCCATTCCGAAGAGGAAAACGGTGAGGAAGAAAAAGCAGGCGAAGCGGAGAACGGTACCGAAGAAGGCGCTGAGCCCGCAGCAAGCGAGGGTGAGATCGAGCATGCGGACGACGAAAAGAAAGCTGATGATGAGAAATCCAAGGATGACGAAGAGGGTGAAACTCTCGGTGACATCTTTGAGACCCTGACAGACAAGCAGCAGATCGTCGTCATGGGAATGCTGGAGGAAGCTATCCGCCAGAACGCGAAAGAAGAGAAATCTGAAACCAATTCCGATGAAAATGAGGAGGAAACCGAAATGAAGCATAATCTTTTCGATAAAGAGACCGAGAACACTGATGCCTACCTGAGCCACGCGGATGGTGTCAAGATCGTCGAACTGGCCAAGAGCTACGGCGGCGGCAGCCTGAAGGCCGCGATGGACGTTTACATCGCCGACAACAAGAAGGAGCTGGCCCATTCTGATCTGGGCTTCAATAACATCTCCACTCTGTTCCCCGACTATAAGGACGTCAAACCCGGCGCTCCCGAGATGCTGACCACCGACCAGGGCTGGGTCGGTAAGGTTCTGGCCAAGGTTCACAAGAGTCCGATCTCCCGTATCCGTACTCGTCAGGCTGACGTGCGTGATATTTCCGGTCGTCGTGCCAAGGGCTATAAGAAAGGCACTCAGAAGACTGATGCTGGTAATGTCGATCTTCTGGAACGTACCACCGAGCCGACCACCGTTTTCATTCGTTCCAAGATGGATCGCGATGACATCGTCGATATCGTTGATTTCGATGTTGTCGCCTACATGTACGGCCTTGACCGGATGAACCTGAACGAGGAGCTGGCCCGTCAGATCATGATTGGCGATGGCCGCACCGGTGATAATGCCATTGACAAGACCAAGATTCGTCCGATCTGGCTCGATGATGAGCTGTACACCATCCATCGCGACGTCGATATCGCTGCAATGCGAACCTCTCTCCAGGGCACCAATACTTCTGCCTATTTTGGCGAGAACTACATCTATGCTGAAGCGATCATCGAGACCCTGCTGTATGCCCGCGAGAAGTATAAGGGTTCCGGCAATCCCGACTTCTACTGCACTCCGCATCTGGTGAATGTGATGCTGCTGGCCCGCGACATGAACGGTCGTCGCATCTACGATAATGTCAATGAGCTGAAGGCGGCTCTGAACGTCAATGAGATCATTACCGCTGAGCAGTTTGCCGGTCAGACTCGTACCACCGTCGTAGCTGAGCCTGTTGCTGGCGGCGGCACTCAGAATGTGGAGCATACCAAGGAACTGCTGGGCATCATGGTCAATCTGGCCGACTATTCTCTGGGCGCTACCAAGGGTGGCGAGATTACCCACTTCACAGACTTCGATCTCAATTTCAACCAGCAGATCAGTCTTCTGGAGACCCGCTGCTCCGGCGCAAACACCCGTCCTCTTTCCGCGATCGCCCTCGAACTGGACGTTACGGACGACGATTAAAGAGAGGGCTGCGGTATGGCGAAGTTTTATGGCGTTGTCGGCTATGGGGAGACAGTCGAGGTTGATCCGGAGAATCGTCCCGGGGTTTATGAAGAGGTTTTTACTGAACGAAATTACACCGGTGATGTTCTGAAGAATACTCGACGTCTTGAAACAGGCGAAAGTATCAACGACAATGTTGTTCCCAACAACCTTTTCAGCATCGTCTCCGACTCCTATGCCAATGAACATATCTTCGCCATTCGCTATCTCAAGTGGAAGGGGACGCTCTGGAAGGTCACAAATGTGGAAGTCCAGGCTCCCCGTCTGCTGTTGACGATCGGAGGTGTGTATCACGGACCGACGGATTGGCCTACACACCAAGCTGTGTAAGATTCTGTCTTCCTTTGGCGTATGGCTTTGGGATCCGTTCAACTTTGAAACAGACGATCTGCAAGGAGCCATTGAACGGGAGGCCAAACGGCATGTGTACTTTCAGCCTCCCACGGGATTCAAAATGTCGTATCCATGCATTGTGTACAAACTCGCAAGGATCGATACCCGGTTCGCCAACAACAATCCCTATAGTCATAACAAAGCATATACGCTTACTGTTATTGACAAAAACCCGGATAGTCTGATTCCGGACAAGGTTGCTGATCTGCCAATGTGCAGCTTTGACCGACATTTCGAGATCGACAATCTTCATCATTTCGTATTCACCATCTATTCTTGAATAACAAGGAGGAAACCTAAATGCCTGATCATGTAAAAATCACCTGGGATGCCCCGGAAGACCGCAAGTTCGAGTATGGTGTCTCACAGGGCGTATTCTATGGTCTGGATGAAAACGGTGCTTATACCGAGGCTGAGGCCTGGAACGGTCTGATCAACGTTACCGACAGTCCCTCCGGCGCGGAGAGCAATAAGCTCTGGGCAGATGGCATCGAGTATGCCGACCTTCCCGCTGCTGAAGAGTATGGTGCTGGCATCGAGGCCTATATGTACCCGAACGGCTTTGCCGCCTGTGACGGTTCTGCGCAGCCGATCGAAGGCATGTATGTCGGTCAGCAGGTTCGCAAGAAGTTCGGTCTGAGCTGGCGTACCGAGATCGGCAACGCCAATACTCCCGAGCTCGGCTACAAGATTCATGTGGCTTATGGGCTGCGCGTGACTCCGAGTGAGCAGTCTCACGACACTGTGAACGATAATCCCGATGCCGGTACCTTCAGTTGGGATGCCACCGGTACGCCGGTTCCGTTTGCGGGGTATAAGCCTACCTGCAAGCTTGTCTTCGACAGTACCGTTCTCGGTGACAAGAAGATGACCGCTCTGGAGAAGCTGCTCTATGGCGACGGCTCCACGGTCGATCCCAGTCTGCCCATGCCCGCTGCGATCCTCTCGGCCCTTCAGGCAGCTGTCTGATTAAAGAAAAATGGGTATGTGCCGGTGTAAATGACCGGAGGGAGACGCATGTGTAAGTACACACGTTTGCTGAGGCGTCGGCGGGGATGCCTTACATAACAGATCGATAAAAAGGAGAAAATGAACAATGTATAAGAAAACCATCACCTACAATGACTACGACGGTAACGAGAGAACTGAGGACTTCTATTTCAACCTCACAGAAGCTGAGATTACCGAAATGGAGCTGAAAGTCGCCGGCGGTATGACAAAAAAGGTTGAGCGCATCGTACAGGCACAGGACAGCGCCCAGATCATCGAGGTGTTCAAGGATCTGATCAGCCGTTCCTATGGTGAGAAATCTCCGGATGGCCGCCGCTTCGTGAAATCTCCGGAGGTTCTGGAGCGGTTCACCCAGACCGAGGCCTATTCCAAGCTCTTTATGGAGCTCGCGACCGATTCCAAGGCCGCGGCAGCGTTCTTCAATGCCATCGTTCCTCAGAGAGTCGCCGAGTCTATGTCAGCCGCAGACAAAACTTCTTCCGCTCCGGTCCTGATGAGTGCAACCTGAAGGATGAATCTCCATGCTGCCGCTGACGATACAGGGATATGAATACTTCGATGAGAAGACCAGCAGTTTCGGTAGTGTAAAAACAGCAACGATACAGCTGGAGCATTCCCTGATTTCCCTATCCGAGTGGGAGGCGAGATGGAAAAAGCCCTTTCTCGGTAAGGAAGAGAAGACAATGGAAGAGTGTATTGATTATGTTCGCTGTATGACGGTCACTCAGCATGTAGATCCGCTTCTTTATAATGGATTGACACCGGCCCAGATCGAAGAGATCAACAAATATATCGAGGATCCGATGACGGCGACATGGTTTACAGAAACAGAGCAAAAACGATTCAACCGTGAAACAATCACCGCTGAGATCATTTATTACTGGATGATTTCTCTGAACATTCCGTTTGAATGCCGAAAATGGCATTTAAACCGTCTACTGACCCTGATTAGAGTCTGTAACGTGAAGAACGCTCCGCCAAAGAAAAAGGGCCGGGCTGAGAGAAAGAATGATCTTAGCCGTCGTTGGGCGCTGAATGAGGCCCGTCGTAAACGGCTGAACAGCACAGGATAAACATAGGAGGCGAGAACATTGGCCATCCGCTTTAAGCATAAGGGTGATTTTCGGAAAACCGAAAATTTCTTCAAGAATGTTTCCAATGGCGTCAAAATGAAGCTTTTGGAACAGTATGCACAGGAAGGCGTGGATGCACTCGCCTCCGCAACTCCAAGGGATAGTGGTTTGACCGCTGCTTCCTGGGGCTATCGTATAGAACAAAAGAATGGAATGACTTCCATTGTGTGGACAAACTCAAACGTCAACAAGGGGGTCAACATTGCCATAATCCTGCAATATGGACATGGAACAGGAACGGGCGGATACGTGGAGGGAATTGATTATATCAATCCTGCGATCCGTCCGATTTTTGATAAAATCAGCGAAAAAGTTTGGAAGGAGGTTACGTCAGCATGAGCGACACCATCGATACCAGAGTAGTCGAAATGCAATTCGACAACAAAGATTTCGAGAAAAATGTTAAGACAAGTGTTGAGTCGCTTGAACAGTTAAAAAAGAGTCTTGATTTAGAAGGTGCCGCAAAGGGTTTTGCAGAGATTGACAAGGCTGCCAAGAATGTAGATCTGAGCAGTATGGCTGCCAGTCTCGAAACCATTTCTAAACGGTTTACCGTTACCGGTATAATCGGTACCGATGTGCTACATAACCTCACAAACGTAGCAATTAACGCAGCGAAACGAATTGCCCATAGCTTCCTTCCGAAATCCGTTATGCAAGGATTTCAGGAGTATGAAACACAGATCGATTCCGTCCAGACGATTCTTGCTAATACCTCGGCCCACTTTGATGACCTTGGGTATACACAGCAGGAACGCCTGGACGTTATTAATACAAAGCTCGATGAGCTGAATCACTACGCGGACAAAACCATTTACAACTTTACGCAGATGACGCGTAATATCGGTACATTTACCGCCGCAGGTATTAAGCTGGACGTTGCTGTAGATTCTATTCAGGGTATTGCTAACCTGGCTGCCGTGTCAGGCTCTACCAGTCAGCAAGCCAGTACAGCCATGTATCAGCTTTCTCAGGCTCTTGCTTCCGGTACTGTCAAACTAATGGACTGGAACTCGGTGGTTAATGCTGGCATGGGCGGTAAAACATTTCAGGATGCGCTGATCAGAACGGCCAGTACCATGGGTGTTGTCGGTGAAGATGCGCAGAAGATGTTTGCCAAACTGAAAGCTGGTCAAGTATCTTTTCGTGACAGTCTGTCCTCTGGTTGGTTAAGTTCTGACATTCTGACTGAAACGTTGCAGCAGCTTTCCTGGGACTTTGAGGAGATTGCGAAGCAGAATGGACTTGCGGGAACAACTGAGGATCTGATTGCTATGGGCCGCGAGATCAAGAAGACACAGCTCCTGGCCCAAGGTTATACCGAATCGCAAATTGAGGATATTCTGAATCTTGCCCAGACTGCCTCGGATGCAGCAACAAAAGTAAAAACGTTTACTCAGTTAAAGGATACCCTGATGGAGGCCATGCAGAGTGGCTGGACTCAGAGTTGGGAATACATCATCGGTGATTTTGGCGAAGCAAAGGAACTTTGGACTGGATTCAGCGATTTCTTTAGTCGGATCATTGAAGCATCTTCCGATGCTCGAAACGCGGTACTTAAAGAGTGGCATGACCTCGGTGGTCGTGATGCCTTGTTCAATAATGATCCGAGTAAAGGGCCTCTCGGAGCTGTCTGGAATATACTTTACGGAGTTCAGAATCTTGTAGATCGTGTTAAAGGGAAAATTTCAGGATTGTTCCCGTCCCGTTCGGATGAGAATATTCTGCTTAAAATATCGAAACGAATTCAGGACATCACCGGAGCCTTTTATAAGTTGACAGAAGCGCCGAGTCTTTCTGAGGGATTGAAAGATCTCTTTGGCAATGGTGGTTTGCGCGAAAAGCTTCAGGCATCTTTTCAATCTGTACGCGACAGCATTGCCGAATTTCTTGAAAGATTGAAAATCAAAGATCTGTTTGATAAAAGTTTTGACTGGTATGAACTTGGTCACAGTCTGGGATTCAAAATCGGCGATTTTATTAAGAGTATCTTTGATTCACTTTTCCAGTCATCAGACAAATCCCTCTCAGAAATTGCACAGTCAATCGGTAAAGCGTTCGGAACATTTTTCACGGTTACGCTTCCGAACAGGCTTCGTAATATTGGCAATTGGTTCACTGGAGCCGGTACATCGATCTGGCAGGGTATTCTCGAAGGACTCAGTTCGGCTCTTTCAGGCATCTGGGATTTTGTACGTGGATTTGTTGACGGCTTTAAGGAAGCACTCGGGATTCACTCTCCTTCTACTGTTATGGAAGAAGAAGTTGGCGTCGATATGGGGCTTGGACTTTTGGCCGGTCTTGCAAAGCCGTTCAAGGCCATTGGCGCCTGGGTTCGTGAGCACATCATCAATCCAATTGTTAACTACGTCAACGAGCATAACATCGGTGAGATGATTAAGGGTTGGTTCGATCCCGAAAAGCTGAAAGAATACTGGGGCAATGTGAAGCGCGTGACCGGTGTAATCGTATCCGGTCTACGTACTTTCTTTACTGAGACCATTCCATCTTTCCTCGAATCGCATAACATTAACATGAAATCGATGGGAAAGAGCATTGCAGATTCTCCGGTTGGTGCATTTGCTGATAACTTTATCGAGTTCTTAGGCAACGTGCGTCAAGGTATATCCGATGGTTGGGGAAAATTCAGCTCTTTTCTTTCCAAGCTCTTTGGTGAAACAATTCCGAATATTCTGGAGTCCAGAGGGTTTGAAAATTTACTTAATTTTATTCTTGAGCTGAGAAGATTGACCGTGTTCAGCGGAATCTTTTCACTCGGCGGCGGTTTATGGAGGATCGGCAAAGGTTTTTCCGGTGCCGGTAAAGGAATCAAAGAAATAGCAAGTTCGATAGGAAGCATCGCCAGCAGTATTTCTTCTGTCGGAACAGGTGTTGGAAATATCGGTGATGCGATTAAGGATGTTCTGAAAAAGGGTATCACAATCAAGCAGAAAAAGCAAACCGAAGCCCTTGGTACAACTATTCTTAAAATAGCAGCCGCGGTTGGTATTCTTGCTGGTTCTCTTTGGGTTCTCGGAAAGATGGAAGACGACAAAATCGTTCGAGGTCTTAAAGTTCTTGGTGTTCTGGCTGCCGGATTGCTTGCTGTATCTCTGATATTTAAAGCCATCCATGTAGATGGTAAACCTCTGCTTCAGTTGGCAGGGGCGACTTTAATTCTTGCCCTTTCGGTAAAAACACTGAGTAAGATGGACTGGGGCACTATGTTTAAGGGGCTTACCGGACTTGCTTTGATAATGCTTGAGCTCAGTGTCTTTTTGCGAAATGCCGGTAAAGGATTCACCGGAAAAACAGCGTTTATCGGTCTGGCTGTCGGTATTGGAATCCTGGTCCTGGCGATGAAGAGCATTGCTAAACTCGATTGGGACGATATCGGCAAGGGTATCCTTGGAATTGGAGCATTGCTTCTTGAGCTGGGCATATTCATGAGGATCGGTGCAAAAGGCTTTTCGAATAAAACCGCTTTCCTTGGTATCGCTGTGGCAGTTAATTTGCTCGTTCTCGCCGTGAAACAGATTTCCAATATCGACATTGGGAAGCTGGCCAAAGGACTTCTTGGACTTGGACTTCTGTTTGTTGAGCTCGGGTTATTTATGCGCTTTGGTGCAAAAGGCTTTGCAAACAAGGCTTCTTTCCTCGGGATTGCCATTGCAGTTGAGATTCTTGTGCTGGCCGTAAAGCAGATCGGAAGCATGAATGTTGGAAGTTTAATCAAAGGTCTTGTTGGGATCGGCATCATGCTTGCCATGCTTGGAGACTTTTTAAAGAAGACCTCTGATGTCAGTAAAATAGCAGGTTTGGTTGCGATGGCATTTGCCGTGAATTATCTTGTCCGTGCGATTCAAAAGCTCGGTCGGATGAAAACGGGCAATCTGATCAAGGGCGTACTTGCTCTTGGTGGGGTATTGAGTGCTTTCGGATTCCTTGTCAAATCGGCTAAGGGGATGAACATTAAAGGTCTCGTAACTTCACTGATTCTCTTTGCTGGCACTGTTGGACTCTTCCTTGCGGCCTTTGACTATACGAAGGACAGCGATATGGACGCGATGCTCAAGTTTGCCACTTCTATTGGGAGTGTTCTTTTAGGTTTATCTGCGTCCATGTTCCTACTGAGCAAAATTTCTATAGCCGGTGCTCTACAAGGCCTTGGAAGCTTTGCGATACTGTTGGTCGGAATTGGCACCATCGCCGCAACTCTTGGGGCGATCGACAAACACTTTGATCATGGGCTTGTTGATGATTTAAACAAAGGGGCTGAAGTATTTAAGGCCGTTGGTCTTTCAATCGGAAACTTTGTTGGTGGATTGACCTCCGGGTTCGTTAACACAGTATTCGACCTTCCACAGCTTGGAAATGATCTATCGGATTTTATGACGAACGTTGACGGATTTCTGACCGGGGCCAAGAAGATCGATTCCGGTACGTCGGAAGGAATTGGATATCTTGCTTCTGCGATCATTAAAATTGGTACTGCGGAGTTTATGTCGGCTTTGGCTGAGCTCTTTGTTGGTGAAAATCCAATAACTAAGTTTGCCGATGACATGAAAATGCTTGGTAAAGCACTGGTTGACTATTCGATTACCATCGAACCGCTTGATCGGGTGCAACAGTCGACGCTTAATCGTTCGGTTAAGTTAGCCGGATCTCTTACCGATGTCGCTAATGCGATTCCCGCCTCCGGTCCGCTGATCAGTTTCTTTAATGGCGTTGGCGACATGCAGACATTCTCAGAAAATGTTGGATATCTTGGAACAGCACTTGTTGGCTTTTCTTCAAAAGTTTCCAATATTGAGAATTATGATCAGACCAAAATCGATGCCGCTATCGCTCTTGCCGGCGGTTTAGCCGAACTCGAAAAAAACCTCGAAGAGCAGGGCGGCATAGAAGATGTGATACATGGTGCAAAGTCTCTGTATGATTTCGGTGAACGAATTGGCGATGTGATCAATGAAAACGGATCAAATTCCGGTTTTGCTGTAAAACTGAATGAGTTCGTCAACGAGATCAAGAAAATCGACTTTACTTTGGGTAAAGACGATGCTAAAATAAACTCGCTCCTTGCTGTAGCATCTGCATTGTCGGAACTCGAGAATAATCTTATATTTAGACATGGAATGAAGCAAGGTTGGACAGGCGTTCAATCCTTGTATGACTTTGGCACTCGTATAGGTGAAATAGCTGATGAACACGGTAATAAATCAGGCTTTGCTACCGGATTAAATCAATTCATAACCGAGGTCGAGAGAATCGATTTCGATTATGATCCGAACTCGGAAGACAGCAAAAAGTTGTCCGCTGTTGTCGAGATCGCCAAAGCCCTTAATGAGCTTGAGCATACCTTGGTTTTTGAGAAGGGTCTTAAGCAGCAGTTAGCGGGATACCAGACACTGGCTGGATTTGGAGACAAGTTGCCGAATTTCTCGTCCGGATTGAATGCCTTTCTTACTGAAGTTCGCGGAATTACATACGATGAAGCATCCGATAAAGGACATCTTGATGGCGTTCTTGCTGTGGCTACAACCCTTAACGAGTTTGAGCATACACTAAATAAGCAAAATGGTGTTTGGCAGTGGTTAACGGGTGAGCAGAGCGTTAAAGCATTCGGCGACAATCTGACTCAACTTGGTAATGGATTAAAATCATTCTCCAATGATGTGAATGCAATTCCCGCCGAAACTCCCACAGCAGCCATAACGGCAATGGAGGTTGTTCGAAACTTTCTTAAAGAAGTCAATGACGATGTAAACGGGGATGAGTCATTTAATTATGGAATTCTTAATGGATTGGTCGATATAACAGCCAGCATGTCCATTATAGGCGAGGATTTGAAGACCTTTAGTGATGGATTTAACGGTTTCGATGCAGCTATGAATTTCCTTGCAAATCTTAGCGAAGGAATTCAAAATGGAAAAGAAAGCCTTACTATTGTTGCTATCGATCTCTCTAATGCAATGACCGACTATGAGTCAGGAATTGGCAGCACCTATCAGATCTGGTTCGATGTTGGTGGTTATCTCGCAGGAGGCTTAAGTGCTGGCATCAATTCGATGGCCGGTACTGTAAGAGCTTCCGCCACAAGCGTTGCAGCTGGGGCAATTCGCTCGATACAGATGACATGGTCTGTACACTCCCCTTCTAAGGTTGCTGAGGACATGGCCGGATTCTTTGACCTTGGTCTTGCCGGTGGTTTTACCGGTTATTCAAAGGTTGTAAGTGATGCAGCCGGTAACGTAGCAAAGGGTGCCGTTGATTCTGCCAAGACAATGCTTCTCGCCGATGGATCGAGTATCTTTGATAATATTGATCCCAACCCGACGATTCGCCCGGTTCTCGACTTGACGAATCTTCAGAACGGTGTTGGTCAAATTGCAGGGATGTTCAACTCAAATCCAATGATGAATGCTGGGTTGTTTAGAGGATTTAATTTCTCAAAGGGTGTAAATGCGCTGAACTTCGACGGCGCTAAGATTCTTGGTGGTCAGAGTAACAGTGATGTTCTGTCCGAACTTGAGGAATTGAGCGATCGAATCGATGTTCTTGCAGATGCCATACTTAATAGACCTCTCGTTCTTGACACAGGAGCTCTTGTTGGCGGCACATCAGATAAGATGGACAATCAGCTTGGTAAGCTCGCTATGCGTCGAGGTCGCGCAAATTAGTAAATAACGCTGTAAAGGAGCGGCGTTAGATTATAGAAAACGAAAGTCGTTTTACGTTAAGGAGGTTTGCTATGAAACGTATTCTATGCAGTCTACTGTTGTTGGTTATGTTGTTAACTGGTCCTGTTTATGTATATGCCGATGGGATCGATCTGTCACAAATGAGCACAGATGAACTATTGGCTTTACGCACAGAGATTGAGGCAGAAATCCAATCAAGAACCAGAACCGATTCATATGACATCTTCAATGGCGATTATATTGTTGGTAAGCATATTCAGCAAGGACGATACGTTATGTGTGCGACAGAGTTGATAACTCGTAGAGAGATTTCTTTCTCTGCACACATTATTGTTGAGAATCCTGTGGATCCTTCAGCATCTTCGACCATCTATTTTACCAATAGCGGTGAGTCATATGTGTTAGATTTAGTTGACGGTATGACACTTCGTCTCAGAGATTTCGTGTCTGCTACTCTTAAACCTACCGATGTTTATGCTTATACCCCAGAGAAAGGATGATAGAGATGAAAGGATTAAAGATCGTATTCATTTGTCTTAGCGTGATCTATATCTTATCACCAATTGACGCCGCTCCTGGGTTGTTGATCGACGATTTAATTGCAGTAATACTTATGACGATCATATATGCAAAAATGTGTGCCAGACATCCGGACATGGATACAAAAAGTTTTGAGCAGGAGCCGGATGATACTTGGCAAATAGAAGACTAAGTAGTACGGGCCCTCGCTTAATAGGCGGGGGTCCATTTTTATTTCCAAGGAAAGGAGGAATTGAATGTATCATTCCATTACTTTAGGAGACAAAAACACTTGGGACGACTGGCATTTGATTCCTGCCTCCCGTCCGCTGTTTGCCCCTCCGCCGGTCAAGACAAATTATGTGGATCTGCCTGGCGGAGATGGAGTCCTGGATCTGACAACGGCACTTACCGGGAGACCTACCTACAATAATCGTACCGGCTCATGGACGTTTTATGTTGAAAACGGGTTCAAAGACTGGTCGGTTTTATATTCTGAAATCATGGTGTATCTCCACGGTCGAACGATGCGAGCAATTCTCGAAGACGATTCGGCGTATTACTATGAGGGGCGGTTTTCAGTCAATGCCTGGAAGTCTGACAAGGATCGCTCCAGTATCGTAATCGATTACAATGTAGGCCCGTATAAAAAAGATATTTACGGAAGCGGAGATGAGTGGCTCTGGGATCCGTTCAACTTTGAAACCGGTGTTATCAAGAATTATAAGAATCTTGCTGTGAGTGGAACTTTGGATGTTACAGTATTTGGCGATATGATGGAATCTACGCCTGTCATCATTACTTCTGCATCGGGGAT